>Ga0137403_10004043_pt1 | contig 17367 bp, 16 predicted proteins | sample CZOMad2_1_16fung_FD_122057 | JGI IMG/M metagenome (GOLD analysis project Ga0137403, IMG submission 122057) | Vadose zone soil fungal communities from Angelo Coast Range Reserve, California, USA - CZOMad2_1_16fungal (Hybrid Assembly) | ecosystem: Environmental > Terrestrial > Soil > Vadose zone...
GCATTCCTTCTTGTCGGCCACACGTTCGGCCGCCTCCGCGGCAGGCACGGCCAGCGTAACCGACGTCAATAACAAGATCCGCAGCCAGACTTTCATCGTGCGACGATACTCCAACTTCCCGTTGCCCGTGTAATCGCGCGCGCGACTTTGTGCGGTAAAAAAGAGCCGGAAACAACCCGGCTTCCAGCGGAGAGACCTCAAACTGCGGGAATGCCCATGTACTGGTCCGCAATGCAACTGTCGCGCAATTCGGCATAGCCGCCGTTGGCGTATACCAGCGGCGCGCGCGCGCCCCGCTCGAAGGCGACGACTTCGCCGACGAAAATCAGATGATCGCCGCCCGGATAGCGATGGGCATTGCGGCAGGTGAAGCGCGCTGCCGTGCCGTCCAGAAACGGCATGTCCGCGAGCCCCTTGCGCCACGCCACGCCGGCGAACTTGTCGCCGCCGGTCGTTGCAAATCGCTCGGAGAGCGGAATCTGGTGCCTGCCCAGCACGTTCACCACGAAATGGGACGACTGCACGAACGCATCGAAGCTCGTGGCGTGCAGCGACAGACTCCACAGAACCAGCGGCGGCGAAAGCGACACGGCATTGAATGAATTCACCGTGATGCCTACCGGGTCGCCGGCCGCCGTGCGCGTGGTCACGATCGTGACGCCAGTCACAAACGCACCGAGCGCACGGCGCAGCAGCGCCGGATCGACCGGCATCTGGCTCACGGACGGACCGGCCGGATGTATTTTCATGCCGCCATGGCTTTCGCCGGCTCGACGGCCTCGATCGTCGGCCAGATGTGGCGCATGAATTGCTCCAGCTCCCAGATCACTTCGTCCTTCGGTTGCTGGGCGTAATGCCAGATGAGCGTCAGGTACTCGCTCGGGCACTTGGCGAATTCCTGCTGGAACTGGACGCGCGCCTGCTCCAGCGTGCCGCCGAGGAACAGGCCGGATTCCTTCATGTTCTGCACCCAATCGACGCTGGCGGGCAGTTGCGGAAAGAACGGCGAATAGAAGTTCTTGTAGATATCGAGGTCGTACTGCGTGAGTTTCCGGTTGAAGTCTTCGGTGCTCTTCGCGATGTGCGGCCAGCGCACCGTGTTCTGGCGCTCGCCGAACAGGAAGCTGCGCCCGTGTTTCGCCGCTTCCTCCTGGTAGACGCGCGCGTACTTCGCCACGCCGTCGCCCTTGGAAAAGTGCACCACCGTGAAACCATTGCGCGCGCAGTAGCGCACCGAAGGCTCGCTGCGGCTCACCGCCACGAAGATCGGCGGATGCGGGTCCTGATACGGCGCAGGGACAACGCTGAAGCGGCGCAGCGCGCCGTCAGCATCGACCTCTCCTTCGCCGCCGGCCACGCGCGCGATCTTGTGCGCCGGATAGCCTACGATACCGGTTTCCGGCGGGAACGGCGCCTGGTAGTACTTGCCGTCAAGCTGCACCGAATCCTCCTTCCAGCACTGCAGCACCATGTTCACCCGCTCCTCGAAGATCTGGCGGTTGCGTTCGTCGTCGCTGCTGCCGTCCGAAAGCGCCGCCCGGGTTTCGGTGAACTGCCCGAGCGTGTTGGTCCAGCGCGACTGGTAGCCGCGCGCGAAGCCGACGAAATAGCGGCCGCGGGTGATGTGGTCCAGGATCGCAGTTTCCTCCGCCACCCGGATCGGGTCCTGCGTGGCCATCACGTAGCCGAGCGCGCCGATATGGATTTTCTTGAACTGCGATGCCCACCACGCATTGAGGATGCCCGGGTTGGGCCCGACTTCGTAGCCCTCCGAGTGCAGATGGTGCTCGATGGTGCTGGCGCCCCAGACCCCGAGATCTTCCGCCGCCCGGATGATGTCGATCCAGTCGTGCAGTGCGCGGTGGTACGCGTCGCGGTTACGCCCCAGCGGACGGCGGCGCTTGCGGTCCTCCTCGTCAGCGGCAGGCATCATGGGGTAGAGCTGGAGTATGACTTTCGGCGGAGCCATGTTTGTTTTTTTCCCCGAGGTGTCCGTTGGAAGTTCAGTGCAGTTTAGGTTGGCGCGATCGTCTCCCTCCAATAGTGGTTGGCTATGACCGTCATTGCGCCGGACGATGCCCCGGCCCGCCGGCGCCCTGTGCAGCAGGCAGGGCCGGGGCCGCCAGGATCTGTGCCTCGAGCATGGCGATGAAACGCTCCGAGGCGACGCTCGGCGTGTGTCGCGGGGAGCGCAATTCGTAGATCTCGGTGGACAGCGCCGGCTCCTCGACCGGACTGATGGTGAAACGCTGAGAGTCGAACTCGTTGATCAGCGCAATGGTCGGCAGGATCGTCGACCAGTCCGAATGCGCCACGAACTGCAGCGTGGCGCTCTGCCCGTCGATCTCCAGTGTGACCACCGGCCGGAAGTCGCCGCGGTTGATGTGATGGTCCAGCGTGTGCCGCAGGAAGTGGTCGGGCGACGGCAGCACCAGCTTCAGGCCGGACATCTCGCCCAGGCGGCACGGGGCGAACGGCACGCGCCCGCTGTTGCGCGCCGAGACCAGAACGAGCCGGTCGGTCACCAGCAGGCGCTGCGACAATCCGAGGGTCGCGGCCGGGCGGTTGCAGATCGCGAAATCGACCTTGTCCGACATCACCCAGTCTGCCAGCGTGCCGCTCAGCCCCTCCACGATGCGCACAGCGACGTTCGGATAGGCCGCGGTAAAGCGCGCCAGCACCGGCGCCAGCGGCCCGTGGCAGATCGAGGGCATGATGCCGGCGGTGATCGACCCCGCCACCTCGCCGCTGAAGGCCTGCATTTCCTCGCCGACCGATTCCAGTCGCCGCAGCAGGTCCTGGCAAATGCCGTAGAAATGCCGCCCCGCCGGCGTCGGGTTCACGCCTTGCGCGGAGCGCTCGAATAATTTCACTTTCAGCTCGTCCTCGATCTGCTGCACGTGGACCGTGAGCGCCGGCTGGGCGATGTGCTCGCGCTCCGCGGCGCGGGTTATGCTCCCGGCCTCGTAGACGGCGACGAAGAAGCGGATTTTGCGGATGTCGACCATCAGCCGCCCAGATAGGTGTTGACCAGGCCGTCGTCGGCGAGGAAGCTCGCCCATTCGCCCCTGTGCACTTCGTGCACCACGCGCCCGACTGAAAGCACGTAGGCGCGATCGGCCACTTCGGCGGCAAGCGCCACATTCTGCTCCACCAGCAAAATTCCCATGCCACGCGCGCGCAGCGCACCGATGGTCCCCATGATCTGCTTTACCACCAGCGGCGACAGTCCGGTGGACGGCTCGTCCAGGATCAGCAGCTGCGGCTGCAACAGCAGCGCGCGCCCGAGCGCGACCATCTGCTGCTCCCCGCCGCTCAACAGCTCCACCGGATCGTCGAGACGCTCGCGCAGGAACGGGAACAGCGTCAGCACGTCATCGACGCCGAAGCGTCTTTCGCCTTCCCGCATCACTCGCGCGCCCAAGCTGCCCAGCGTGAGATGCTGGCGTGCGGTCATCGGGCCGAACAGGTGGCGGCCTTCGAGCACCACGCCGATGCCGCGCCGCACCCGCTTGTGCGCGGGAAGCCGGGTAACATCCGTTCCCAGATGCACGATACGCCCGGCGCGCACCGGCAGCAGGCCGCACAGCGCCGCCACCAGCGTGCTCTTGCCCGCGCCATTGGCCCCGATCACCGCAACGGTTTCGTTGGCCGCCAGGCGCAGCGACACCTCGCTCAGCACAGTGGCCTCGCCGTAGCCGGCTTCCAGGTTTTCGACTTCAATCATCTGCGCACCGTCCCATGCGCTCTAGACCCCGAGGTAGGCCTGGCGCACGCGCTCGTCCTGCTTGATCTGCGCCATGGCGCCCGAGGCGATGATCGATCCAAAGCACAGCACGTGCACACGGCTTGCGACGTCCACCAGCTGCATGTCGTGCGACACCAGCAGGATGGTGATGCCTTCGCGGTTCAGACGCTGCAGCAGTTCGCGCAACTGGCCGATCTCCTTGGTGTTCAGTCCCGAGGACGGCTCGTCGAGCATCAGCAGCCGCGGCCGGCTGACATAGCCGCGGGCCAGCTCGACCAGCCGCTGCATGCCCGCCGGAACTTGCGCGGCCGGCCGTTCCATCACTTCGCTTAGCCCAAAGCGCTCGCCGGCCTCCGCGGCCTGCACATGCATCAGCTCCAGCTCCAGGCGCGAGCGGCGCGAGTGCAACATGTTCCCCACCACGCCGGATGCGAGGTGGCGATAGCAACCGATCATCAGGTTCTCCCGCACGCTCAGCTTCCCGAACACCTTCGGAGTCTGGAAGGTGCGCACCAGCCCGGCCCGGGTGCGTGTCTGCACCGGGTCGCGCGTAATGTCGCGGCCTTCGAACCGCACCGTGCCGCGCTGCGGTCGCAGGAAACCGGAAATGATGTTGAACAGCGTGCTTTTCCCCGCGCCATTAGGTCCGATAAGGCCGGTGAGCGATCCGGCCGGCACGCCGAAATCCACGGCGCGCAGCACGTGCAGGCCGCCGAAACTGTGCGAGACCGCCGCGACCTGAAGGAGCGGGTCGACCGTTTCCATCCCCATGGTCATTTCGCCGCCCGCGTGCGCCACCAGTTGCGGATCGCGCCGCCGAAACCCTCGGGAAGCAGGATCACGGCGGCGATCAGCGCCGCGGCGAACACGAAGGCATGAATGTCCCCGAGCCGGCTCAGCCACTGCGGGAGAACGGTGATGAACAGCGCGCCGAGCACCGGTCCCCAAACGGTGTACACCCCGCCCAGCACAGCAAGCAGCAGGAAGCTGATCGCGCGGTCGATTGCGAAACTGTCCACGCTGACGAAGGTCACGTAGTGCGCGAACAGGCTGCCCGCTGTCGAGCCGAGCGCGGCGCTCAGCATGAACATCTGCACCTTCAGTTTGTGGATGTCCACGCCGAGCGCGGCCGCGGCCTCGGGTGAATCGCGCATCGCCCGCAAAGCAAGGCCGCTGCGCGAATGCAGCAAATTGTGGTGCAACACCAGCAGCAACAAGGCGATCGGCCAGACCAGGAAATAGAAGCGCAGCGGCGTGTCGAACGCGAACCCGAAGGGCGCGATCCGCGGGATGCCGCCGATGCCCAGCGTGCCGCCAGTGAGCCAGTCCCACTCCAGAAACAACACCTGCCCGATGATGCCCAGCGCCAGCGTGGCGAGCGCGAGGAAGTGCCCGGAAAGCCGCAGGATCGGCCAACCGACCAGCGCGGCAATGCCGGTGCTCAACGCGATGCCCGCTGCCACGCCCACCGGGCTGGGCAGCCCCTTGTGCGCGCAGAACCAGGCGGTGCAGTAGGCACCGATGCCATAGAAGACGCTTTGCGCAAGGCTGACGATGCCGCACTGGCCGAGCAGGAACGCGACCCCGAGACCGGCGATGGTGTAGAGGCCCGCGAATACAAGCAGATCGACGATGTGGCGCGTTGCGACGAACGGCAGCGTCGCCCACACCAGGAACGGGATGCCCCAGACCAGCGCGCGCCTCAATGGCGACATTCAGCCCCCCTTGCGCAGCCGCCGGCCCAGCAACCCGTTGGGCATGGCGATCATGATGACGATCAGGATGGCCATCGCGATCACGTCCTTGTAGCCGGAGGAAACCGTGACGATCGCAAGCGATTCGAGAAGCCCGAGCGTTACGCCACCGACGATGGCGCCCATCGGATTGGCCAACCCACCGAGAATCGCAGCGGCGAACCCCTTCAACGTGAGCAGCAGCCCCATATCGAAATACACCGTCACGAGCGGGCCAACCAGGACGCCGGCAAGCCCCCCGACCAGTCCGCCGAGCACGAAGGTGAGCGTGCGCATCAGCGGCACATCGATGCCAGTGGTGAGTGCACCTTCTGCGTCCAGTGCGGCGGCCATCATGGACAGCCCGAGCGCGGTCTTCGCGAAAAAAACCCGCAGCGCGCCCATCGTCGCGAGGCTGATCGCGATCAGCCACAGGGCATGCGTGCGGATCGCGGCATCACCGACTACGACGATGCCTTCGCCGCCAAGGCCGGGAAGCAAATGCGAATCCCGGCCGACGGCGTACAGGACCAGTGCGGATACCGCGAAGGCGACGCCCAGCGTGAGCAACAGATAACTGTCTTCGGACCCACCGCGCCGGCGCAACGGGCGAATCAGCAGCACTTCCATCAGCCAGCCCGCAATGCCGCCCACCACCACCGCGGCGGCGAAGGCCGGCGCCATCGGCCAACCGAATCGTTCGAGCAGCAACGCTGCGGTGATGCCGCCGATCAGCGCGAAGTCGCCCTGCATGGCGTTGATGATGCGCGTACCGCGGAAGATGGAGGCCAGGCCCAGTCCGATCAGTCCGTAGACGAAACCGTTGGTCAGGCCGGAAAGGACCGACTGAAGGAGAAGGCTCGGGCTCATCGCGACGATGCGGTCATCGGGCTGCCGATCCGAATGCGCACAGGTACGCCGCCGCCAGGATACGGCAAACTGCTCCCGTGGTGGACCCGGCCATCACCGGCGCCGTTTATTTGCCGGCCTTGAAGGAAAGGCGCGTGTAGCGGCCCTTTACCAGCTTCGAATAGATGTAGCTGTCCAGCTCGATGCCCGTCATGTCCGCGGCGGCAAAATTGTATTGCGCGACCACGCCGCGGTAGCGGTTCGCGCGGATCGCGGCGGCGATGGCTTCGCCTCCTGCATCCGGTCCGGCCTTTTCGAGGGCCTGCGCCAGGACGTGCGTCGCGTCCCATCCCGCCGCATCGTAGGTCTTGGGCAGCGCGCCCTTCTCCTTGTGGAAATAATCCACGAACTCCTTCTGATGCGGTAGCGGGTCTTCGCCGACGATGAACTCCGCAAAGGTGATGTCGTCGGCGAATTCGCCCATGCCTTTCACGTATTCGTACGACGACGATCCGACAGCGGAAACAATCGGCTGGGTGATGCGCATTTGACGGGCGTTGCGAAACGGCACCGGCGAAGTGGCGATAATGCCCACCACATCCGGCTCGGCGGCGCGGACCTTGGCCGCCTGCGTGCTCACATCGGTCGCACCAACCTCGAATTTCTCCGCGGCAACGATCTCGATGCCGTAGTCCTTGTAGAGGTTCTGGATATTGTTCAACACCAGCTGGCCATAGCCGGAGTCATGCAACAGGCCGAGCTTCTTTGCCTTCAGACCGTTGGCGATGTATTCCAGCATTGCGCGCGCATTGAGCGCCTGCGGCGGCAGCATGTGGAACAGCGACTTGTAGGTCGATTCGATCGCGGGGCCGAAACCGGTCATGCACAGTTGCGGCATTTGCATGCCGTTTGTCACGCTGGCAACCGCGCCGGTGCTCGCGGTCAGCGAAGGTCCGAGCAGCGCGACGACTTTCTCCCCATGGATCAGGGCTTCAGCCTTGCTCTTCGCGATGTCGGGCTTCGAGCCGTCGTCCTCGATGATGATTTGCAGCGGATGGCCGCGGATGCCGCCGCGCTCGTTGATGCGTTTTTCCGCGAGCAGGATACCGTTGCGCTCGGGACCGCCGAGTCCCGCGCCCGGACCGGTCAACGACAGCACCGCACCAACCTTGATCGGCTCGCCGGCGGGCTGTTGCGCCAACACGAGGACCGGACACAGCGCCAGCTGCAGCAACAGCCCGCGGAAAACCTGCACGAAAATCCGCATCATGGGTGAAGCCCCCCTGAATTATTGGAATTTTTCTTCGCGCGCACCCGTTCCACGGACATCGCGCCTCCCACACTCCGGACCGTAGTATGCCGCGAGAAAGTTTCCGGGTCTACGTGATGAGCTAACCAAAGGGAAAACGAAACAGCACACTAATTCGACAATTTCTTTCCGCGTCGCAATGCGCCCGCCTTTGCCCTAGGGGATCGGCTACGATCCCGCACGCCAAACAGCTGCAGCACATCCATGTACGGCAGCTCGAAATTCGCTGCCTCGGCCGCGTCTCCCATCTCCTGCGCGATGATGATGCGAGCGGTCAATGCAAGATGGTCTCGCATCGCGATTGAGGCCTTCATTGGATCCCGGGCCTCGATCTTCCTATAGATGTCTTCGTGATCGTTGTAGATATCCGTCGTACCTCTGTTGATTCCCCACGTTGACACGCCGCGTGCCATCTGCAGATCAAACAAGGACTGGATAATGTTCGCCAGACGCTTGTTTCCCGATGCCTGCATGATAGTCCGATGGAATCGGACGTCCGGTTCAAGGTGCTGCCGGGGGGTCGTCGATTTGGACGCAGCGAGGCGATCCATCGCCTTCAATGCCTGGCGCAATTCGCGCAGGTCGTTTGGTCCGGCTTGCTGCGTGGCGCGATACGTCGCTGGCACTTCCAGCAGCAGCCGCAGGGAAAACATTTCCTCCAGATCATGGACGGTGGTCTGGAGAATTCGCGTGCCCCGATTGCGCTCGAAACGCACCATGCCCTGATCGGCCAGCTTCAGAAGTGCTTCCCTCACGGGCGTCCGTGAAGTCTCGAGTGTTGCCGCGAGTCCCTGCACCGAATGCAGGCTTCCCGGAGCGAGCTCGCCCAGGATAATGGCATTGCGAATCGCTTCGTAGACCTTATCGGTCAGACTTTCCCTGTCTGTGCCAACTTTTTTCATTGTTGTGAACCCTCCCGGTCGCGGGTACAAGCCGATCGCGGGTCAGGGGCCGCCGCGATTCGTCGATTTACCGCCTATTCGTCGCTGGCGGCGCAAGCTCCGAAGCACATGGTCAGACTGTTCGATTCGGTCGCAACGCCTTGCCCGTCCGACGATCGAAGAGCCGCGCGCCATCTAGTTTCAGGCGCAGGTGCAGTCGATCTCCGATATTTACGCCGCGAGGTATCCTCGTCCGGTACCGAACGATATCAGAAGCAACACGCAGGGAGATTTGCAGATCGCGACCGACCATCTCGTGCAAGTAAACTGTGGCCGCAATGGCTCCGGCCTCTCCCTCGGCGACCAACTCCACGTGCCGTGGACGCAGCCCCAGAAGTAGTTCCGGGCTGGAGGCAGGCGCGGCGGCGGCAAGGTGGCGCGGAATCTCAACAGGTACTCCGTCGATCTCGAGCAGGCGCGTACCCGAGCGTTCGATCAGTTGGGCCGCGACCAGGCTCATCGGCGGATCACCGAGAAAGCCGGCAACAAACGCGGTTTCCGGTTCATGATAAAGAGAAAGCGGAGCGCCGATCTGCTCGATCTTCCCGTCTTTAATGACGACGATGGTGTCGGCGACGGCCAGGGCTTCCTGCTGGTCGTGGGTCACGTGAATTGTGGTGGTTCCCATCTCCCGATGAATCAGTTTGAGTTCCGCCCGCATTTCATGACGCAAGCGGGCGTCCAGGTGCGTAACCGGTTCATCCAGCAGGAGTACGCGCGGGTGGCGGATAAGTGCACGTCCGAGTGCCACGCGCTGCTGCTGACCTCCGCTCAGTTGATTCACCGCCTTCTCGAGGAGTAGCTCGATCTTGAGCTTGCTGGCAATGGCCGCAACTCGTTGGTCGATCAATGCTCTCGCATATTGTCCGCGCCGAATCGGGGCCAGAAGGGGGAACTCCAGGTTCTGGCGTACCGACAGATGGGGATAGAGTGCGTAGTTCTGGAACGCCAACCCAACGTCTCTGGCGTGAGAAGGGAGGTCGTTCGCCCGGTTGCCGCCGATATACACGTGTCCCGAATCGGGTTGATCGAGACCGGCGATTATGCGCATCAAGGTCGTCTTGCCACACCCCGAAGGCCCAAGCAGGCAAACGTACGTCGATGGTTCAATGCAAAACGACAATCCTTCGAACAAAGCGAGGGATCCGAAGGATTTGTGAAGATTCTCAATCCGCAGTTCGTCCATGTGGCAGCATCACTTGATGTTGTCGAGGCCTGTGAACAGACTGGCGCCGTCTGGACCAAAAAGATGGGCCTGCGCGATGGCGAACTTCAGCCCGACCGCCGAGTTGGTTATGGGAGCTTCGGTGGAAGGAACAACGGCGTTGACCCGCCCGACAGCCGTCTCGGCTACCACAACGCTGGTATCGCCCTGCGGCTCGACCACCGCTACGTGCGCCCTTAGCGATAGCGCTGAGCCCACATTCACGATTTCCACGTCATCCGGGCGCACTCCCAACTCCAACGGGCTCTCGAGCTTTGCTCCGGTCAACCTGCGTGTCTGCATCGGAGTGAGGGGAATCGCCAGATCATCGACACGAATGGACATCGATCCAGATTCTGCGATCAAATTGACCGGCAGCAGGTTGAGCGGCCATTCACCGATGAATTGCGCGACAAAGCGATTCACGGGCCAATTGAGCAGGTCATGCAGGCTACCGACTTGCTGCAGCCGGCCGGCGTTCATCACGGCGATGCGGTCGCCGACCGCCCCGGCCTCCTGTTGGTCATGGGTGATGTAGACCGTGGTGGTCCCCCGCTGCTCATGCAGCCGTCGAATTTCGGCGCGCAATTCTGCGCGCAGATGAGCTTCAAGATGGCCAAGCGGTTCGTCCATCAAAAAGATCCTGGGATGCCGAATGAGGGCACGTCCAAGAGCGACGCGCTGCCGCTGTCCGCCGCTGAGAGTTCTGGGACGACTATTGATCTGTTCGGTCAGGCGAAGGGTTTCACAGACCCGGAAGACACGATCTCGAATCTCGTCATTGCGAACACGTCGAGCGACCAGGGGCATGGCGATGTTGTGATAGACATCCAGGTGCGGATACAGCGCGTAGTTTTCGAATACCATTGCCATGTCCCGGTTGCGCGCCGAGACGTCGTTGATCCGCGTGCCGTCAACCAGGATGTCGCCAGCAGTAACCGGTTCCAGTCCCGCGAGCATCCGCAGGGTCGACGACTTGCCACAGCCCGACGGACCGAGGATGCACACGAATTCCCCGTCCTCGATCACGAGGTCCAAATCGCGCATCGCCGACGTCCCATCCGGGTAGGTCTTCGAGATCGACCTGAATTCGATCCGGGGCATGGGCTATCGTATTGCGCCGAAGGTCAGGCCGCGCACGAGATGTTTCTGCAGCATCGCAGTGAACAGGGTGATCGGCAATACGGCGATCACGCCAACCGCCATGTATTCGCCCCACGCGAGCCCCATGGCATTGGAGAAGCCCGACAGGTACACAGGCAAGGTCGCCGCGTGCGTCTGCGTCAGGATCACAGCGAAAAGGAATTCATTCCAGCTGAAGACCGCGGACAGGATCGCCGCGGTGACGATGCCCGGACGCACCAGAGGAAGCGCCACGCGTCTGAATATCTGAAGTCGAGTGTAGCCGTCTACGAGCGCCGCCTCCTCGATCTCGATTGGAATTTCCATGAAAAAGCCTCGCAACAGCCAGATGACGAGCGACAAGTTCATGCTTGTGTAGATCAACACGAGAGCGATGCGGCTGTCGAGCAGGTCGAGTTGCAGCGCCATCAAATACACCGGGACTACGAACGCTATCGGGGGCGCGAAACGGGTCGACAGGATCCAGAACGACAGCTGCTTTCGGCCGCGGAAGGGAAAGCGCGCGAGCCCGTAGGCCGCCATCGAACCCAGTCCGACGGAGAGTACGGTGCTAAATGCGGTGATGATCACGCTGTTGACGATAAATGCAAATGCCCCTTGTCCGCCGAACACGAACAGCGCCTGGTAGAAGTTCTTGAACGTCGGATCAAAGAGCCAGACTGGCGGCCACGCGAATATGTCGCGTTCCGCCTTCAGCGACGTGGTCAAGATGATATAGAAGGGGAAAAGACAAAACCCTACAAAGGTGCCCGCGACGAGATAGCGGACCAGGACGGCGGCGGGCACGAGGCGAAAACCCCCAGCGAGCTCGCCGCCCTTCGCTGTCGCGGCGGCGCTTCCGCTGCGGCTAGGTTTCATGGAGCGTGAAGCGGCGGACGAGGAATTGGCTCATGATGGTGACCAGGATGATCATCAGAACCGCCATGGCCGCAGCGTAACCAAGGTTGAGGGATGTGAAACCTGTGGCATACAGATACCAGGGCACGACCTCGGTTTGGCCCCCTGGCCCTCCCTTCGTCATCATGAAGACCAGTTCCACCGTCCGCAATGCGTCGACGGCGCGAATCACGCCAACGATCAGGATCGCCGGCCGCAGCAGCGGCAGTGTAACGCGCCAGAAAATTTGCCACTCGTTCAGGCCGTCCATGCGCGCCGCCTCGTAGACATACTCAGGCAACCCTTGCAGTGCGGCGAACAGAACCAGCATGACGAACGGGGTCCATTGCCAGGTATCGGCCACAATGATGGACAACAGCGCCAGTCTGTCGCCGTTAAGAAACGCAACGCTGTGCCCGCCGAGAACCGTAAGAAACCAATTCACGACTCCGAAGTTCTCGTTGAACATATAGAACCAGACCAGGCCGACCACCAGTGGCATCAGCATGATCGGAAGGAGTGAAAGCTTTCTCAGGGTGGCCAATCCCGGCAAGCGCGAGTTGTACACAAACGCCAGGGCGAGACCGAGGGCGAGCTGGACAGTCACAGCCCCCGCCACAAAACCAAGGGACACCAATATCGAATTGACGAACCGGTCATCACCGAAGAGCAGTTCGTAGTTATGCAACCCGATGAATCGCCGCGCCTGCAGGCCCGCCAGCCGCCAATAGTACAGGCTGATATCGACGGCGTAGAGCATGGGGAAAACATTGAGCGCCAGCAGCACCAGAAGGGCCGGGCTGATGAGGAGCAACGCGGCGCGGCGCGCGTCTCGATCGAGACTCATTGCAAACCCCTTCCGCCGCCTCGGAGCTTAACTGTCTGCGCGCTCGCGACGCCGCCGGCAAGGGGTGGTGGTCTCCCAAATACGGGGCGTCGCGCCGACACTTAGTAGTACCCGGCCTGCCTCATCAACTGGTCGAGGATCTTCTGGGAGTTCGTTACCGCCTGCTCCGGTGTGATCTGCCCGGAGGTCATCCGGTGCATCTCGGTCCCCACGGTGTCGACGATCTGCTGCAGCTCCGCGACCGGAGGGCGTTCCCAGCCATTGAATACGCCTTGCCTCGAGAAAGCGTCCACGGCAGATATTACGGGGCATCGCGCGACCACCTGAGGATCACTGGCGACGCTGTGGCGAGGGGCCACGCAGTCGCCGTGTTTCGTCAACTCGGTCAACATTTCCTTGGTCGTCAACCACTCGATTACCTTCCAAGTCGCTGGAATCCGGTTCTTCTCGATATTCGCCGGGATCGACAGGAACCAGCCGCCGAGCGACGAGGCGGGCGGAAAACCTGGGCCCGAAGGCTTGGGCACGTATCCGACTTTGCCGTGAACCGAAGAAGAAGGGTCGAGATCCCACATCGCCGTCAACGCCGACCAAACGTAGAGCATCGCGCAGTTGCCCTGGTTGAACACGCGGTTTCTCTCGTCCCATGCCATGTTGAGGATGCCTGGCGGGGAATAGTCCATCAGACCCTTGATATAGTTGGCTGCCGCCCGGCCAGCCGGACTGTCGACCATCGGTTTCATGTTTGCGGGTTTGATGTTTTGAATATCGAATCCGCTGCCCTGTTTCGCCAGAGCGATGGGCGGCTGGTGGTAGTCCCCCATCGTGTACAGATACGTCTGCCCGAGCGGCGTGCCACGGGCTCCGTTCCAGCAGATGCCGGCGACACCCGGCCTGAAATTGTGCAGTTTTTTGGCCGCGGCGAGCAATTCGTCCGTCGTCTGCGGCGGTTGCAGCCCTGCCTCCTTGAACAGATCCTTTCGGTACGCCAGGATCTCGGAGTGAGGTTGGATCGGGATACCGTACTGCTTTCCGTCGAACTGCGTGCCGAGCCAGGCAGCTTCCTGAAAATCGGCGCCATCGATGCCGCTTTTCTTGATGTAAGACGTCAGGTCGACGAGACCCGATTTGTATTCCCCGTATTGCGACGCCTCGACCGCGACAATGTCATAACTCGAAACCTTGTTCTGGAAATTCAAGAGGGTCTGCTGATGCAAGGCGTCGAAATCGACTACTCGCAGCTCGATCTTCCCGCCGGCCGCTTTCTCCAGTTGGCCATGGATTCTTTGCATGGCCTGAAATGCGGGGTCGCCAATGGCCAGTATCCTCACCGTTCCACCGCTGAGGACCGAATCGGCGGCGCTTGCGATGCCGACGAACGAGTTAATTGCGATAACCATTGCGCCAATTACCACCGGCAGGCGCGTCAGGCTTTCGATTCTTTTGCGCTGTAGCATCACCTTAATCTCCCTTAGTTAGGATAGCGAATCAACGATACGTGATCCAGATCGAACTCCCTACGCGTCAGAGGCGCACGCGCTCAGGCCTTGAGCGGCATGGCGACCGGGCGCATGGGTGCTCCAGTGGCTCCGCGGAGCTTGAGACACGCGCCGAAGAAAGCGAACTCGTAAACCTTGTCCGCTGCGAGTTCCTGCAGGTTGGCGATCTCGAGAATCGGAATGCCCGCTTCGGCCAGGAGATACGTGTGCACCACTTGCCAGTTTTCCGGGTCGGCCGACGGGAATTGCTCCAGGGTATGCGTGTCAGAGCCGATCGTGACCGCCCCGGCCTGTGCGAGGAAGACTGCTCCCTCGCGTGTCAGACCAGGAGGATTGGACATGTAGCGGACCGGATCGGGCCACGCCCGTATGCGTCCTGTGCGCAGAAGCACCACATCACCAGAGCAGAGGTGCATTTTTTGGTGCTTGAGACAGGCGGTAATTTCTTCCGGTCCAATCGGATGGCTGTCGGGAAGCTCATCGACACGATGCATGCCGGCGATGTCCAGGAGCACGCCGCGCGCTATTACCGGCGGGTGCTTGTCCGCGCCGCATACGTCCCAAGTCCGGCTCCCGATATGCTCGTCGGTCTTGAAGTGATTGAAAATCTCGCCGTGATAGCCGAAGTGATTCAACGCATCGACGTGTGTTCCGCAGTGCGTGTACATGGATATGGCGTCACCCGAATAGGACACCAGTTCGTTCGCCTTCTCGCCGATGCCCATTTGATCGTCGATTCTCTCTCCCTTGGGCGTGTGGGTCATCCAGACCTGGTAGCCGGGATCTCCGGCTTGGTCCCAACTTGGCATTCCCACGAAATAATCCACGGCGAGATCGAACATCTTTGACGCATCGGCGCGGCCGACGACGGCTTCGCGCGAAGCACGATCGATCAGGTTGAGCATCCCGATCTCATCCTTCGAGCCGAATGGACTGGTAGTCGCCTTTCGGAATGTGGCGCCATAGGCCGCGATCTTTTTCTTCTGCGCTTCGTTCACTATTCCCGGTGTGCACATCATTTCCTCCTGGCGAAATCTGACGTCCCAGTCTGGCATGTAACATGTTACCTGGTCAATAGGCCAGCAGTCGAACGAGAGAGAGTTCTCGAAGTACCCTCCCTCGCCGCCAACGATTCAGGAGCGAAATGGCGGAATTCTCCGTAGCGCGGATGATCCTCGAATAATTAGCCCTTTGCGTCGGGAACATCCGGGAGAAGTCGCTCGGAACAGGACAAAAAGGATGGACACTCGCAGGATATCGCATAGGATTCTCCAAACGGCAATTCTGCAGTGCGGTTAACGTGTGAGATTGGGCATGACCGCACGATGGTTTCGGTGTCGTTCGTAGCAACGTAGCCCGGGCTCGACGTTCCGGTTTACGCTGCCACCAATGCAAAGCGAGAGCGCCGCGAAGACTTCGTTGGCTGCCTGATCTGCACGCCGCCGGTAATGATCGGCCCCCGCTTTCGTAAGACCGTGACGCATGTCAGATGTTTGCCAGGGCCATTGCGCTGATGGCTATTCCAAAAGCGCTTAAGCCGTAAACGCCCCATTGCAACCATCTTCTCCGCGTCAACAAGGCGATCGCGGCCAGGGCAATCGCAATCTGCAACGCGGTCGTGGCCTGCGCCCAGCGATGATGTAAATGCATCTGATCGTCGCTTTGTCTGTCCCATTCCTTCGATTCCGCCTCAAATGTTTCGGCGGTTTTCTTGATCTCCGCTTTCTCCGCCTTGTAACGTTCTATGGCCTGGGTGTAGTAGTCCCGTTTGCTGGCTGGTGCGAGTTCGATTCCCAGCTCGGCCAGGTATTGCCTGCTGCTTTTGGCCTGGTAGTAATTCCACTGATTGGAAGCCTCGGTCTTCTTGATCGCGGCGTTATTCTTGTCCATGCCGGCATTGGCTTGCGTTGCACCGCCCTCGTAGGAAAACAGCGCGCCCAGCGTAGCAAGTAAAGCGGTGGTCAGCGCAAGGCGGCCGGTAAAGGAATCGCGAGCATCGTGCTGTATGGCGTGTTCTACTTCGTGATCGTGCGGACCGTGGACATCAAAGTTGTCTTCTGACATGACTATTTCCCTCTCGAAATGGTAGGTGGATCAGGTGTGCATGATTGCATAATGAAATTGGGTCAATAGACGGCTTGGAGAATTTCTACCTGCGCTGGTCGCCATGTCTGCCAAATTTTTTACCGCACACGTGGTTTAGGGGCGCGTCGTCGCGCGAGGGCCAGTCTTCATGCGATCACCACCCCGCCACCGCGCTAGTGCATTAGCGCGTCACTTCGCGCGTGAACAACTCGAAAAGTGCCGGCGCGGAACTGATCGAACCGTTCCGAACGGCATGATTCTCTCCAGAAGTGAGGCCGTGGCGGTCGTCATCGGCTTTCTGCGCGCGGAACTATAGGTCTGTAGCAGATCGGCAGGCAGCGCTTCATGTCTTTTTGGCATTGGGAGAACGGCGTGCCGCCCGATGTCGTCGCCGAGATCCATTCGTGCAGGTTGCCGTGTAGATCGTAGACGCCGAAGTGCGAGACGCACTTGGCGAAGCTGCCGCCGGATGCTTTGAACGAAAAAGTCTTCACCCGATCGGGAGGATTCGTCGTGACGTTCTTAAGAATGTCCAGGACCTGCTCCTGTTTCGAGATCTGGAAAAAGCCCGGGTTTTTCGCGGAATAGAATTTCGTCTCCGCAGGATTCGTTTTGTTGCCGACGCCCGGCGTGATGTTGCCGTCAATGATGGTCAGCGGTGCCGCCGTCTGCGCGCCCAGCGCCGCACCGATCGGGATTGTCTCGCCGCCGAGGAAAAAGTTGCCGGCGGGATTGGATAATTTGAAATTGGCGTTCAAATTTCCGGTGATTTGGGTGTCGTTACTGATGGTCACGAATACGTCCGCCGCCGCAGTCAGCACCGGAATCGTCGCGTAGTTCGGGCCATAGACACCGTAATCATACATCCAATTCAGCGCGGCGGGATTGTTGTTCGGCCAGGCCGTCGTCCAAGTCGGCGTCGAATAAATCGGATTCAATGAAAAATTATTTCCACCCGCCACACCCGGCCCCGACGCGGCGGTGTTGGTGGAGAATGTCGCGGAAACAATTCCCAGATTGTTGGTGATTCCGGGGCTGACGCTGTTGATGCTGTCACGGACGAGCGAGACGTAAAGGCCGTTTCCGCCGATGTCCTTGGCTGCCGTGTAGCTGTTGTAGGAAAATTCGATGTT
>Ga0137403_10004044_pt1 | contig 17366 bp, 15 predicted proteins | sample CZOMad2_1_16fung_FD_122057 | JGI IMG/M metagenome (GOLD analysis project Ga0137403, IMG submission 122057) | Vadose zone soil fungal communities from Angelo Coast Range Reserve, California, USA - CZOMad2_1_16fungal (Hybrid Assembly) | ecosystem: Environmental > Terrestrial > Soil > Vadose zone...
GCAGTTGGCTTTCGCTGGATAGCCATAAAGTCTTCGACACGGAAGACACTGCTGACCCCTGGGATGGCCAGGATCTTTTCGATGTAGGCTGGACAATCTCTTTTATTTTCCTGTGTATAAGTAATCGCGACCCCTTTGGCGAGCCTCTCATCCAAATTCAACTTCATGCTGTTTGGATTTGGGGTGGTTTCAATTGATAGTAACTTCACTTTTGCTCTCCCGGCTCTACCTGCGCAGGTGTTTTAAATTTGTCGTCATTTTACCACTCGGCTCCGGTTATCCCTCGTTCAGCAAGCCCTTCGGTAAATCTCTGAACCTGCCGAACCTGCGGAACAAGAATCCAAACTCGCTCAATTCAAGTCGCACAGTATTTTGATGGCGCAGTGACTGATGCATACGCGGTTCGTAACATAATCCTCAGGATGTTTTTAACTCGCGACCGTGAGGGTTCTGACCCCAAGGCTGCGCTGAACTGCCCTATTTTTGTGAGTTTCCGACTTCGGAGGGTGGGTGTTACACGTGCGGTCGCCGATTACACAAATGCTTCGAACAAGAAAATGGAGGGCGGGATTGAGTTGGCTGGTTGCTACGAGGAAGAAAAATTTTTCAATCTCGGCAAAATCTCGACAAATCAAAACAAGGCTGAGATGAGTCGTTCGTGTAATCTCTTGAAGCTACATGGAATATTGGTAGCGGGGGCCGGGCTTGAACCGGCGACCTTGGGGTTATGAAGACCAGAGAAACACTCGCACCAACTTCACGTAGTTCCCGGCTTTTCCGCTCCTTAGATTTCAAGATCGGAAAGATTTCGCTCCAGATCCACGAACTGGTCAGGTTTGCACCGCATGACGCGGCGTAGCCAGAGTGGCTCGTCGAACATCTGCTCAAGGCCACGGACAATGGCATGTCTGGGTTCATCGGCGATCCTCACGGGCAGTTTAGTTTGGTCACGCAAGTAATCGTCTAACCCACTGAACTGTGCCGCGCCGCCGGTAAGGATGAGACCTCGATCATAGATATCACTCGCAACTTCGGGAGGAAGCTCAGTAAGCGTCGTCGAGATGACTGCCATTATTTTGCGAACCACCTCGTGGGCAATCGGATAGATTTCGCCGGCAGTGATCTCGATAGCCCCTGGACTTCCGGTCAAAATATCGCGTCCCTTGATCGTCATCTCCTGAGCGAGGTCGTTGGGAATGGTTGCTGAAGCTAGTTCAAGCTTAACACGCTCCGCAGTCTGAGCGCCGATGACTAGTCCGCGGTGCCGGCGGACATGGTCAATGATCGCAGCGTTAATGTTCCAACTTCCGATTCGTTCAGCGTGCGCATTAACAATTGAGCCACTTGCGAGGACGGCGACATTGGTTGTTGCCCCACCGATGTCAACAACCGCGGAAGCGTGGGAATCCTCTATTCGGACACCCCCACCCAGGGCTGCCGCCAGGCCTTCTTCTATCATGCACACGCGGCCGATACGCGCCTCCTCGGCGGCTCTGAACAGCGCCCGCTGCTCAACTTGCGTGGTGCCAGCCAAGATGCTCATCAGCGCACGACGACTAAAATGTGAGACACCGCTGCGTGCTTTGCCGACAAAGTGCCCCAGCATCTCTTTGGTTCTTTCAAAGTCCGCGACCACCCCTTCTAACATTGGGGCAATTACCGTAACTTCGCGGGCCTCTCGTCCATACATTTGCTGCGCTTCAAGCCCAATCGCTATTACCTCTCCGGTGACGGCATTAACAGCGACCAGAGACGGCTCATCCACCACCACGCCCCTTCCGCGAACACAGATGATGGTTGCCGCCGATCCCATGTCTATTGCCATCGAATCGGAGACCAGATTTTGCAGAGCGTGCACACCTATGAACGCTGCTGTTTTTCTCATTAACGACATGCGAATATGAAAGCCTTCAGTTTACTCGATGCGATTAGAACTGTGAACCATCAACAGGCATCACCGTGTTCGGATGCGCCAGCCGATTTACATTGAGGCCCTGGGAGTATCGGACTGAGGAATCCAGCTTAACGCGAGATTATGTTCTCAACCGGCAGGTTCTCTTCAAGAAAGCGCGTCAGCAATTCATACAGGTGTCTGGTTGTTCCCTCACCCTGACTAATGTCGTGACGGCGATTCGGGTATTCCATCATCGTGAACCGCTTCTTAGCCGCAATCAATGTGTTTACAAGCGCTTCGGTGTTCTTGTAATGGACGTTGTCGTCACCTGAACCATGTACGATGAGCAACTTGCCTTTCAGCGCGCTGGCGTAAGTGATTGGCGAACCACGACGGTAATCCTCTCCGTTATCCCGCGGCAAACCCATGTACCGCTCCTGGTAGATCGTGTCATAGAAACGCTGATCGCTCACGGGTGCGACTGACATCCCAACCTGGTAAATCTCAGGGTAACGAAACATCTGATTCAGGGTCATCGAGCCGCCACCGCTCCAACCCCAGATAGCAATTCGCTTTGGATCTACATATGGCCAGCTTTGGACCACCTTGGTCGCAGCTGCCTGGTCTTCAGGAGCAAGCACGCCGATCTTCCGATAAACGATCTTGCGCCATGCACGGCCTTTGGGCGCAGGTGTTCCGCGATTATCAAAACTCATAACGATGTAACCGTGCTGCGCCAGCATCTGGTGCCACAGATAGTTCCGGCTGGCCCACCGGTCAAGCACGGTCTGGGCGGCAGGCTCACCGTACACATAGATCAAGACTGGGTATTTCTTGCTCGAATCGAACCCGAGCGGCTTCATGATCCAGCCATCAAGGTTGGTGCCATCTCCAATGTCAACCTTAACGAACTCAGCCGGCCTGGTATCAAGCTCTTTGACGCGGCTTCTGACACCAGCATTTTCGGCCAGCATACGCGCCGGTTTGTGATCTGGCAGATGAATCAAATCAATCTGCGGTGGCGTGTTGATGTCCGAATAGGTATGGAAGGCCCATACCGCACCGGGCGCTACCGTATACGAGTGTGTGCCTGGCTGCGTTGCGGGAGTGAGCCGCTCTGGCTCGCCACCACTAAGTTTCGTTCTGTAGAGATATCGCTGCGTCGCGTTCTCTGGCGAAGCGGTAAAATAAAGCCAGCCGTGTTGTTCATCGACAGCTTCAATATTAATGATGTCAAAATCGCCCTTGGTAATTAGTTGAAGCGAGTTCCCGTCAGCACTGGCGAGATACGCGTGGCGCCAACCATCGCGCTCGCTTATCCAGAGAAAACTCTTGCCGCCGTCGAGCCATTGCAAAGTATCATTTTGAATATCAATCCAAGCGTCATCTTTGTCAGTGAGTATCGTGCGAACTTGTCCTGTTTGAGCATTGCCGGCCATGACCTGCAAAACGTTCTGGAGTCGATTGAGATGTTGCAGTATCACTTCACCCGAGTTTCTTCCCCAGTCCATGCGAGCGATGTAGTTGTTTCGCGGATCACCTGGAACTTGTAACCAGCGCGTGTCGCCGCCAGTGGCGTTTACCACCCCAACGCGAACAGCCGAATTTTTATCACCAGCTACCGGATATTGGATGGGAGTAATCTTTGGATAGAGTGAATCAGTGTTATTGACTAAAAAGTATTCGGGCACGCCATCCGTGTCTAGCTGCCAGTACGCGATGCTCTTGCCGTCGGGACTCCAGCGCCATCCATCTCTCAGATCCAGCTCTTCTTCATAGACCCAATCGAAGGTTCCATTGATGATCCGCTTCGAGCCGTCGCGAGTTACTTGAGTGATCCGGTGATCGGCCAGGTTCTCAACATAAATGTTGTTCTCGCGCACATAAGCAACTCGAGTCCCGTCTGGAGAAAACTTGGCGAACATAAGTGTCGAAGGCGCGTTTTGGTTCCCGCCCAGTTTCGTGAGTGCTTTTGATTTACTGTCATAGACCCAGTAATCACCTCGCGTATTTTGCCGCCAGACCTGTTTCGAGTTCGTGAAGATCAGTAGCTTCGTTCCATCCTTTGACCATGCATAGTCCTCGATCTGCAGTGGCTCGTGAGTGTCTTTCGGAACGAATGAAGCGACTGGAACCAGCACTTCGCGTCGACCGGTTGCCGCGTCGTACCGAACGATATCTCGAGCATTCTTGTTCGCTGTGGATGGTTCAAGTGTCGTATAAGCAGTACCATCATCGAGCCACCGTGCGGGGCCAAAAGTCTCCGAGCGGAATTCGCTGGAATTGAAGATGCGATCTAACGTGAGTTTGCCTTTGTCGGTTTGCTGGGCCTGGAGAGGTATGACAAGGATAAGGAGCGTCACCAGGGCCGGTAGTATTTTTCTATGCATCATATTTTTCCTAAGTTCAGAGTGTCGAGGACGGCGTACGATCATGGCCCAGTCCCTTACCTTTAGCCACTTTAAGCCAACGATTCATAACAGCGCGAATAGACTGCTCGTTAACACCGACCGGTCGTGCAATCAATCCGGAAAACTCCTCAATGCGAAACGCACGTCGCGAATGTTCGCCCCATGACACAAGGGCTCGAAGAGCGTCACGCAATCGTTTGCGGCCATGAGTTTGCCTACGAATGACCTGGTCCATTTCTGCTGCCATCAACGCTCCCTTACTAAATAACGTCACACCGGTGCGAAAGTCCTCGCTGTACATCAAGGATCCAATGCGTGACAGTTGCACCAGAGGCATCGAGCGAATAAATCCAGGCATTGAGCCAAGAATATTCTTAAGGTTGTCCAGATGCTTTTGCCGAAATCTCTCTGCTTGCGTTTCAGGCATCGCATCAGCGACCGCCTCGATGGCGACGTAGCGAGCGAAGCCCTCATTAAACCAGATGGTATCGATCTGTGGCGCTAGTTCCCATGAGAATGGCATATAGCCGGTTCCATAAACCTGTTTCGGAATCCACGAGTGCGTCACATGATGAGCAAAGTTAAAGCGCTCTATTTCCAGATCCTGTGACGTTGTAGTGTTTGTAATGGCTCGATCAGATCCCAGAAAATAGGTGCTGCTCGTAAGGTGCTCCATGCTAAACCCATAATCGTGGCGGTCTGATATCGGCTTGAGGATTTCAATATAGGCAGTGTAGTGATCAAACGGAGCTATCGCGAAATAAGAGAGCACTTTTAGAAAAGCATCGGCGAAAATCTGCCCATGCTTGGTCACGTCAGTATCGACTTCGTAATAGATGGCTAAAAAGAGCGGCAGTGGCGTTGGCAACCGGTGCACTTCCAGTTTTGGGCCCATCGCGATTTGCGAATCGGCAAGCTCATAAAAATTCTTAGCTTCGGCGAATGTTCCTGTTGTCTCGGCAGGAGCCTTTGGCGATAACGTTGTAAAGACCGGCCAACCTTGAGGCGCTTTCACTTCAAGTCGAATTGGAAGATCCTCAAGATCTTCCAGGTAACCGAATACTGAATAGCCAAGCAGACCAACGTACCCGGACCGTTCCTTTGAAGCTGCGGAGGCATCCAGAATTTCCCGTTCAAGGCGTAGCAGGTCCACGTCGTACTCGACTTTACCGATATCCGGGCCAGTAATACGCCATCTCGGGCCGTTCTCTTTTTGGACCTTCAATGACATGCCTTTGGTTGACGTTGCTTTGACGTGCTCGACGAAACGATCGTATGGCTGCTGTCCATATCCACTGGGAATTGCTCGTGGCATCACAAAAGTGATGGGTGACTTGTCGACAGATGCAGCTACGATTTGCACGTGAATCAGCGCGCTCTGCTCGTTCGTGTATTGGACTACGTAGGTGAGTTCTGTTTGCCCTGTAACAGATGGGCTGAGCAGAAGCAGGAATGCGACTATGCGAAACAAGATTGCGAGAGCACCAGCGTTGCAAAAGTCGATTGTCATAACCCCTCGCCATGAAAGCGGCTCAAGAGCGGCCGCTTTTCTCAGAAACTGTCGATTCGATTGGTAGGAACGTGCGGATTTGAACCGCAGACTACCGTATCAACTCTCTTACCCGGTTGGCATTGAGTAGCACAGAGCATCATAAACTCTCTACCTCAAAACAACTTCAACCCGATAACATGCTGGAGTCGTACTCGGTGAGACTCCAAGCAATTCTATAGACTCTATCCGTCGCGTTGGCGAAGCGGGCTTGCGGGACAGACTACGGTACAAAAACTTTTTTCTGCCACATTCTTCTGCGGGCGGATTGGTTCTGCGCGCCCCACGAGCTCTACTTATTGGATCTACAAACTTGCGCTTTTCGGTGATTCTTAAAGACGAGTCTAGTCAGCTCTGATATTGTTCTTTGCTGTTTGTCTTGCGTCGTTTGCTGATCTCCGAGCTGCTTGCGATACAAATCGTTCTGTTCTTTCAACTCTTTGATCGCCTGCAGCATGTATAGATTCCGCTCTTCATAATGGACCAGTTTATAGCCTTCTTTATCTTCGGTCACCAACTCAGGAATCACCTTCTCGACTTCCTGCGCTACAAGGCCTAAGGATTCCTCCTTAACAAACCCTTTCTCGGGAAAATGCTCAGTATCCCAGTAGAAATGGACCGGGCTGGAGCATTGCTAACTTATTCAACACTTTGGGAAATGGCCTGATGTCGCGTTTCATCCGAGCGTCTGATGGGCAAGTGCGAGCGATCTGGGTTCCACTGCCATTCCTCACACAGCTCACAACCCGTAAATCTCCATTGACGTTAAGCACGTCTAATGCATTGAGCACCGCCCCGACGCCTACCCTGCCATTGTCTTGAATAGTCATCAGTAAGCCGAGTAGTCCCGTATTGAGCTGCCCGCCGCTGCTCTCGCGTGAACGAGCTATGTTGAGCCTCCAACCTGTGTTGTCGCCGAACCTAATATACCCAGCATTGGGCGAACCGTCTGTGGGTTCGATAGTGAAAAGCGCGTTGATTTCACTGCCGAACTGGAGAAACCGTTGGGGATCGGACGTGCCATGCCTACGCGGCCATTCTGTTTGACAATGAATCTGCCACCAGCGAGCCTGAGAACCGCAGACGGCACTGTCAACTTAACTCAAGTGGAAAGAGCAGTAGCTACGCATTCAAGATGGGCAAAGTCTGTGACCTGATCAATTAACAACTATCTCGAGCAAATCGCCTCTTCCCATGGCAAGTCTCAATTTCATCACTGCTCGGGTCACTCAACGATCGAGATGCGGCGCTGAGTGTGAGCCTTCTTTGCCAGACTTCAAGTGAAAACGTCTTGAATTTCTCGGTCAAGTCTGGCAGGCGCTTGAAACGTGCGGATGATGGGAACGCGCTAAACTATTGATTCAATTGGTAGCGGGGGGGAGACTTGAACTCCCGACCTTGGGGTTATGAATACCAGAGAAACTATCGCACCAGCTTTACGTAGCGCATAAAGCCAATAAAACAACACGTCGCGGTCGAAAAAGATGCGTTTATGTGCTTTATGCGACCTGCGTTTCGATATGAATCTCGGCAAAATCTCGGCAAATCAGCCGATCATTGCGGCAACGCAAACTCATGGTCGGCAGAAATTGTTGTGGAAACAAGTCTTTCGTCCACCACCCGTTTCAACTTCCTGCTGTTACGCAGACTGCCCGGCAGACAAGGGATGACGCGAAAGTCATAGAGTTTCATCTGATAATTTTTCCAGAAGTCGGCGAATCGCTCGCGTAAGTTCAGCAATAGAGCTCTCTCAACTTCCCGACGTGAACCGAAGCTCGGTAACTCAACATGCAGCTCAACCAGGTCAAGAGTGCCATGGTGTTTGACAACAGCCTGCCAGTCTGCGCCCGGACCTTTCACGTCGCGCAGAAGTTCGGCAAACACCCACGGACCAACGTTGCCCATGCCGCACACAACCATCTCGTCAACGCGCGCACGGATCTTTCCTATCCGCTTCGCAAACAAACCGCAGGCACAAGGCTCCTCGATCAAACGCGTGAGATCGCTAGAGCGATAACGAATCAAAGGCATAACTTCACGTGTGAGAGTGGTGTAGACCAACTCCCCGACGCCGTCGCTATCCGGGTCAGCGACCTCGAAAATGAAATGCAGATCGTTGCGGTGATACCCTTGTCTCTCGCGGCACTCGATTCCCATCGAGCCGAAGCTTTCCGTCTGGCCGTAGTTGAGATACAGCGGTGCGTTCCAGATGGCCTCAACTTCAGCGCGCGCACACTCGGATATGTTTTCGCCACCAGCAAGTAGAAACTTCACAGGCCACACGCTTCGCTCGGCGGCGATAGCCGACAGGCGAATAATCCATGAGGGTTCACCGAAAATGACGGTGGGGCGATAAGAGCTAGCTCGTTCGTAGAAATCCGCCGGGTCAATCTTCCCGGCTTCAACGTGAAAACAACCGATATATTGGAGCGCCGACCGAACAACTGCCGGCGATACCCAGAAAGAGCAGTCAAACGCGCTCAGGACTATGTCGTCGCGACTTAACCCCAATAAAGAAAGAGCGACGGCGCTGGCACGTGCCATCTCCTCAATTTCCTCGCGTGAGAAGAACACTCGCTTGGGAACCGGCGAGGTGGTTCCGGTCGTCTCAAAGGCTGTATCGGCATGTGCAAGGAGAAAGTCGTCGGGGCGAGAGCGCAAGTCCTCGCTAGTTGTGAAGAAGTCACCAAGTTCTGACGGGTGATTGACGTGCCGCAAGTCTATTCCGCGATTGCGAAATTCCTCACGGTAAAATGGGGAACGCTCGGCCGCGAGACGAAGCGTCTCGCGAAACCGCGCGCGTTGCACTGCCTCCATTGCAGCGAGCGGCATTGCGCCCAACAAACGAATTGCGCGCCGTGGTTCAAGCCGGAGCGCTAGCCGTTCAACCTGTCCGATGATTTTTGATAGCATTTCGTAAATAATGGGATGAAGCATCAAGCTAAGAATGAAAACTTTCTATCCTTTCCCTGTCCGTTCAGGAGCACAGCGGCGAATGAGCTGTCCCAGTAACTCGACCGCGATATCAATCTCGTCCTCGGTCATATCAAAGCAAGGAGCGAGCGTAAAAACATTCTTGTAGTATCCGCCGACATCCAACACGAGCCCTATCTTCCGGCCGCGGGCATCGAGGTTGCCTTTCATTCCTTCAACGAAGATGCGGTCAGTGAGTTCGCGATCCGGCTCATAACCGTCTTCGCGGCAAATCTCGATTCGAAGTGCCAGACCAATGCCGTCGGTATCGCCAATGACTTTCGGATACCGTCGTTGTAAGTCCCGTATTTGCTCTAGAAAGTATGCGCCTTTGCGTCGAGTGAGCACTTCATAGCTCTCTTCCTCCATCATGTGGATCGCTTCCAGAGCGACGGCGGTGCCCAATGTGTTGGAGGAGAATGTGGAGTGGGTCGAGCCTGGCGGAAATGCCTCGGGTGAAATCAGATTTTCGCGCGCCCAAAGTCCGGAAAGAGGATTCAAGCCGTTCGTCAGCGCTTTGCCGAACACAATGATGTCCGGTTCAACGTCGAAGTTCTCAATGGCCCAAAACTTTCCGGCCCGATAAAAGCCCATCTGGATCTCATCGTCGACCAGCAGAATCTTGCGTTCGTCGAGGACCTTCTTCAGAGCCGGAAAATACTCACGAGGCGGTATGACATAGCCGCCAGTCGCCTGAATGGCCTCAACGTAGAACGCGGCAAATTCGGATTCACCGGCTTTCGGATCCCAGAATGAGTTGTATTCCGTGTCGAAGTTTCTGGCGAACTGGTCAATACAATAAAGACCGCAGTCCTCGCGCTTCTTCCCGTAAGGACAGCGAAAGCAATAGGGAAACGGCACGAAGTGAGCGCGGTCTGAAAAATGGCCAAAGCGGCGCCGGTAGCGATAACTCGAGCTGATTGCCGACGCTCCAAGCGTGCGTCCGTGGTAACCGCCCATGAACGCGAAGACCAAATTCTTGCCAGTAGCGTTGCGAACGACCTTGAGCGAGTCTTCAATTGCCTGAGCCCCGCCGACATTGAAGTGAACTCGACCATTGAGACCAAACTTCGACTCGTTCAAACGGCCAAGGGCCGCGGCCAATTCCACTTTTTCAGTGTGTAGATACTGGCAGGCGAGTTGCGGCAGCTTATCGATTTGTCTCTTAAGCGCATCATTCAAACGCTTGTTCCCGTAGCCGAAACTCGCCGCTGAGTACCACATTTGCAAGTCGAGATACGGAATTCCTTCGCGGTCATACAGGTAGTGTCCTTCGGCGCGTTCGAAGAACTTCGGCGGCTCGAGATAGTGCACCGTGTCGCCCCACGAGCAGTATTGTTTTTCCAGTTGATACAGTTCCTGCTCGCTTTTGGTAGCGGTGGCTTCGTGGTCGCTGACAGTAGTGCTCATGATTTTGAAGGCTCCCTTGTTGCCAAAGGTTTTAGGCAGTTGCCCGCGCTTTCTCTTCTTCTGCTGAGAACACCCGGCCGGCCAACCACTGAGATAGGCGTGCAGACACATCTGCGAGATTGTGGTATGCCTCGTGCTCAATCGAATGGTCGCAGCAAAAGCCGGCCAGCTCATTTTTCGCAAAGACAAGCTCTGCGCTTCTTACTGCATATTGGTCCGACAATCCGTCACCAACGAAGATGGCGGGAGCATTGGATCGGTTTAGCAGTCGCATTGCTGCAGGCTTGCAGGTGGCGCAGCCGTGACCGCAAGCCCGATCAAAGAAAGGAAACTTTGCACACCAACGATACCCGTTCGGCGCAAGATGACTGGCGCACACCCGCACCCCTGGCCACAACGAAGTTAGACCGTTTTGAGGACGCGAAAGAATGCGATCAATGAAGTAGTCGAACCCGTCGCTGATGACGTGCACCGGAATCAATTGTGAGGAGCAAGTTTCGAGTAAATCACCAAGGCCTTCATCGAGGTTGATCGTATCCAGCAGTGTGTCGACCTGCTTTTTTGTGGCACGCATGAGCGCCATCTGCGCTCGCAAGCAGTCGCGAGATCCCATTCTTCCCGCGCGCCATTCTGCTTCAAATTTCATCCACTTGGGATCCGCATAGGCTTCGAGGACGATGTCCACCACATCGCAGCAGGTGACGGTACCATCGAAATCGAGAAATAGAATTGCTCGGGGCGGCTTAAGTTTCCTCATCAATAATTTTCCTAAGCGGGCAGCTTCACCTTGTTCTTCACAAGCAATTCCGCGAGCGGCACAATCTGAAGACCCCGGGATCGCAAACCGTCAATAATCAAAGGTAGCGCGAGCACAGTTTGTCGCCGGTTACGTTTTCCCTCGCTGTCGCCGTCGTGAAGCAGGATGATCGAACCAGCCCGCACGCAACGCAGAACGGCAGACGCGATTCTCTCTGCGCTTCGATTCTTCCAATCGAAACCGGCCACGTCCCATTGCACTGTGCGCAAGCCAAGTGATGTGGTCGCAGCAAAATAAGGCCTGGTGCGAACACCGAATGGCGGCCTTGCAAACCGGGGGTGGACACCTGTAACACCGGAAATTGACGTCTGCGCGCGTTTTAACTGTCGTTGCGTTTCGCGGGAACTCTGGAACAGAAGGAGGCAATGGGAATAAGAATGATTTCCGATTTCGTGTCCGTGATCAGCAACGCGCCGTGCTATATCTGGCAGACGCTCGACGTGTTTTCCGATCATGAAAAAGGATGCGTGGAGCTTGCGCTCGGCAAGAATGTCGAGAATGCGTTCTGTTTCGATCGCCGGGCCATCGTCAAAGGTAAGAGCGACAGAGCGCGTGTCTCTGCGGCCATGCCAGTCGGTTGGCCCCAGCCATTGCGAACGAACAGCGTAAGTCGCCTGGTAGATCCCCACAGTGCCCGCAACAAGTGACCCAGCGCCAATAATCATCGGCAACACGTTCAGCATCATTCTGCGTTCAGTCTTCACAGTGATCGGCAATCATCGTTTGTGAAACCTCTTCCGACGCACCCGCGAGCTTCAAAGCAAGCCGTGCGATATCGCCCCGTGCGTTTGGACGAGCCATTCCCTTCGCCTGCGTTGCCATAGCACTGAGAAGTGGTTTGTCATGCACTAGCGAGACAACGCTGCTTGCCGTCTCGCGCGCGTTGATCGTGATAATAGCGGCCCCGGCATCGACCATGCGTCTCGCATTAACAAGCTCTGCACCGGGAATTGGATCGAAGAAAACTGTTGGTAACGAGCACATCGCAGCCTCGGCGATCGTCAATCCGCCGGGTTTCGTCACCAGCACTGCTGCTGCCTTCATCAGCGCCGGCACTTCATCGGTCCAACCAAGCACCTTGAGAGAAACCGGAGGTCTGGGCTCGACGCGTTTCAATTTTTGGAATACACGTTTGTCCTTGCCGGCAACTGCGACGATATTCATCCGTACCTTCGTGTCTACAAGTCGATGCGCCACCTGGTCCATTCGAGTCGGACCCATACCTCCACCCATCAACAGCACGATCGGAGCATCGTCACTAATCGAGTGACGCAGGCGGAGCGCTTTGAGATCGTGTACGCGGTCAAGTTCAGAATCGATTGGTATTCCTGCTATAACGATGCGGTTCGGTGGTGCTCCCCACCCGATCAACTCTGCTCGCACGTTATCGTCAGGAACGACAAACGCGTTTATCTCTGGTTTCACCCAGATGGGTTCAGCTTCGTAATCCGTTATGACGTTCAGGATCGGAGCGCTCGTAAGCCCGATACGACGGGCAATTACGGCCATTTCGCACGCAGCGACCTCAACCGCCACGATGACATCAGGATCTAAGTTCTCGACCGTGTCGAACACTTTTGGACAGCCAAAACGAAATGCCCTCGCCGGAGCGGTTGCTTCGTGCTGCCGCTTGACACGCGCCGTCGAGAAGCGATCCCACAACGAAGGCGCGTAGCGCAGCATCGCCCAATAAGGCCATACGTAGCCCGCGCGAAATGGAGCGCGACAGTCCGCGAGAGCATCAAGAAGTCGCACTTCTGCATTCGGAGCGTGGCGTTTGACTTCGCGGGCAATGGCGCGTGCGGCTTGAACGTGCCCAGAGCCGAACGAAAGTGTGAGAACCAGAATGCGGCGCGCTCTCTGCATCAGCTCACTCCTCCCTCCATTTCGTTAACCTAAATCCGATTCCCAGGGTTAGGGCTGCCATCAAGCAAAGAGCGAGCAGTTGGCTGCCAACGTGATAACTCCCGTTAAGTGTTGTTTCGACCGCTCGCGCCGCAAAGGCAGTGGGCAGCAACTGCGAAACTGTTCGCAGTCCTGGCAGCATATTTTCCGGCGTGTAGTAGATAGGCGCCAGGAAGACCAGTCCTGCACCGAGAGCGTCAGTCAGAAGCGAACCTTCAGTGAAGCTGCGAGCTCGTGCAGCGATGGTTACGCCCAACCCACATAAGCAAAGCACCGTGATCATGATCACGAGAGTCAACATGGGAATATTCGGCCGCATGGACACACCAAATCCCCGACCAACCAGCAGCAACGCGGTCGTGGCAAGCGTCGCTTGTGCGAATGCGAAGAGAAGGATGCCAAGGAGATAAGACGAAGGCGCGAGTGGCAGCGTGGCAAATAGCTTCAATCGTCCCGTAAAGCGATTTTCAAGCAACAAGTATCCCAGCCAGCTAATCGAAGTCAGCGAGATCGAAAAGACTATTGAGCCTGCAACAAAGCGTACGCGATTGTGGTCCTGCGCCGATTGTGCGCCGCTTACGGCACGCGCGAACAGATACATGGAGGCGGGAAACAGAATCCCTGCCAAAAAGAACGGGCCCGCCTCGGCGCGCAGGCTCAGGAGCTGAATGCGAAAGACGCAAATGATTTCCGTCAAACGCCTCATGCAGTTTCCTCGGATTTCCGATTTAGAAAGCGCTCACCGGTCAAGTCGAAATAGACGTCCTCCAGGGAAGCGCGCACGATCGAATATTCAGCCGGCTGCTCAAGACCGACGAAGTGCTGCGCTTCCCTAAAGCTTGCGAAGTAGCGCACGCAATCCTTTCCAAAGGGATCCAGTTGCTGGCGCCAAGTCAGGCGATAGCTCCGGTCAAGCCGCCCTAAAAGTTCATCCAGCGTGCCAAACGCAATGAATTGCCCCTGCGCGATGATGCCGATGTGATCACTCAATCTTTCAGCCTCTTCGATGTAGTGCGTTGAAAGAATGACGGCAGCGCCATCTGTAACCGCGCGACGAATAACCCCCCAAACTGCCTGGCGCGATGAAGGGTCAAGGCCCGTTGTCGGTTCGTCCAGGACCAGAAGAGGGGGGCGTCCGAGCAGTGCCAGTGCAATTAGGATTCGCCGCCTTTGGCCACCCGACAGGGTGCTGACGCGTCTGGAGGATTCTGAAGCCAGACCTAATGTTTGGATCACTTCAATAGTTGTCGATCGCGCTGCGGCGCTTGAAAGGTTTTTTAACCGTGCGAACAGATGGAGGTGCTCCCAGACTGTCAAGGATCCAAAGAGACCTGCTTCCTGAGGCGTGATTCCCATCAACCGTTTTACGCGCTGAGGTGCGGCCAATGCATCTTCGCCAAAGATTTCGATCGTTCCGGCCGTGGGTGCCAGCTCGGTAGTGATCTGTCGCAGGAAAGTGGTTTTGCCGGCGCCGTTCGGGCCGAGGATCGAGATGAGTTCTCCGCGCTGAACCTCGAGATCGATCCCCCGATTGGCCTCAGTACCGTCCTTGTATCGTTTGACGAGGCCGCGCACCTCGACCGCTTGAGGCTCGCGGCCTTTGTGCGTCTTTGCGACTGCGATAGTCCGTTTTTCTGTCAGCAGAGTTGCCATCGATGGATCGTCTCTAGGAAAGCTGTAGAAAATCCCACGCCGATCGGATCGCAGTCAGCGGGCTGTTGCGATACGCCGACACTTCATAAGGACAACCGATTTTGCAGCCCTTACAGAAGTCCCACATCTCCGGGGATTGCGCGATGATTTTTCTGACTTCAGGCGATTCGTAAATCGCGCGGAGAGACATTCGCGGAGCGCCACTGTGCAGTCGCACAAACGCGCAGGGGAATTGGATCGAACCATCCGGTCGCATGTTGATGAGGTGTGAAGCCGAGCGGCATGGAAACTTCCTTGAAAACCCTCCCTCGCGGTAGAACCGGTAGTAGTCCTTATAGAAGCGGACGCATTTGAACTCTTTTCGCAGTTCGAGTACGAATTGGGCGACCCTATCCAATGCCTGGTGTTCCATCTCAACGTCTTCCGTCTGCCATGTCGTACGCACGACGTTGTGCACGGCCTCTGTGTGCAACAGGAAGCCGCGTTCTTCACAATACCTGGCGAGCTCAGGAAGATCTTCGAGATTATCTAAATCGACTGCTGCATTGATCTGAATGGTGTTATGACGAAGGTTCCCCTTGATGTAGTCGAGCGCAGAAAGGACTGTGGGTAAACCATCGATGCCGCGCCTTTGGGCAAACTTCTTACTATTCAAAGTATCTATTGACACTTCAAGCTGGTCCAACTTTACACAGGATTCTGCATAGCGCTTGAGCGCCAGGCCGTTGGTGGGCATGGAAGTGAAGAAGCCTTTGCGCGACGCGTACTCGATGTAGTCGGGCACATTTGGGTTCATTAGCGGCTCGCCGCCTGAAAAACTCCAGGCAAAAACTCCAAAGTCTGCGGCTTCGTCCATGCGCGAGAACACTCGTTCGCGCGCCGCACGATTCTCCGGTTGCTGGTTCTGCCAGATGGCGCAATACCCACACTTCATGTTGCAGTGCAGCGTGGTTTCAAACATCACCATAAACGGCCGGTTGAAGCCGTACCGGAGCTGCCTGAAGACATTGCTGAGCATCAATCTCTTCTTCACGACTGGCCCCTGTCTGCGAAAGTCGGCACTCTTCAGGCACTCGCTTGCGCATTGATTGCACGCAATCAAGATCTCGGAAAGCGGTCCGATCAACGTTCACAAAAGAGTTTTATCGTCCACTGAGCAAATCAGTCTAACGAGAGGCGTTCTTGTCCCACGCAGATTACGCAGCGGAGTTGGGCAAGAAACGTGCCGCGTCGCTGGGGTGGTGGAACGCTGCTACCGGCAGAAACGCCGGCGAGGTTCGTCAGGCTTTTTCTTATGAAGGATTCAGCATGTTCCAACGCGACGCAATGGCAATCAATCATCCTCTCGATGACAAATTGTCACGGTTTCGGAGTGAGGCAGAAATGTTTGGTGAGGCACAAATGATCAAGCCAGGATCACGGCGATGACGTCGAAGTCAGAGGATCAACTAGGCTGAGCAGGAAGAACATACCCCCCACGAGACCAGGGGCTGGGTAGCTCTTTGCCGATTCAGCCACTGAAAGGATCCGCACCTCCAGTCGCCCTCCGCGAACTCGCTATCTCGAATCTCCCTGCGCTTCAGTTCAGGGGTCGTTCGGTCCTGATCGGCATAGTCATGTGACGTTCGTCGTTATCGTTTATTAAGAACCGCCCGTCGCCCGAGCGCCGACCTACTTGACTCAATTCCCACACAAACAACGATCCACGAAATAGCACGAACAAATTTGCCGTCAATTCGTGTGACTTCGTGGATCGTTTCAGCACCCGTGCAACCGCGTGGTAGCGCCACATCACCTTGCTGTTCTCTCCGTCCAATTTCCTTTCGTTTGACTAAATGCAGTGTTCGCTTCATTAAGTGCAAGGGGTATTCCAATCGACCGAATCATTGAAGTCGAGTGAATGTGGGGCTGTTTATCCGAGGGTGCTGCTTAAGCGCCGCGCAGTTGTTCGGCACTTGCCGGAACGTCGGCAGACCAACTGACGGTGACGAAGCTAAGGCGTGCCTCGGTTCTGAACCGCACAACTCTCAATCCTTCCAGGGAAGACACTTAATAACTAGTAGAGAGTAAAGCGCCTGGAGGCTAGGCCCGCGTTTGTGTAGTAAAGGCTGTCGCTTAAACATTCCGCATGAGATGAACAGGAACGCGGCATTGAGGGCAGTCGCCTAAGAACGGCCTTCACTTGCAAACACACGCTGGCATTCAGGAGGCAGGACTGTGGCGAGAGTGGGTGGACTTGAAACGTGAAAGGAGGGATCATAGCGCAAGTCCACCCATTCGCACTGAACGTCGAATCGCAGATTCGAAGGGGACATAGAGCCCGCAGTAGAGAGTAGGAATCAACTTCGTGAACCGCATCTTCATTTCAGTACAAGACACATTGCGAAGGCACAAGGTTCTAGTGTCCGCAGCTCTCGGTGGCGTTGTCCTGGTGGTGATTGTCGCAGTGATTGTTGGCCGAACAAGGAAACCGCCCCCGGCGTCGCCTGCACCGCCCCAAGTCGACGTCGTCCAAGTTCAGGAACAGGACGTTCCCATCTACAGCGAATGGATTGGAACAACAGATGGAATGGTGAACGCAGACATTCGTGCTCAAGTTTCAGGCTACTTATTAAGGAAGGCTTACACTGAAGGGGCGTTGGTGAAAGAGGGGCAGTTGCTATTCGAGATAGATCCGCGCCCGTTTCAGGCAGTGCTCAATCAGACTAAAGGCGATTTGGCCAAATTTGTGAGTCAGGTGCAACAAGCCATCAC
>Ga0137403_10004045_pt1 | contig 17365 bp, 16 predicted proteins | sample CZOMad2_1_16fung_FD_122057 | JGI IMG/M metagenome (GOLD analysis project Ga0137403, IMG submission 122057) | Vadose zone soil fungal communities from Angelo Coast Range Reserve, California, USA - CZOMad2_1_16fungal (Hybrid Assembly) | ecosystem: Environmental > Terrestrial > Soil > Vadose zone...
AAATGAGCGAATGGTCGACATGATTCGAAGAGTAGTTTCGCGGAACGTGATCTGTTTCTGCCAGGGTCCCCACTAATGGTGGCGGGGGCGGACACACAACTCCAAGTGTGGGGGGCACACCGGTGATCCGGCGTTTTAGATTCCACGCGGCGTAGTGGTGGCTCTCGCGCGTCGCGATCAAAGTTTCGTGCGCTCACGATCACGATTGTGCTTTTCACTCCATACGCAGTGCATCAATGCGCGCTCACGATAACGATTGCGTGTTTGAGTGTTGAAATGTGATCGCGCATCAGCTTATTGGAGTGCGTCGCGTTCATCGTCGCGGAGGGAACGCGTACACCACAGCTGCACACAGCAGTTAGCTGTCTGCATAGGCGGGGCTGGGGCCCCGCCGTCAAACGCGATCGTCTACTGACCGCATCTGACCCTCCGCCAAGCAGGGTAAAATGCCAAACTTAACCAAACGTGCCATTCCACGTAACGCGGTGGTGTATCTAGGGCTCTCGTCGCTCTGCTTCGCGACGCTGGTCAGCGCCTGTTCGGACGGATCGTCCGCCGTGACGGGCGCCGGTGGAGGACAAGCCGGCTCCACTGCGGGCACGCTGAGCGGCGGCGTCGGCGGTGGCGTCGCGAGCGCCGGCAGCACGAATCATGCTGGGTCTGGCGGCGTCGCGGGCAGTGTTGCGATGGCTGGCAGCGGCGGCATGAGCGGCAGCGGCGGCTCGGGTGGCAGCGGCGGCGTTTCCGGCGGCGCCGGAACGGGCGGCTCCGGTGGCAGCGGCGGCATGGCCTGCGCGGCGGACGACAAGTGCTGCGACGATCCCGACAAGACCGATCCCGGTATGTGCGGCTGCGGCGTGCCCGACGCGGACGACGACAAAGACGGCGCGCTCAACTGCAAAGAAGAGTGCCCGCAAGATCCGAGCAAGACGGTGCCGGGCACGTGTGGCTGCGGCACTGCCGAAAACGATAGCGATGGCGACGGCACCATCGACTGCAAGCCGGGTCACTTCCTCGAAGCCGAAGACGGCGTGCTGTCGGTAGTCGACGCGCCCATCACACCGATCGATAGCGGTGCTGCTGGCGCGGGCGCTGGCGTGTCTGGCGCGGGTGGCGCTGCCGACAACGCGGGCGGATGGCGACGGGAAGACGCAGCTCATCAGCCCGAGACAGACCGCCGTCGTCAATGAGTCCAGACCGCCCGCCACGCGGCGGCCCTGTTCAACCGCTCAGCGCTGGGAAAAGTCAGCGTGACCGGGCGCGATCGGCTGGCGTTCCTCCAGGGCATGCTGACCAACGACGTCAAGGGACTCCAGCCGGGCCAGGGCGCGCCCGCCGCCTTCCTCGACGCGCACGGCAAGGTCACGGTGCTGCTGGTCGTCTACGCGACCGCGGACCAGGTGCTGATCGAGCTGCCCGCGAGCCTCACCGAGAAGACGCTCCAGACCATCGACCGCTATCTGATCTCGGAGAAGGCCTACTTCGAGTCGGTGGACGACGCGTTCGCGATCCTGTCGCTGCAGGGGCCCGCCGCGCGCGGCCTGCTCGAGGGCCTGGCCGGCGGCCCGCTCGACCTCGCGCCCTATGCGCACGCCGAGGTCACGATCGGGGGCGCGCCGGTACGCGTGATCAATCGCGCCGAGGGCCCGGCGCCCGGCTTTCACTGCTGGATGCCCGCCGAGCACACCGCCGCGGTGCGGAGCGCGCTCGAGTCGGCCGGCGCGATGCCGGCGGGAGACGAGACGCTCGCGGTGCTACGGATCGAGGCGGGCCAGCCCTGGTACCCGCAGGACGTGGACGATTCCGTGATCCTGCCCGAGACGCGGCTCGACGCGCTGGTGAGCTACACCAAGGGCTGCTACATCGGCCAGGAGACGGTGGCGCGCGTGAAGTATCGCGGGCACGTCAACCGCGCGCTGAGCGGGCTCGTGATCGAGGGCGAGCGGGTTCCCGGCGAGGGCGCACAGGTCACGGTGGACGGCAAGGAGGTCGGCCGCGTCACCTCCGCGGTGCGATCCATCGCGCTGGGCCGGCCCATCGCGCTCGGCTACGTGCGCCGCGAGCACTTCGAGCCGGGCGCCGCGGTCACGGTGGTGGACGGCGCGGGCGAGCAGCCGGCCCGTGTCGCCGCCCTTCCGTTCGTCCCGGCCCCGCGGGCCTGAGCGGGCCTTCCCTCGTGGCCTCGTCCCGCCCCGCGAACCGCCTCGCCTCCGAGACCAGCCCGTACCTGCTCCAGCACGCCCACAACCCGGTGGACTGGTACCCGTGGGGCCCGGAGGCCTTCGAGCTGGCCCGCCGCGAGGACCGACCGGTGCTGCTCTCGGTGGGCTACTCGGCCTGCCACTGGTGTCACGTGATGGAGCGCGAGTCGTTCGAGAACGAGGACATCGCGGCGCTCATGAACCGCCTCTTCGTGTCGATCAAGGTGGATCGCGAGGAGCGGCCGGACGTGGATCAGATCTACATGCAGGCCGTGCAGTCCATGACCGGCCGGGGCGGCTGGCCGATGACCGTATTCCTCACGCCGGACGGCGTGCCGTTCTACGGCGGCACGTACTTCCCGCCGGTGGACCGGCACGGCATGCCCGCCTTTCCGCGGCTGCTCCAGTCCATCGCCGACGCCTACCACGGCCGCCGCGGCGAGGTGCTGGAAGCCGGCCGCCAGCTCATCGAGACCATGCAGCAGTCGGAGCGCCTCACCCGCTCGGCCAGCGCGCTCACGAAAGAGGTCCTGGTCGGCGCCTACCTTGGGCTCTCCCAGGAATTCGACGCGCGCGACGGCGGCCTCGGCCAGGCGCCGAAGTTCCCGCAGCCCATGGCCTGGGAAGCCATCCTGAGAGTATGGAAGCGCACCGGCGACCCGCGCGCGCTCGAGATGCTGCGCCAGACCCTGACCCGGATGGCCCGCGGCGGCATCTACGACCAGCTCGGCGGCGGCTTCCATCGCTACTCGGTGGACGGCCAGTGGCTGGTACCGCACTTCGAGAAGATGCTCTACGACAATGCCCAGCTCGCCTCGCTCTACCTCCACGGCTGGCTCGCCACCGGGGAGCCCGAGTACCGGCGCGTGACCGAGGAGACCCTCGACTACGTGCTTCGCGAGATGACGCACCCAGCCGGTGGATTCTACTCGGCCCAGGATGCCGACTCCGAGGGCGTCGAGGGCAAGTTCTTCGTCTGGTCACCGGAGGAGATCCGCGCGATCCTGGGCGACGAGGCACTCGCCCGGGCGGCCCTGGCCTACTGGGGCGTGGACGACGGGCCCAACTTCGAGGGCCACAGCATCCTGTTCGTGCCGCGCGAGCCCGCGGAGGTGGCCGGGACGCTCGGAGTGAGCCCCGACGAGCTGGCGGCCCGGATCGCCCGCGCGCGCCAGACGCTCTACGCGCACCGCGAGAAGCGCGTCCACCCGGGGCTCGACGACAAGGTGCTGGCCTCCTGGAACGGCCTGATGCTGTCGGCGCTCGCCGAGGCCGCGTCCGCGCTCGGCCGGCCCGACTACCTGGCCGCCGCCGTCCGCAACGCGGAGTTCCTGGCTTCCGCGATGGTGCGGGACGGCCGGCTGCTGCGCTCCTGGAAGGACGGGCAGGCCCGGATCACCGGCTATCTCGAAGACCACGCGATGGTGGGTGCCGGCCTGCTCGCGCTGTACGAGGCGACCTTCGACCGGCGCTGGCTCGACGAGTCGAGCCGGCTCGCCGAGGAGACCCTGCGCCTCTTCTGGAACACCGAGCGCGAGACGTTCTTCGACACCGGTCACGACCAGGAGACTCTCGTGGTCCGGCCCCGGAACATCTTCGACAACGCGGTGCCGAGCGGCACATCGGTGACCATCGAATGGCTGTTGAGACTCGCGATCGTCACCGGCCTCGAGCGCTACGAGACCATCGCGCTGCAGGCGCTGCGGCCCATGGCCGACGTCATGCAGAAGTACCCGTCCGGCTTCGGCCGCTACCTCTCCGCGCTGGACTTCCACCTGGGGCCGGTGGCCGAGGTGGCGCTGGTGTGGCCGCCTGGCGGCGAGCGGGGCGCCGCCCTGCTCGCCCAGACGGTATTCCGCCGGTACCAACCGAACCGAGTCGTCGTGGGCTCCGCGGCGGGCGCACCGGGCGCGGCGGGGCTGCCGCTCCTGGCCGATCGCGGAGCGGTGGACGGCAAACCGACCGCGTACGTGTGCCGGCGCTACGTCTGCCAGCTCCCGGTGTCGGAGCCGGACGCGCTCGCGCGACAGCTCGACGCTGGGGTATAATCCGGATCGCGTCGCTGGGGGAGGTCTCCTGAGAACCGGGTGCGGCCCGGGACCCCTCGAACCTGCACTGGGTAATTCCAGCGAAGGGAACGCGACGCGGCGCACGAGCACTGGACCGCACCCTTTCTTGGAAAGGCGTGCGGTTTTTTCATGACGGTCACCGTCAACGGCAAACCGATGGAGCTGCCCGAGGGGCTCAGCATCGACGACCTCCTCTCCAGGCTCAAAATCCGCCGCCAGTTCACCGCGGTGGCCCTGAACCGAGAGGTCACCCAGCGGGCTCGCTACGCCGAGACCAAGCTCCAGGACGGCGACAAGCTCGAGATCGTCCACCCCATGGGCGGAGGGTAGGGGTAACGGTAGACCTGGGGGCAGTGGCAGGGCGAGCCGCAGCCGAAGGCGAGGCGAGCGGATATATGAATGCAGTGCCAGGGCGAGCCGCAGCCGAAGGCGAGGCGAGCGGATACATGAATGCAGTGCCAGGGCGAGCCGCAGCCGAAGGCGAGGCGAGCGGATACATAAAGAAGTAAGGGGGGTCATCATGTACGACACGTCACTGTGGCTGGGCGGAAAAGAGTTCAAGTCGCGTCTGATCGTCGGGACCGGAAAGTACCCGTCGTTCGAGAACATGCGCGAGGCCATCGAGGCCTCGGGCGCCGAGATCGTCACGGTCGCGGTGCGGCGGGTGAGCCTGCCGGGGCAGGGGGAGTCGTTGCTCGATTTCGTGGATCCCAAGAAGTACACGCTGCTGCCCAACACCGCCGGCTGCTACACCGCCGACGAGGCTGTCCGCACCTGCTACCTGGCGCGCGAGGCGGGGCTGGGGAGCCTGGTCAAGCTCGAGGTCATCGGCGACTCGCGGACCCTCTTCCCCGACGTCCTGGGCCTCCTCGAAGCGACCCGCACGCTCTCCCGCGAGGGCTTCACGGTGCTCCCGTATACCAATGACGACCCGGTCATGGCCAAGAAGCTCGAGGACGCCGGCGCGGCCGCGGTCATGCCGCTGGGCGCCCCGATCGGGTCCGGGCTCGGTATCCGCAACCCGTACAATATCAAGCTCATCCTGGAGGCGGTCACGGTGCCGGTCCTCGTGGACGCGGGCGTGGGCACGGCCTCGGACGCGGCCATCGCCATGGAGCTCGGCTGCGACGGCGTGCTGATGAACACCGCCATCGCCTCCGCCAAGGACCCGGTCGCCATGGCCACCGCCATGCGCCTGGCCATCGAGGCCGGCCGCCTCGCCTTCAAGGCCGGGCGTATCGGCAAGAAGCTCTACGCCACCGCGTCCTCCCCGCTGGAGGGCGTGCCCGAGTGGACCAGCTAGGCTTCTCCCTCTACCTCATCACCGACCGCGCGGCGGCGCCCCGGCCGCCCGCCGACGTCGTAGAGGAGTGCCTGGCCGCAGGCCTTCGCGCGGTCCAGCTCCGCGAGAAGGACCTCGAGACGCGCGATCTGCTCGCGCTGGCCGACACGCTCCGCGAGGCCACCCAGCATCACGGCGCGCGGCTCATCGTGAACGACCGGGCCGACGTGGCGCTGGCCGCCGGGGCCGACGGCGTCCAGCGCACGCACGCCTCGCTCCCGGTGTCGGCGCTCCGCGGGATCGCGCCGGCCGGGTTTCTCGTGGGCGCCTCCGTCCACTCGGAGGCGGAGGCGCGGGACGCCGCCGGGCAGGGTGCCGACTTCATCGTCTTCGGACCCGTCTACGACACCGCGTCCAAGCGGCGCTACGGTCCGCCGCAGGGTCTGGCCGCGCTCGAGGCCGTCACCCGGGCGGTGGACCGCCCGGTCCTGGCGGTGGGTGGGCTGACGCCGGAGCGCGTGCCCGAGGTGCTCGCGGCCGGCGCCGCGGGCGTCGCGGTGATCGGCGCGATCTACGCGGCCGCGCGGCCCGCGGAGGCCACGAAGGCGTTTCTCGACGCGCTGGGGCAGGCGTGATGGCCGCGCCCTCGGTGGCGGTGATCGGCGGCGGCATCATCGGCTGCGCCACCGCGGCCGACCTGGCCAAGCGTGGCTGCCGCGTCACGCTGCTCGAGCGAGCGAGCCCGGGCGCGGAGGCTTCGAGCGCGGCGGCGGGCCTGCTGGCCCCGCTCGGCCCGTCGCCCGATCCCGGCCCCTTCCACCGGCTGGCGATCGAGAGCTGGCGCCTCTACCCGCGCGTGGCCGCCGAGCTCCGAGATCTCACCGGCGTCGACGTCGAGCACATGACCGCGGGCACGCTCTACCCGCTCCATACCCCGCGAGAGATCGAAGCGGCCCGTCTTCGCCGGACCTGGCCGCTGGCCGCGGAGTTCGGCATCGAGGTGGTGGAGGGAAGCGACCTGCGCGCGCTCGAGCCCACGCTGTGCAAGGACGTGAGCGCGGCCCTGCTCGTCCGCGGCGACCACTGGGTGAACAACCAGCGCCTGGTAACCGCGTACGCGGCCGCCGCCGCGGCGCGAGGCGTCACGGTGCGCACCGGCGCGGAGGTGAGCCGCATCCTGATCGAGGGCGAGCGCGCGCGCGGCGTCCTCGTGGACGGCGAGGCGATTCACGCCGACGCGGTACTGCTGGCGGCGGGCGCCTGGTCGGGGGCGCTGGCCACGTCCATCGGCCTCCGGTTGCCGGTCGCGCCCGTGCGCGGCCAGATGCTGGCGGTCAGCAATGTCCCGCCGCTGCTCACCCGCGCCGTGCACGGCGACGACATCTACGTGGTGCCGCGGCCCTCGGGTGAAGTGCTCATCGGCGCCACCGTGGAGCACGCGGGCTTCCTGCGCGCGGTCACGCCCGACGGCCTCGGCTCCCTCATCGCGGGCGCCGTCGCCCTCGTCCCCGAGATCGGCCGTCGCTCGGTCACTCGGTCCTGGTGCGGCTTCCGGCCGTGGGTCCCCGACGGTCAGCCGGTCCTGGGCGCCTGGCCCGACGTGGCCGGCCTCTTCGTGGCCACCGCGCACTACCGCAACGGCATCCTCATGGCGCCCATCACCGCGGCGCTGCTGACCCGCTGTATCGTCGATGCCGACATCCCGGATTCGATCGGCCCGTTTCTCCCCGCCCGGTTTCTTTCTTAGGAGGCTCTCTGTGGCGACCAAGCAAGACTTGAAAGACAGCGTCTGCAAGGCCATCGACCGGAACGCCGAGCGCATCATCGGCCTGGGCGAGCGCATCCGCCGCCAGCCCGAGCTCGGCTTCAAGGAGTTCAAGACCGCGCGGCTGGCCGAGGAGACGCTCGGCGAGCTCGGGCTCAAGCCGCGGAGCGGCCTCGCCCTCACCGGCGTGCGGGCCGAGGCCGCGGGCGTCAAGGACGGTCCGACCTTCGCGCTGCTCGGCGAGCTGGACGGCCTGGTGGTGGCGGGACATCCGATCGCCGATCCCGAGACCGGCGCCGCACACGCCTGCGGCCACAATGCCCAGGTGGCGGGGCTGCTGGGCGCGGCCATGGGGCTCTGCGAGGCGCGCGCCTTCGAGCACCTGGCCGGCCGGGTGGTCTTCTTCGCGGTCCCCGCGGAAGAATATGGCGATGTCGAATGGCGGGTCCAGCAGGCCCGCGCGGGACGGCTCGAGTTCCTGGGCGGCAAGCCCGAGCTCCTCCGCCTCGGCCACTTCGACGACGTGGACCTCGCCATGATGATCCACACCACGTCGCAGCCCGACATGAAGAAGGCGGGCGTGGCCGCCTCCAACAACGGCTGCCTCGTGAAGACGGTCCGCTATATCGGCCGCGCCTCCCACGCGGGCGGCGCGCCGCACATGGGGATCAACGCGCTCTACGCCGCCAATATCGGCCTCTCCGCGATCAACGCGATCCGGGAGACCTTCCGCGACGAGGACTCCATCCGCGTGCATCCGATCATCACCCACGGTGGTAGCCAGGTGAACGTGATCCCGGGCGAGGTCCGCCTCGAGACCTACGTCCGCGGCAAGACGGTGGAAGCGATCCTCGAAGCCAACCGCCGCGTGGACCGGGCCCTCCGCGCCGGAGCCCTCGCCCTCGGTGCCCAGGTGGAGATCGAGACGCTGCCCGGCTACCTGCCGCTCTTCAACCACATGGGGATGGCGCAGCAGTTCAAGGCCAATGCGGCCGCGTTGCTGGGTGCCGACCAGGTCACCGAGTCGGGTCACCGCAGCGGCTCGACCGACATGGGCGATATCTCCCACGTGATGCCGACCCTGCATCCGTACATGGGCGGGGCCACCGGCGGCGGGCACGGGGCGGACTACGCGATCGCGGAGCCCAGGCTCGCCTACGTGGAGCCGGCCAAGCAGCTCGCGCTGATGGCGGTGGACCTGCTCTGGGACGATGCGGGCGCCGCGCGCGACATCCTCAAGGCCTGGAAGCCGCGCATGACCAAGGAGGCGTACCTCACCTTCCAGCGCGGCACCGCCCGGACCGAGCTCTACGACGGTGGAAAGGACATCTAACCTCATTTCCCTCTCCCCTCAGGCCAGAGGGCAGGGTGAGGGGCGGGGCTGAGGCCTCATGTACGGCAAGTCCCCGGTCGAGTTCCCGCGCCGCATCGTCTGCCTGAGCACCGAGCACGTCGAGATCTGCTACGCGCTCGGCGCGGGTGACCGGGTGGTGGGCGTGCCCGGCACCGCGCGGCGCCCCGCGGAGGCGGCGGCCAAGCCACGCGTCGGCGGCTTCACGACCTTTCGCGCCGATCGGATCCTCGAGCTCCAGCCGGACCTCATCCTCGCCTTCTCGGATCTGCAGGCCGACATCAGCGCGGAGCTGATCCGGGCGGGGCTGCCGGTGTTCTGCGCCAACCCGCGCTCGATGGACGAGGTCATGCAGACGATCCTCACGGTGGGCGGCCTGCTCGGGGCCGAGCCGGCGGCCCGCGCGCTCGTCCTCGACATGCGCGACGAGATCACCCAGGTGCGGGAGTTCTCGCGGGTGTGGCCCGACCGGCCGCGGGTCTACTTCGAGGAATGGCACGACCCGCTCATCGCGGGCATCCGCTGGGTCTCGGAGCTGATCGAGTTGGCGGGCGGTCGCGACGTGTTCGCCGACCTCCGCGACCGGAAGAACGCGCGCGACCGGGTGGTGGATCCCGCCGAAGTGGTCCGGCGGAACCCGCAGGTGATCGTCGCGTCCTGGTGCGGCAAGCCGGCCGACCTCGATGCGATCGCGGCCCGCCCGGGCTGGGATCGGATCAGCGCAGTACGCGGTGGCCGCATCCACGAGATGGACGGCGCCGACATCCTGAGCCCGGGCCCGTCGCTGCTGATCGGGCTGAGGCGGCTGCACGAGCTGATGCAGGACGCCCTCGACGCGCGCGAGTGATCTCGATCCGCGCCGGAGGGGTGCGCGGGCAAGACGTGGACACATCTGCGATAATCGAAACAGTCGTACGACATTCCAAGCGGGCTGACCAGGTACTGAAGCGGGCACTAAACATGGGGGTCCCTCCCGGAGCCGATGCTAGGATGAAGCCCCTTTGAGACTGCCAAGGAGACAGAAATGCTAGCGCGCCCCGAGCGCTTCTTCGCGGACCGATTCGGCCTCAACGCGGGGACCATGGAGCGGCTGCTCGGCTCGACGTTGGCCGGCCGCGTGGACCACGCGGACCTCTACCTCGAGTACCGGATCAGCGAGGAGCTGGTGCTGGAGGAGGGCTCGGTGAAGAAGGCGGCCCGGCACGTGAGCCAGGGGGCCGGCCTCCGGGCTCAGTCCGGCGAGCGAACCGGCTACGCCCATACCGACGATCTGGCCTTGCCAAATCTCGAGGAGGCGGCACGCCAGGCTCGCGCGATTGCGGACCGCTCCTCGGTCTCGGCGGTGGTGGCGGTGGGCGGAGACGGCCCGCCGCACGATCTCTACTCGCTGGCCGAGCCGCCCACCACGGCCGAGCTGGACCGCAAGCTCAAGCTGCTGGGCCGGATGGACGCGGAAGCCCGCGGTCTCGACCCGCGGGTGCGTCAGGTCATCGCGACCCTCGGCAGCGAGGAAGTGGTGGTGATGATCGCGACCCCGTCGGGCTGGACGGTCGGCGACGTGCGCCCGCTCACGCGACTCAATATCACCGTGATCGTGGAGGACGGGGCCAAGCGCGAGATCGGCAGCTTCGGCGGCGGCGGGCGGGTGGCCTTCGACTTCTTCCTCGAGCAGGACCGCTGGAAGCGCTTCGCCGGCGAGGCGGTGCGCCAGGCCCTGATGAAGCTCGACGCGGTGGACGCGCCCGCGGGCGAGATGACGGTGGTGCTCGGGCCCGGCTGGCCCGGCATCCTGCTCCACGAGGCGGTCGGCCACGGCCTCGAGGGCGATTTCAACCGCAAGAAGACCTCGGCGTTCTCGGGTCGGCTCGGCCAGTCGGTCGCCTCGGAGCTGGTCACGGTGGTGGACGACGGCACCATCCAGAACCGCCGCGGCTCGCTCAACGTGGACGACGAGGGCGTGCCCACCCGGAGAAACGTGCTCATCGAGAAGGGAATCCTCCGCGGGTATCTACAAGATCGGCTCAACTCGCGGCTCATGGGCATGGAGGTGACCGGCAACGGCCGGCGCGAGTCCTACGCGCATCCCCCGATGCCGCGCATGACCAATACCTTCATGCTCGCGGGAGAGGACGAGCCCGCCGACATCATCCGTGGCGTGTCCAAGGGGCTCTACGCGGTGAACTTCGGCGGCGGCCAGGTGGACATCACCAACGGCCGCTTCGTGTTCTCGGCGAGCGAGGCGTACCTGATCGAGGACGGCCGCGTGACCCGGCCGGTGAAGGGCGCGACCCTGATCGGCAACGGCCCCGAGGCGCTCAACCGGGTGAGCCGGGTCGGCCACGATCTCAAGCTCGACGAGGGCGTGGGCACCTGCGGCAAGGATGGTCAATCGGTCCCGGTGGGCGTGGGGCTGCCGACGATCCGCATCGACCGGATGACGGTCGGAGGGACCCAGGTCTGACGCGCATGCGCGACCTGCTCGCCGATCTCTTGCAGCAGGCGACGCGCCGGGGCGCCACCGCCGCCGACGCCTTCGTGGTGGAGGACCAGTCGTTCTCGGCCCAGGTGCGCCTGGGCCAGGTGGACACCGTCAAGCACGCCCGCGAGCAGCACATGGCGCTGCGAGTCTTCGTGGGCAAGTCGGTGGCGGCCGCCTCCACATCCGATCTCTCGCCCGAGTCGGTGGCGCGGCTGGTGGACGAAGCGGTGTCCCTCGCGCGGATCACGAGCCCGGACGAGATGGGCGGCCTGCCGGAGGTCACGGAGCTGGCGCGGCAGGTGCCCGACCTCGACCTGCGCGATGCGCGCGGCCACGACCTCACCCCCGAGGAGAAGATCGAGCTGGCCCGCCGCTGCGAGGCGGCCGCGCTCGAAACCGACCCCCGCATCACCAACTCCGAGGGCGGCGACTTCAGCGACCGGCGCGCGCGCTATGCCTACGCCACCAGTCACGGCTTCGGGGGCGAGTACGAGACGTCCTCGTTCAGCCTCGCGGTCTCCCCGGTGGCGACCGCGAACGGCGAGATGCAGCGGGACTCCTGGTACCACGTCACCCGTAAGCGCGCGCTGCTCGAGGCGCCGGAAGAGATCGGCCGGACCGCGGCGCGGCGCGCGGTGCGACGACTCGGCGCGCGGCAGGTGAAGACCGCGGAGGTGCCGGTGATCTTCGACCCGGAGATGGCGGCCAGCCTCGTACGGCACGTCGCGGGCGCGGCCGCCGGCCCCGCGCTCTACCGGCGCGCCTCCTTCCTGGTGGGCAAGCTGGGCGAGCGCATCGCGGCGCCGTCGGTGACCATCGTGGACGACGGCACCATCCCGGGCGCCCTCGGCTCGCGCCCGTTCGACGGCGAGGGGCTCCCGGTGCGGCGCACCGTGGTCGTGGAGGAGGGCGTGCTTCGCTCCTACCTGCTCGACACCTACAGCGGCCGCAAGCTCGGCCTGCCGTCCACGCATCACGCGGCCCGCGACGGCAGCGGGGTGAGCGTGTCCACCACCAATCTCCACCTCGCGGCGGGCGACCGGGATCCGGCGGACCTGATCCGGAGCGTGAAGAACGGCCTCTACGTCACCGAGCTGATCGGCTTCGGGGTCAACGGGGTGACCGGGGACTACTCGCGCGGCGCGGTGGGTCTCTGGATCGAGAACGGCGAGCTGGCCTACCCGGTCGAGGAGATCACCATCGCGGGCAACCTGCTCGACATGTTCCACGCGGTCGAGGGCATCGGCAACGATCTGGTCTTCCGCGACCGCACCGCCGCCCCGACGCTGCTCATCGGCCGGATGACGGTGGCCGGCTCATGATCATCGACAGCCACTGCCACCTGCACGACCCGGCCTTCGCAGACGTCCGCGGCACCGTCATCCGCGCCACCGAGCACAACGTGTGGGGCGCGGTGGCGGTCGGCTGCGACCTCGCCACCAACGAGCGCACGCTGCGGGCCGCCGCGGAGAACGCCAAGGCGGTGTGGCCGGCGCTGGGATTCCATCCCGAGTGGACGCTCACCCGCCAGGACCTGGAAACGGTGGAAGCGCAGATCCACGCGAACCACGCGCGGCTCGTGGCGGTCGGTGAGGTGGGGCTGCCGTGGTACGGGCTGGGCGCGGCCGGCGACGCGGACGCGGTCCGCCGCGAAGCCCGCGAGCGGCTCGAGCGCCTGACCGACCTGGCGTGCCGCTACGATCTGCCGGTCATCCTGCACGCCCCCCACGGAGCGGCGGCGGACGCGCTCGCGATCCTCAAGCGCCGGGGGGTGGACCGCGCGGTGTTCCACTGGCACAAGGCGTCCGCGGAGATCACCCGCGAGATCGTGGACGCAGGCTACCTCGTCTCGGTCACGCCCGACCTGGTCTACCGCGACCGCGACCGCGAGATGGTCGAGCGCGTGCCGATCGAGTCGCTGCTGGTCGAGAGCGACGCCCCCTGGCAGTACCAGGGGGAGTTCGAGAACGTCACCTCGGGGCCGTGGCTGGTCGCGCGCGTGGCGGAAGAAGTGGCGAAGATCAAGCGGCTGCCGGTGGACGAGGCGATGTACCAGCTCACCGTCAACACCTGCCGGGTCTTCGACATCGTCTGGGCGTGAGCGAACAGCGCTTCACGGTGGCCGTCGGCGCCGCCGACGTGGCCGGCGTGCTTCACCTCCCCGACGAGCTCCCGAGCGCCTGCGTGATCGCCTGTCACGGCATGGGCGCCTCCAAGGACAGCGACAAGTACCTGCTGCTCGGGCGCGAGCTGCCCGCCGCCGGGCTCGCCCTCGCCCGCTTCGACTTCCGGGGCAGCGGGGAGTCCGGCGGGCTGCCACGGGACGCTACCATCGAGTCCCGGATCACGGACCTGGAAGAGGTCCTGGCCCACCTCTCCACGCAGCCGGAGCTCGACGGCCGCTTCGGGCTGCTGGGCTCGAGCCTCGGCGGCTATGTCGCGCTCTGGGCGGCGAGCCGTGTCACGGCGGGCGCGTCGGTACCGGTAGTGACCTGGAACGCTCCGGCGGCGCTGCGCGAGCTGGCCCACGCCGATCCGGGCGAATCGGGCGCGGCCCTGGTTGCCGAGGTCCGGCGCGGCGCCCGTGCCGACGCGCCGGCGGGCGTCGCGCGCCTCCTCGTCATCCAGGCCGAGCGCGACGAGGTGGTGCCGCCCGCGCATGGGCGCGTCCTCTTCGATCGCGCTCGGGACCCCAGGCGCCTGCACGTGATCGCGGGCGCCGATCACCGGCTCACCGAGCCGATGCACCGCCGGGAAGCGGTCGAGGAGAGCCGGCGCTGGCTGCTCGCCCATCTGCCCCAGACGGCCCCCGCGGGCCGGACCTCCCCGACAGGAAGGATCCGATGATCAACGCGGCGCGACTCAAGGACGAGTTTCTGGAGCTGGTGTCCATCTCGAGTCCCTCCCGGCGCGAAGGCACGATCGCGCGTCGGCTCGAGAACATTCTCAAGACCATGGGCGCGAGCGTCGAGGTGGACGGGGCGGGGGAGAAGATCGGCGGCGACACGGGCAACCTGCTCGCGCGCTTCCCCGGCAACACGCCGGGCGCCCCGCCCTTCCTGCTCTCGGGCCACATGGACACGGTGGGACCGGCCGAGGCCATCCATCCGGTGGTCGAGGGCGACGTGATCCGCACCGACGGCACCAGCGTGCTGGGCGGCGACGACAAGGCGGGGGTGGTGGCGATCCTGGAGGCGATCCGCATTCTCCGGGAGCGCCGCATCCCGCACGGGGATCTGGAGGTGGTGCTGACGATCAGCGAGGAATACGGGCTGCTGGGGGCCAAGAACTTCGACACCGGCCGTCTCCGCGCGAAGCGGGGCCTGGTGCTGGACGTGGACGGCGTCTGCGAGCTGATCACGCGCGCGCCCGCGGCGAACCGGATGACCTTCACCGTCCACGGCCTCGCGGCCCACGCGGGCATCTGCCCGGAGCAGGGGATGAGCGCGATCCGCATCGCCTCGGAGGCGATCACCGCGATGAGGCTCGGCCGCCTGGACGCGGAGACCACCGCGAACCTCGGCATCATCCAGGGCGGCCTCGCCGGCAATATCGTGCCCGCCTCCGTCACGGTGCGGGGCGAGACGCGCAGCTTGAGCCTGGAGAAGCTCGCGGCCCAGACCGAGCACATGCGGCGCTGCTTCGACGAGGCGGCGGCCCGGCACCGCGTGCAGGTGGGCGACCGGCAGTACCAGGCGCGGGTGGAGGCCCAGGTGGAGCGCCAGTACGGGCGGCTCGACGTCCGCGACGAGGCGGCGATCGTCCGCCTGGTGCAGGCCGCCGCGGGCGCGATGGGGCGGGCCTGCGCCACGCGCGGTACCGGGGGCGGCTCGGACGCCAATGTCTTCGTGGAGCGCGGCCTCGAGGTCGCCAATCTGGCCTGCGGCATGCGCGAGATCCACACCGTGAACGAGTGGGTGGACGTCCGCGATCTCGTGCTCACCGCCGGGCTGGTCGTCGAGACGGTTCGCCTCAACGCCGCGGCCTGAGCGCGCCGCCCGTTCACCCTGCGGCTGGCGTAAGATAAGCGACCTTGAGCGAGCGCATCGGCGATCTGAGCCTCGAGCACGCCGTCCCCGCCGGACGGCCCCGCTCCCGGTCCGTGCTCTTCGTCCACGGCATGTGGGGCGGGAGCTGGTACTTCCGGAACTATCTCTACGCGGCCGCGCAGGCCGGCTGGGACGCGTGGGCGCTCAACCTCCGCGGGCACGGCGAGAGTCCGGCTCCGGGCGGGCTCGGCCGGGTGAGCCTCGCCGACTACGTCACGGACGTCCGGCGCTGCCTCGGTCACCTCGGCGCGACCGTGCTCGTCGGACACTCGATGGGTGGGTTGATCGCGCAGAAGGCCGCCGAGGGGGGCGGGGTGGCGGCGGCCGTCCTCCTCACCAGCGCGCCCCCGCGCGGGATCAACGCGATCGAGTGGCCGGTGCTCTCGCGCATGGCTCGCTACCTGCCCGCCATGCTGGCCGGCCACGCGTTCACGGCGAGCCGCGTCCACGCCGACTTTCTGTTCCTCAACGGGCTCACGCCCGAGCAGCGGGACTGGGCCTTCCCGCGCTTCGGGGCTGAGTCCGGGCGGGCGGCCCGCGAGCTGGCCATGGGGAGCCTCGCGGTGGACGCGAGGGCGATCCGGTGCCCCACGCTGGTGGTGGGCGCCGACCAGGACCGCATCACGCCCGCGGCGCTCCAGCGCCGGATCGCCGGGCGCTATCGCGCGGAATACCAGGAGGCGGCGGGGCACGCCCACATGCTGATGCTGGAGGAGGGCTGGGAGCGACCGTTCAAGGACGTGCTGGCGTGGATGGAGCGGGCACTCGATGAGCGCTAGTCTCGATCTCGGGTCCTCGCCTCCCGACCGGCCGACGATCCTGGTGGTCGAGGACGACGCGCACATCCGCGACGTCCTCTCGGGGCTGCTCGCCACGCTCGGCTACCGGCTGCTCATGGCCGCCTCCGCCGAGCAGGCGCTCGACGCCCTGAACGTGGTGAGCCCGGATCTGGTGCTCACCGACGTGCATCTCGGAGCCATGAGCGGCGTCGAGCTCTGCGCCCGGCTCAAGGCCGATCCGCGCTACGAGCTGATGCCGGTGGTCATCCTCACCGCGATCGGCGACCTGGAGGCGCGGGTGGCCGGCCTCGCCGCGGGGGCCGACGACTTCTTCACGAAGCCGGTGGCGTTCGTCGAGCTGCGCACCCGGCTGGCCGCGCTGCTGCGGGTCCGGCTGCTGCTGAGCCAGCTCGAGCGGGCCGAGGCGGTGATCACGACCCTGGCCCTCACCATCGAGGCGCGTGATCCCTACACCCTGGGCCACTGCGACCGGCTGTCACGCTACGCGGTGGCGGTGGGCGAGGCGCTCGGGCTCGACCCGGAGATGGTGCGCTCGCTGCGCCTGGGCGGCTACCTGCACGATCTCGGCAAGATCTCGGTGCCCGACGGCATCCTGCTGAAGCCCGGCCCGCTCGACCCCATCGAGTACGAGCGCATCCGCGCGCATCCGGGCGCCGGCTCCGACCTGGTCCTGGGCCTGCGCAGCATGGAGCTGGTGCGCCCCATCATGCGCCACCACCACGAGAAGTGGGACGGCTCGGGCTACCCCGACGGCCTCAAGGGCGAGACGATCCCGCTGGGCGCGCGCATCATCTCGGTGGTGGACGTCTTCGACGCGCTACACACCGACCGCCCGTACAAGGCGGCGCTGCCGCGCTCGGAGGCGGTCTCCACGCTGATCCGCGAGACCGACGCCGGCTACTGGGACCCGCGCATCGTCGAGACCTTCCTGGAGATCCTCCGCCACTTCAAGCACGACGCCTGAGCCGGTCGCGGCCTATCCGAGGTCGGCGGCGACGGAGTCGCCGGCGGTCTTGCCGAAGACGGCGCCCGACATCAGGCCGGTGCCGCCGGGGTAGTTGTGGTAGAAGAGCCCGCCCACCAGCTCGCCCGCCGCGTAGAGCCCCGGGACGGGCCGGTCCCACGTGTCGAGCACCTGGGCGCGCGTATCCACCCGCAGGCCCCCGAAGGTGAAGGTGATGCCGCAGGTCACGCCGAAGCCCACATAGGGCGGGCTGTCCAGACGCTGCGCCCAGTTGGACTTGGGCGGGGTGATCCCGCGGGTCCCGCGGCCGTCGAGCACCGCCGGATTGAAGGGCACCTGGTCCATGACCGCCGCGTTGAAATCGCGCACGGTGCGGGCGAGCCCTTCCGGGTTCACCTCGAGCTT
>Ga0137403_10004046_pt1 | contig 17358 bp, 12 predicted proteins | sample CZOMad2_1_16fung_FD_122057 | JGI IMG/M metagenome (GOLD analysis project Ga0137403, IMG submission 122057) | Vadose zone soil fungal communities from Angelo Coast Range Reserve, California, USA - CZOMad2_1_16fungal (Hybrid Assembly) | ecosystem: Environmental > Terrestrial > Soil > Vadose zone...
CCGAAGCCAAAGAAGTCATCGGAGGCTTCTGGATGATCCAGGTCAAATCCAAAGAAGAAGCCGTCGAATGGGCCTCCCGCTGCCCCGCCGCCGAAACCGACACCATCGAACTCCGCCAGGTAATGGAAATGACAGACTTCCCAGCCGACGTCAAAGAGGCCGTCTCGGAGTTCCCCGACCTCGCACGAGACTTCGACCGCAAAGTCTCCTGATGGCGCAAGAATTAATTCTCGAAGTTGTCGATTTCGCTCACGCAGCTTCGACGCCCTATTGAAGGGCTGACATCGAAGCGATCGACGCCAGCCGACAATTTGCAGACGATAATGATCAATTACCAAGGAGAAACAAAATGCGATTCATGATGATGGTCAAGCACTCCGAAAACCCTGGCACCCCACCCCCGGCTCTAATGGCAGCAATGGACAAGCTAATCGAATCCAACGTCAAAGACGGCTCCATGATCAACACCGGAGGCCTCGCTCCCACAGCTCAAAGCACCCGCGTTCGGGTAGCCAAGGGCAAAATAACGGTCACCGATGGCCCCTTCACCGAAGCCAAAGAAATCGTCGGAGGCTACGCCATCTTTGATCTGAAATCGAAAGAAGAAGCCCTCGAGAAAGCGAAGGTCTTCATGGACCTCCACCGCGAGCACTGGCCGGAATTCGAAGGCGAAACCGAAATCCGCCAAATCTTCGCACCCGAGGACTTCCCCCAACACCAAGACTTCGCCCAGCACCTCGAGGTCCTCCGCACCAAAGCAAGCTAGCACGCTAGCAACTAACCGTTCTCGTGGGGACGGTTGGCCCCTTCCAGGAGCGCAGCTCCGCCGCTTTTGGGTGGAGCAGCGCTTCAGCGCTGCAATAAAGAGTGCACTAGAAAGCGGCTTTAGCCGCTGAGGTAAGGTGTTCGGCCGAGAGAGCCTTGCACCCCGCCCTCTAACCATGATGTGATCGGTAGCAGTGTCCCCCGATCCCCATGGTGCCATCGACGCAGTCTGGCGAATCGAATCCCCCAGACTAATCGCCGGCCTCGCCCGAATCGTCCGCGACGTAGGCGTAGCCGAGGACCTAGCGCAAGATGCGCTGGTTGCAGCTCTAGAACAATGGCCCAACTCCGGAGTCCCCGACAACCCGGGCGCCTGGCTCATGGCCGCCGCCAAACATCGCGCCATCGACTACTTCCGTCGCAACGCGCTACTCAACCGCAAGCACGAGGACTTAGCCCGTGAGTTCGCCGCGAAAGAAATGGCCGTGCCCGATCTCAACCGAGCCCTCGATGACGATGTCGGCGATGACCTCCTCCGTCTCATCTTCGTCTCCTGCCATCCCGTGCTAACCACCGAGGCCCGCCTGGCCCTAACCCTCCGCCTCCTGGGAGGCCTGACCACCCAGGAAATAGCCCGCGCTTTTTTGGTGCCAGAACCCACCATCGCTCAACGCATCGTCCGCGCCAAACGCACCCTAGCCGAAAAGCAAATCCCCTTCGAAGTCCCTCGCGGCCAGGAACTGGCCACCCGCCTCTCGTCGGTCCTGGAGGTCATCTACCTCATCTTCAACGAAGGCTACTCCGCCACCGCCGGAGACGATTGGATGCGCCCTGCCCTTTGCGAAGACGCCCTCCGCCTGGGCCGCATCCTCGCCGAACTTGCTCCTCGCGAGCCCGAAGTCCACGGCCTTGTCGCCCTAATGGAAATCCAAGCCTCCCGCACCGCTGCCCGGGTGAACTCTGCTGGTGAACCCATCCTGATATTGGAACAAAACCGTACTCTCTGGAACCACGTAATGATTACCCGCGGCCTGACAGCCCTCACCCGCGCAGAAACCCTCAACGCCGCAAACGCCGCGCCATCAGGTCCCTACACCCTGCAAGCGTCAATCGCTGCCTGCCACGCCCGTGCCCTTACCGCCGAAGCCACAGACTGGAACCAGATCGTAGCCCTCTACGCGGAACTCGCCCGCCGCGCGCCATCCCCAATCGTGGAACTCAACCGCGCCGTAGCCGTAGCTATGGCTGACGGCCCAGCGGCAGCCCTGGAAATCCTCGACACGCTCACCACCGAGCCAACCCTCCAGAACTACCACCTACTCCCCAGCGTCCGCGCCGACCTCCTCCAAAAACTAGGCCGCCTCGAAGAAGCCCGCACCGAGTTCACCCGCGCCGCCACCCTAACCCGCAATACGCGCGAACGCGACCTCCTCATCGCACGCGCGAAATCCTGCACCAACGGATCGGCAATCTCCTAGGCGCCTATCTTCCTTCATCTACTTGCCCGCCGCGGCCGGAAGCTTGTGAATTTCGGTGATTTCAATGGCATGCCCGCCGTTTCTCTCGAACACTTTTCCCGTTGCCTGCACGTGCTCGCCGATGAAAGGCTTCAGCGCATCTTGCCCTGTGTCCGGCATAGATTCCGTGACCGGAACGTACACCGTGCCGTCCTCCGTCAGAATCCCCATCGGAGAGCCTGACTTCGCGCACATCGTGATGCACTCCTTGCTGTAGCTGGTTGAAGTAGATTTCTTGTTTTGCAGTGGGCAGGCGATGTCTCGCACCAATCCCTCCACTGTGCGTGTTCCAGTTGCAGTAGAATCCGGGTTGTCGGCCGCCAGGATCACCATGGGGACGGCCAGGCAGATAAGTACGGCAACCACTGTCGGTTCGAAGTGCGTTTTCCTGATCATCGTTTTGCCGACCATCGAAAAAACGTCCCGGAACCACTTCGAACCTCGAGCCACTGTGTCTTGTGTCATAACTGTACCCTCCTGAGATTAACTTGTTAATGGTTTTCATCTACAACTGTGTCACCGGCCTTCGTGCGTAAAACCTGAATGCCTTGGAATCCCTCTCCAATTCCACAACCTCGAACCCCGCAGCCTCGAGCCGTAGTCCAAACGTGTCCGGGTCCACCGGCACCAGCGTGTCTCCAATGTGAATCACGCGCATAAATAAGCTTTGCAGACTGTCACTGCCGACGAAGACCCCTCCCGGTTTAAGAACGCGCCAGACCTCGCGGAGAACTTTGTCCTGCAATTCCGGCGAAGGAACATGATGGAGCATCGTGAACGAGACGCTCCCGGAAAACTGGCTGTCCGAAAACGGCATAGCCGTAGCATCGCCCGTTACCACTTCAACGTTGCTGCCCCCCATGCGAAGACTTAAGGACTCCGCAAGATGCTGATCCACCTCAATGGCCGTAAGGCGCGGCGTGGTTCGCTGCAGCAGATCCGTTGTCAGGCCGGGTCCCGGTCCCAGCTCAAGGACATGCGGCCCAAGATCGACGCCAGAAAGAGCCCACTTCACCCGCTGCCGGATAATTTTTCGCCAACGGCCGGAACGGCACAACCAGTGATGCAAACGGTTCACGCATTTCCCCTGTCGTTCAATCTCAGAGAATTCAGCTTAATGGTTTCGCAGTCTGCGCACTTTCGATATGATGACAAAATATGTCGCAAAAGCGGCAAGCGGCGTCTCCCGAGCGCCCGTTTCTCGATCGCTTCAGGGATCGCCGCTCCCAAATCATACCCCTCACGCACGACTACCCCGCCAGACACGTGGTCCCGTTGCACTTTCACGATCGCGATCAACTCGTCTATGCCACTCGCGGGGTGATGACGGTGCGCACCCGCGATGGCACGTGGATCGTGCCGACTCACCGGGCGGTTTGGATCCCTGCGTCAGTTCCGCACACCATCACCATGTCGGGAACGGTAGCGATGCGAACGCTCTACCTTCAGCAGCGGCTGGCGAAAACTCTGCCGCGCGCATGTTGCGTGGTCAACGTGTCGCCGCTGCTTCGCGAACTCATTCTCCATGCCTGCACCTTCGCAGCCCTGAAGAAGGCAGTTCGCCGGCAGGCTCTTTTAACCAACATGATCATTGACCAGCTTGAAGCCATTCAGGTGGTTCCTTTGCAACTTCCGAATCCATCCGATCCAAGGGCGCTCCGGGTCGCCAAAATCTTCTTAGCCGACCCAAGCGACCACCGGCCGTTAACACACATCTGCAAAGAGGCGGGTGCCAGCAAGAGGACGTTGGAGCGGCTCTTCCAGGAGGACGTAGGCATGTCGGTCGGGAAATGGCGCCAGCAACTTCGTCTCATGCAGGCAATGCGCCTTTTGGCGGAAGGGGCAAAAGTCACGCACGCCGCTCTGGAATCAGGCTACAGCACACCGAGTGCATTCATTTCTATGTTCAGGAAAACGTTGGGAACCACGCCAACAGCGTACTTCAGAACAAGCGCCCACGGAAAATAGCTTCTAAGCGTTTCGTAAGGAAACCTGCCGTTCTTCTGAGCCGAAGAATACGAACTCCGCCCCAACGACTTACAGAAAACTCCGGATTGCCGACCCCACACACTACCAATCAACATCGTTAAGCAAACCCAGTTCCGTCCCGGAGATCGCAAATGAAGATGACCACTCTCTGCCTAGCCGCCGCTCTATTAACCGTCACTTCCCTCGTAACCGCCACCTCCCTAGCCCAAAACCAATATGTCTACACCAACGACAACGCCTCCCCAGCCACCACGGGCGCGCCGAATACGGTCTCCGCATTCATCACCAACGCCGACGGCACACTCACTCTGCTCCCCGGCTCCCCGTTCCAAACCGGAGGCAACGGAAGCAACGGAGGCCGGCTCGCTGCCTACGACATCACTATCGTCTCTCGCACCCGCGATGCCGCCAGCACTCCAAGCTTCGCCGCTAATCTTCTCTACGCCGTCAATCAAGGAGACGGCACGCTCAGTGCATTCCAAATTGACCCCGCCAGCGGAAATCTGACCGCGCTCGCAGGATCGCCCTTCCTCATCGACGGCCCGCCCGGAGGGGACTATTCCATCACCACGAGCCCCGATGGCCGCCACCTCTTCATCGTCAACGATGCCACCACGGTAATCCGCGTCTACACTATTGCTCCCAACGGCACGATCTCTCCAATCGCAAGCTCGCCTTTCGAAACCGGCACAAACTGGCTCGGCCTCAAAATCACCGCCGACGGCAAATTTCTAATCGCCGGAGAAGTCTCCCGCAACAACGTAGGCGTCTTCCGCATCGCCCCCAGCGGTTCGATCATCCCAGTTGCCGGCTCACCTTTCCCAGGCAGCGGCCAATCCTCTGGAGTCACCGCAACCTGCGACGCAAGCATGGCGTTCCACATCGACAACAATCAGCATGTCGACGCCTACAAGATGACCCCGGACGGAGCGCTGCGCCCTGTGCCCCACTCCCCATTCCTAACCTCCACCGGCTTTAACTCCGGTCTCACGCTAAGCCCCAACAACCATTTTCTATTCGTATCCGACCCCTTCGGCGACAACGGCGCGAGCAACATCTCGGCATTCACCGTTCGTCCCAACGGCGCGTTGTCTCCCGTTCCAGGATCGCCATTTCCAGCATCCTTCGGACCAGGCGGCGTCGCGGCCGCCACCACATCCGCCGATGGAAGGTACCTCTACTCCTACATGTTTGTGTATTCGCAAGTCGATGTGCAAATCATCGCCGCCAACGGCGCACTGACAGATCTAGGATCGTTCTCCACCGGCTTCGCAGCCTCAGGCTCCGGCATGGGAATCGCGAGTTTCCCAGTTCCCTCCTGCAGCCTGAGTGAATCCACACCCGCGTCGAATGCCCGATAAGATGGAGGCTCTGTCGAGCATCAAAAATCCGCTAGGAGTTTGTATCTCCCGCCTGAAAAGTATTAGTTGCGATCTTGGAAACGTGGACGTTACGTTTTCTCCACGCGATCAGGATCGCGCGGCAATGCCGATGCCAGGACGAGTGCTGCTCCGGCGAAGAGCAATGTGTCAAAGACGTTATCTAACCCTAAATTGATCTCCAGCATTGATCCGCCGTGGGCGAGGATCAACATAGGCAGATATAGAAATATGGTGAGGACGGTCATCAATGCGCCAAACGAGGCTGCGGCTATCCGAGATTTCTTGTTCAGGGCCAAGCCGATTCCAGCGGCCAGTAGGATCGCTCCTGCGAGGTATCCCCATACGCTGGGGAATGGAACCCATGATGGCGTCATCTTTTCCAAAGGAACGCCGGGCGCAAACTCTGGATGAAGAAAATGTTCTACGGCAAAATAGATCGCAGCAATCGCTACGACGATGTGCCCAAACAAAATCATCCATTTCGATTGTTGCGGTGACGAGGCGCGATTATGCAGTCCGGCAAGAGCCCATGCGCCTGCGGCAAAAGAGAGATCTCTTAGCGCGAAGGCCCACGCGAATCGATCTTTGGGATGCGCGAGCGCGTACGGTATATAAATCATGCAGACAAATAGAAAGAACATCAATCCGAGCAGGGTGGACGACAAGCGTACGAACTTCCTCACTGTGAGACTGGTAGCTGCTGCGAGCAGCGCGCATCCGACAAAATACGGCCAGAAGAAGTGCGCCGGCATCCAGGAGGGAACCATATTCTGGACAAACTCCGGGCCGCGGAAATGCTCGGGCGCGAATACAGCGAGTGGAACGGCGATGAAGACACAGCCCAAGGTGATGAGTTTGTCCCAGCCGCGAGCCCCGCTGATCTCTTTTCGAAGTACAAAAACGCCGGCGACAAGATAGATAAGCCCGGCAAAACCCATCCAGAAATTTGTTGATGAAAGCATCAGAACCTCTTTCGTGAAGGTGACTGCCTGGCCCCGATACTCAGACCCGCGACGATGAAGGCAAAGGCCGTCAAGTAAACTCAGAACAGGTGCCATGAAATCCAGGAAGGAACCAGACCCGCCACAAACCGGAGATACAGGAGATGGTCGACGCTGAACACGATGGATGAAAACGCAAAGAGGAAAGGATCGCACTTGATCGACCAATCCACTGCAGGGTTCGGTCTGTGCAAGTTTTCGGGTTCGGACATTTCAGCCAACATCAACGCCAAGCCGCTCTGGAGATGATCTTTGCCCGATGCTCAATTCGGCAATAGCCACTTAACAGATTTTCGGCATGGCCACCTGCAAATGAACTCACTTGGAGTCGAGCAGAGTGCGGAGCCTGCGCACTGCCAGTGGAATCTCGCTCGCTGTGATGCCGCCATAGCCCAGGATGAGTCCCTGTCGGGGGCGATTGAGGTAGAGACGGGAAAGGGGCCAGAGGGAAAGTTCTTGGCGCACGGCTCGAGCCGCGATTTCTTCATCGCGGTGCCTGGTATCCAGCATGGCCGTCAGGTGCATGCCGGCTTCATCGCCAATAGGTGACAGAGTTTTCTCTAGGTGTTCGCTTAGATTGTCGACCAGGAGCCGTCTTAGATCGCCATAGAGGGTTCGCATCCTGCGGATGTGGCGTTCGAAGTGACCTTCCTGAATGAAATCCGCGAGGACCTCCTGGTGGAAGGTGGGAGAGCCGAGATCCATTACCCGTCGCGTGACCAGGAAGCGATCGACCATATCCGGCGGAACTACGATGTAACCAAGCCGCACCGAGGGGAAGAGGACTTTGCTGAAAGTCCCGATGTAGATCACTCGGGAGTTGGGATCGAGGCCTTGCAACGAGGCGATGGGCTGGCTTTCGTAGCGGTACTCGCTGTCGTAGTCGTCTTCGATGATCCAGGCTCCGGAGCTTTGTGCCCACTCGATCAACCGCAAACGGCGCGAGGCGCTCATGGTAACGCCGAGTGGGAACTGGTGGGAGGGCGAAACAAAAGCCGCTTTCGCTTTGCGACACTTGGTGATGCCGGCAGCAACGTCGAGACCTTCTTCATCTACGGGAACCGGTACTAGTGCACAGCCATTCAGTTTGAAGACGTCCTGTGCGAGGCGATAACAGGGTTCCTCAATCCAGACACGAGTGCCCGGGTCGAGCAGGACTCGAGCGGTAATTTCGAGCGCTTGCTGGGAATCGTTGACTACCAGGACTTGTTCTGGTTCGCAGCGTACGGATCGGGCGATTTTCAGATAGTTGGCAATCGCGCGACGGAGACTCTCATTGCCCATCAGAGTGCCATAGTGAGCGGAGTGGGCATTCATGGCACGACAGCGACGCGCGACCAGGCTGGACCAGATCTGATGCGGGAACTGATCGAAGGCGACCTGCCCGACGCGAAATGCTCCCAAGTGAACCATCCAAGGGAAATTCTCTTTCAGAGGAAGAAGCGAAGATCGCGTCGCGACCGGTCTAGGCCCGTGCTTTGCGGGTATGGTCTTGGCGCTGGTGGGACGGCTCGATGTGAGTTGCTCCGGAAGAGAAGAAGAGACAACAGTGCCTGCGCCGACGCGGCTTTCCAGATAGCCCTCGGCGAGTAGTTGCGAGTACGCGTTCAGAACCGGGAAGCGCGAAACGCGAATCTCGGCAGCCAGCACCCGGGTGGAGGGGATCCGTTGTCCTGGCCGGAGACGGCCTTCGAGAATGGCTGAACGAAACCCGTCATAGATCTGGCGATGAAGCGGCATGGAAGAGGTCCGGTCGACTGCAACCATGGGAAGAATGCCGGAGGCCACTCGCTTCATTCCTGAGGATCATAATGGTTATGCTGAGAGTGATTCAAGTGGGTATTGTGGAAGACCACTTATGATGTCAATCTAGCCGAAAGCCTGAGTTACCGGCATCGGTTATGCTTCGGATCCGACACTGTGTGGAGTGTTCAAAGTGCCTCACTCGGTATGTGGTCTCGTGCAGTCCGTATGAGAATGGCTCGTACTTGCTGCCCACGATCGAGGGCTGCTGGGATGAGTACACCTTGTACTGCCGATGCAAAGCAGCGGCGAGCCGGTGGAAGTCCAGCGAGTTCCAGATCTGCGAAGTTTCAGCGGCGGCTTTTGAGCGCGGCTACGGAACGCCTGAGGAGATCACTGTGATTCGTGCGCCGCAGCAGGAATGGTCCGTGGGCGTGTCTCGATATCTCAGGGATTGGAAATCGACGGAGAAGCGGAGAGAATAGCCATCTCCATGATGCCGCTGCGGTTCTGACGCGGTCTTTTTTCTACCACAGACTGCACGAAACTACACCAGGGAAATCCCCGGCCTCGTCCCTTCTGTTTCGGATTCCACACAGCCTATGCCCGACGCCCGAGCAGACTGATCGTATCTGGTAACGCGGCTGCAACCGCCAACAACATCCTCGCTTCCGAGAGGCTTTTCCGCATCGGCATCGTCTCGGAACTGATTTGCGCTGCCGAATTTGTCTTCCTGCTCTGGGTTCTTTACCGATTACTCGGCGCAGTGAACAAGACGCATGCTTCGCTGATGGTGATCTTGGGTCTGGTCTTCGTTCCCATTATGTTCCTGAATACGATAAGCGAGATCGCTGCCCTGATGCTCTTGCGCGGTGCGGATTTCCTGTCGGTATTCGACAAACGCCAGCTGGAGGCCATGGCCATGTTGTTCCTGGATTTGCATCGCTACGGGTACGTTGTCGGCTGGATCTTGGGCCTTCCCGCTTGCTCGTTACTCGCCCGCAATCAAGTGGCACACCTGAAAAGCGAATCGTTTTTACTTACCCTCCGGCAGACTCCAAGCAAACAGCACCCCGCCGCCGCTGGTCAGAACGTATTGCCGGTGATCCAGCTCATAGGTGATCGGAGAACTCGCGATCTGGCCGCCGGTGCCGGCGTACCAGAGAGTTTTGCCATCGCTGCTATCGAGCGCAAGAACATTGCCGCTGGAGTCGCCGGTGAACGTGACGCCGGAATCCGTAGTCAGCACGCCGGCTGATGCACTATCCCCAATATCGTGGCTCCAGCGAATTTTTCCTGTCTGGTAGTCGATGGCCTTGATGATGCCTTTGCCCCAGAGTCCGTAGTCCGCGCCAGCCCAGCCATAGGCGCCGTCGGCGGGCTTGGCAAAATAGAGCGAATAGCTTTCGCGCGCGGAAACTATAAACAGTCCGTTCTTGGGATCGAAACTCGGAGATCGAAAGTTGGTCATGCCTCCTTCATCGGGCGCGATCAGGCGTCCATCAGGCGCCGGTTCTTTGTCCGGATTCGGAATCGGGCGGCCCTCCTTATCGATGCCCAACGTCCAGTTCACCGGGCCAAACGGCGCGGTGAGAAGGCTTTTGCCGTTGGTGCGATCGAGCACGAAGAAGTAGCCGTTGCGAGAGGCCTGCATCAGCAGCTTGCGAGGCTCTCCGTGAAAGTCGGCGTCGACCATAACTGGGACTTCAATGGCATCCCAGTCGTGCGTGTCATGCGGAGAAGGCTGGAAGGCCCAGATAAGCTTTCCGGTATCCGGGTTCAGGGCCGCGATGGTGCACGTATAGAGGTTGTCCCCGGGACGCGTCTTGCCATTCAAAACCGGCGTCGGATTGCCCGTGCCGGTGTACAGCATATTCAAGTCGGAATCATAGGTCCCGGTCAACCAGATGGTGCCACCCGTCGTCGAATTCGGGGTGCCGGCAGCAGGCGTCGTGTTCCATTGCCATTGTGTCTTGCCAGTCTCGGGATCAATCGACCGTATGTAAGCGCCTATGTTATCCAAGTCGCCGCCCACACCCAGGATCACGTGATCGCGCACCACCAGCGGCGCCATGGTTGTCCAATATCCCTTTTTGATATCGCCGACTACCACATCCCAACGGACTTTGCCGTTCTTTGCTTCGAGCGAAATCAGGTGTGCATCGGGAGTGGAGAAGTAGAGCCACTGTTTGTACATGGCGACCCCACGGTGCCCAAGGTGCATACCTGCGTTTGGCTTGTACGTGTAGTGCCAGATCTGGTGGCCCGTACGGGCGTCGACAGCCCAGACGTTGTCCGGCACGGTGAAATACAGCACGCCGTCGACCAACAGCGGGGAGGACTTGATGGTTGCTTCCTGGCCGGTTTGAAACGCCCACGCCAGCCCGATAGATGCAACGTTCTGGGGAGTGATCTGGGTCAGCGGGCTGTGTCGTCGGCCGGAATAGTCGCCGTGGTAGCTCGGCCAGGAGTCGGCCGGCGGGTTTGCAATGATGGCGGGATCAAGCCCTTGCGACAGAAGCCGGCCCGGGAAAAAGAACAGCAGGCCGATGGCACACAATATCCTTTTCTTTGAAAGAGATTTCATATTTCCTATCGCAGCGTTTGGAGGTAGGCCATCAGGTTATGGATGTCGTCGTCGGTGTATTTTTCGAACTGCTCGATATGAGCGTCCGAGGGTGAGTCGATTTTGTATTCAACTGCGCGGATCGGCCAGGACCTGTACCATCCTTCGGAATCAGTCATTGCTATGTGGAACTCATCTTTATAGGTGAGCGTGCCGGTGAGAGTTTCGCCGGATGTGGTGATGACTGTGACCTTGGCCTTCGCATTTTGGGGATAGAGCATTTGCATTTCGAGTTCCAGACCCTCGCGGCGGGTGGCAATCCCTGCCAGATCGCCGGTGGGGGAATGACAAGAGGAGCATTTCCCGGGACCATCGAAATACGCCTTACCTTGCTCCATATTGCCGGTTTGCAGGTCGGCAACGTCGACGCCGCGGCGGCCGCCCGGCTTGGAATTCAATCGCCTGGCTTGATCGCGAATGAAGGCGACAAGATCGTTGACCTGAGGGACGGTAAGTCTGGCGAACGCCGGCATGCCTTTCTCGATCCGCCCATCGTGCACCACCGCGCGAATTTTGTCTCCCCTGACGTCGCGCGCCACCAGACGAGAACGCGTCAGGTCGGGACCGGATTCGCCGCCGGCGGCATCGCGCCCGTGACAGAAGGCACAATCGCGCGCAAAAAGCGACTTGCCGCGCGCCGGCGCAGGCCGAGAGGTTGGTTTGGCTGCCTGCGATGACGCCGGAGAAACACCTACTAGCAGCAGCGCAGAAATCAGCAACGTCGTTCCTAGACTGCACGCACGTATACTCACCATCGATGAAACCCTCCGGGCAGGAATGTTCATCCCCGAGCGCCAACGTTAAGTTGGCAGTACATGTTAACAAAGAGCGCGAGAAGGCCAAGAAGCGGACTAGGCGATTCTGGACGATTGGTCGGCAAACCTTCCGTTACCGGATTACGTAAGGGTTGCCCGTGATTCGGGAGGAATCGTATTGATGATCTGGCGATGCCAGTAACTCTTATTAACCCAAGATAAATGGATCCGCCCTGCGGCGGCGGGACCTCCAGCTCTCGAATCCAATTATCGCGATCGAGTAGTGACTTCCCTGGCGGTCCGTAGGCCGGATTCAAGCGCACCCTGGATCCAACCCAGCCAGGGCGAAGTGTGCTCCCCGGCAAAGTGAATGCGTCCTTCCGGCATCGCAACATAGGGAAGTATGGTGCGAAACTCACCTGGCCTAATCAGCATAAAGCCGCCCTTCGAATACGGATGATTCAGCCATGACCACGTCGCGCTGCCCTCAAAGTTCTCGCGCATTCCGGGGTGAACCTGCTCAAAAAGATCCAGCGACTGTTGCACCTGAGCCTCTTCGCTCATGCCGGAATATCGGACCGCGAGATCTTCGTAGATATAGGACATCACAATGCCTCGTTTGCCTGGCTGGTTGAAGGTTGGGCTCCAGATTTCCATGGGTTGGTCCACGGAGGCAAATCCGTTGCGAGCATCTGCTTCCCAGAAGCGGGTTTTGGTTTGCGCGTACACCCGCGCTGCCGGTCCCATATATAGGTTCTGGATGGCAAATGCTTTGTTGGGCGACCAGTGGGGATCTACCTCTATCCCTCGTAATACGGTGAACGGCAGCGTGCAAATCACGTAGTCAGCCAGCACAGTGTGATGTGAACCGGTGTTGGTGTAGGTTACCTCGACGCGATCCTGTTTTTGCACGATTCGGACGACAACGGCGCCGTACCGGATATTCTCGCGCAGCGGCTCGGCCATGGCGTGTGGCAGCCGGTCATTGCCGCCGCGAATCTTCCACAACATCGGCGCGTGTTCATTCACCTTGTCATGCAGAAGCTCTAGCAGGGAGTCGTTTTCAAGCCCCCCGCAGAGGTACTCGATTGCCTCCGCAGACGCGCCCTGCTGGCGGAGGTAGTCGCCCAGGCTGATCTCGCCCATCTCGGCCAGCGTAGGCATTGGCCATTCATCGGCGGGTCGCGCACGAACCTTATCTTCTAGCGGCTCCAGATATTTCTTTGCCAGCCCACCAAATCCGAGCTTGCGCTCTTCCGCTGTGAGATTCACGTTTAGTTTCGTCAGATCTGGATCTTGGCCGTAGGGTACGATCTGCCGCTGGCCGCGCCAGAGGAAAACATTCGCACCTGACTGCGGATAGAATGGGTCCAATTCCAGCTTGAAGTGCTTGACGTATTCGAGGGTAAGACGGTGCGTGCTCGGGATACGCCCCGCACCAGCTTCAGCATGCAAACCATCCGAGAACGGTGCACGGAGAGTGTAAACACGCCCTCCGGGACGCAATTGCGCTTCCAGAATCGTGACCTCATGTCCCGCTTGTGTAAGTTCAAGCCCAGCCGCCAGACCAGCGATTCCCGCTCCCAAGATCGCGACCCTCTTCGCCGCCCCCTGTCTTACCGCCGAGCTTTCCACCTGCAAACTTTCCAAACGACCGGCATACAGGCCCAGCGCTGCCATGCTGCTGAACCGCAGGAATTCGCGACGGTCCATGTAACCCTCCGGAACTGGTGGTAAGACGCCCGTTGGTTGAAAGCCAGCGTGCCAGCATCTTGTCTGTCGGCAAGGAGTATACCGGAACAGTTCTCGGACCAAATTCCGAAGAGCGATAAGGCGCGCAATGCTCGCGATCCTGGGTGACGATCCCCACAGAAGGTTGTAGGACAGGAAAACCGAGGTTCTGGGCGGTTAGTCGGCAACTCTTACCTTGGGATTACTTCAGGTGCGCCCGTCATCCAGTCTCAGCCGGCATAAGCGTCGGCAGGAACTAAGACACGAAATCGTTCTTGGCACAGTCTGATCGAAGAGCGGCCGCCAAGATGCCAGAAAAGGTCACATCCCGGCTGCCGACCATTTGGCACGCAGGGCGAGCTTCCCAAGGCAGCTTTCTGGGCGTTCGAGTGCACGTTTTAGCGGTTGAGGTCGGCCTGCCAGTTCACCACTAAGTTTAGGCCAATCGCATTTTGCTGGGGCGGAATGGCCATTAGGAAGCGCTGGCCGTCGCCAGAGACGTGGAATACGTTGCCACTATTTAGTGGAAGCTGTTTGAGCGTCTGGGGCTGGCCCAGTTCCAGGCTTTCGCCCCGCGACGTGACTTCCACCGAGACAACCCTGTTGCTCGAATCCACGTAGAAGAGTTCCTTGCTATCGCGCCGCCACGTCGGATTGGTTCCGTCGCCCACCATAAACTTTCCTCCCGGCTTGGGGAAAGAGGTTATATAAACCTGCCACTTACCGTATTCGTTGGAATAGTAAGCCAGCCACTTGCCATCCGGCGAAGTCGCTGGCGAGCGCGTTGCATACTTTTCCTGGAGCACAGGAAAAGGTTTGCGCTCGCCGCCCACCATGGGTGCGGCCCAAATATGGATGTCCCGCCCGCTAAGGTCCTCATATGTCACATACTTTCCGTCTGCCGACCAACTCGCCGGATACTTATCGGTTTCGTCATGATAGAACAGTTGTTCCGCCTGGCTGCCGTTCGCGGGCCGGGTGTAGAGGTCGGTCCTGCCGCTGCGTGAGGAATCGAAGATGATGGTGTTGCCATCCGGCGACCACACCGGGTCGTCATCCCGCGATTGCGCAAAAGTGAACTGGGTCTTAGTGGAGCGCGCCACGTCGTAGATCATGATTTCCATCCCCTTGCCTGGATTGTTGCGGCTTGCTGCCACCTTCTTGCCGTCGGGCGAAAAATAGCCGGTAACGAAGGTCCCTGAATCAATCGCGGTAACCTGTTTGCCTGTGCGGTCGTAAATACCGAGGATGGAGGCGGCGCCGCCTCCGCCAATAAACGCAAGCTTGCCGTCAGCTGACAGCGAAAAGGCCGCTGCGCCCCTATCGTCCATCGCCACCTGCTCGGCAATGGAAACAGGGTCACCCACCAGCCCAGGTTTCTTCAATTCGAGCTCCTGCGCCATCAGGTTGCCGTCGCGGATGTACGCCAGGCGTCCGTTGGCGTATTCCCCTCGGACGGGAGACTGCACAATCTGCGTGACGTGCGATGAATCAAGCGAGCCCAGGTACAAGCCACCACTATTTACTGTTAGTGCCCAGTAAATGAAATGTCGCCCGTCGGGAAGGAATGACGGCCAGCGTTGTAGCGTGGGCGTTCCCTCATTCGCCGCCGTGGCCTCCTTAGCCGTTCCGCCGCTTGCCGGAATGCGAAAAATGGCGGAGGAGGCGGCAGGCGCAAACAGAATGGTGCCGTCCGGTCCCCAGCTCCCGCCCCTGCCCAGGGGAGCATCCGCCAGCGTCAGGACGGCTCCCCCGCTGGCATCCACGGTTTTCAACTTGCCCGCACCAAAAAAGCCGATGACTCGGCTATCCGGCGACCAGAAGGGAAAACTGGCGTCTTCCGTCCCAGCCAGCGGCTGTGCCGAAGGTGAACTCAGTGAGCGTACCCATAATTGCGCTCCCTGTTCGGAGTTGGAGGCCACAAAGGCTAGCTTGCTTCCATCCGGCGAGAGAGCAAAGCTGAATGGCTCAAAAGAACGCTTCTCCGGGGCAGGGATGGTCGTACGTAGCACTCGTAGCGGTGTCGGTGCCCGCCGAATATAACCAATGGCCAAAAGCAAGGCCGCAATTGCTATCACCGCCGTCGCCGTCCAAGCGAGTTGCTCGCGTCTCCTTTTTCGCGCCCCTACCGGCACAGGCGCACCTGCGTGGCTGCCAGCCTCGGCGATCCACTTCAGTTCTCCGCGAACGTCAGCTGCGCTCTGCCATCGATCTTCCGGGTTCTTTTCCATCGCGCGTTGGATTACATGCTCGAGAGCTGGCGGCGTCATGGGGTGCGAGGCGCTAATAGGTTCGGGGTCTTTTTCAAGAATCGCCGCCAGCAAACCAACCTGTGACTTTCCATCAAACGCGCGCCTTCCGGTAGTCATCTCGTATAGGGCGCACCCGAAACTGAAGATATCGGAGCGGGCGTCCGCCTCGGCTCCTTGCAGTATTTCAGGCGCCATGTACTGAAACGTGCCCACGATCATGCCTTTTTGCGTAAGCGGCGCCACGGGCGAGGTAAGCGAAGCCACATTCATGGTTGGCGTGGAGGGCGTGAGCGGCCCACCGATTGAGCCTGCCGACATCGTCGCCGAAGACCCGTGTCCCTTGGCCAAGCCGAAGTCCATCAGCTTAGCCCCCGACTTGGTCAGCATGATATTGCCGGGTTTCAAGTCCCGGTGAACGATGCCATGCCGGTGCGCTTTATCGAGGGCGTCGGCGATCTCAACGGCAATCATAAGAACCTGATCCGGAGGAAGTGGCCCTTTCAGCAGACGGGCGGCTAGGGTTTCGCCCTCCAAATATTCCATCACCAGGTACTCGATGCCGTCTTGATGGCCGACGTCGAAGAGCGTGCAAATATGTGCATGCTGCAGCGAGGAAATGGCGCGGGCTTCGCGTTCGAAGCGCACTTTCAGATCGGAATCAGATTGGAATTGTTTGGGGAGGACCTTGATGGCGACAATCCGGTCCAGCCGCGTGTCGCGCGCACGATACACCTCGCCCATGCCGCCCGCACCGAGCGGGGACTGGATTTCATAGGGGCCGAGTTTTGCGCCAGAGGTGAGGGCCATAGGTGCGCGTAATTATAGCCTGTGCAGCGGGTTTCAGACTGGTCCGTCCGCAACCGGCGGCAAGCGCCAAAAGAGTCTCCAAGTTCCTGCACTGGAACGTTCGGGCGCGTCCGCCATTCGTCTACCGGCCGGCCGGGACAAGCACAACTCAACTCCGTTCCTCATCGAGTTGGCTTCCAGCATCCAGGGCTGATCCCCAAGGTGCTCCGAACTTTAACACTCGCCTCCGAAAATTTGCGACAATTTTGCTCAGCGGTCTATCCACCTAGGACTAGGAGCTATTACAGTGTGGACTCGCGCAATTCGGGGCTCACGGCCGTGAGGACGAAGCCTGCTTCCACAAGCACAGCCGCCGGTTTCGGTCATGTTCTGCCGGACGCCCAGAGTTGCGCCTGCCTCCGCCGCTCTTTACACTTTCCCACGAAGTTGAATTTGACCGCCGCGCCGTCGAGCCGGGCGCCCCGAGCGCATCAGGGCTTCGGCGTGGGGAAAGGTTTTCGATGGACGACGAGGCCCGGGCGACCGGCCTCGGCCCCGTGCCTGACCGGGAGCCCAAGGAACGGTCCACGGATCACTCTTTGGGCGGACCCCGGCGGAGCCGGCGGTCGCCATACCGGCATCCGCGCCAGGATGAGTCCCGGCACGGCGCCAATGGCGCAGGCGGGCTCGACCTGTCCGGCCCGACCTATGCGGCGCTCGATCTCGGCACCAACAACTGCCGGCTCTTGGTGGCGCGGGCGACGCGCGACGGCTTCCGGGTTGTCGATGCGTTCTCGCGCATTGTGCGGCT
>Ga0137403_10004047_pt1 | contig 17356 bp, 15 predicted proteins | sample CZOMad2_1_16fung_FD_122057 | JGI IMG/M metagenome (GOLD analysis project Ga0137403, IMG submission 122057) | Vadose zone soil fungal communities from Angelo Coast Range Reserve, California, USA - CZOMad2_1_16fungal (Hybrid Assembly) | ecosystem: Environmental > Terrestrial > Soil > Vadose zone...
ACCACCCTGGGGCTGGGGGCCGAGCCCGAGAAAATTGTCCGCGTGGCCTATGACAATTACATCAAACAAGCCATCCGGACCTTTGCCCGCGCCGAGGTCCAGAAATATGACGGCCTGCAGATCAAGAATAACATTGACACCATTGATACGGCCATTGCCTCACGGATGAACTCCATGCTCGCGAGTTCACCGTTTGAGATTATCGCGGCCTTGGTCAGTGATATCCGCTACCCCGATGTGGTCGCGAGTGCCGTGGCGCAGAAGATCGCGGCCACCCAGGTCCTGGACCAAAAGACGACCGAGATTCAGATCACGGTGAAGGAGGCGGAGAAGCGGGAGAAGGAAGCGGAAGGGGTCGCCCGGGCCATGGCCATGATCAAGAGTCAGCTCACGCCGGAATATCTGCAATACGAAGCGATCAAAGCCCAACTCGGCATGGTCTCTAGCCCGAATCATACCGTGATGTATATCCCGGTGGGTCCCATGGGGGTCCCGCTCGTGGGGACCATCGATATGTCCAAGATTCCTCCGAGCGGAAAGTGAAGACTCTTCGAAGAGCAGGCGCAATCCATGAGATAGACGTCACCCCACCTCACCCACGGGCCGGCCGACCTCACGGTCGGCGAAGCCCACCGCACGACGGTAGATGACTTCACCGTGTGGGGCTGCCGGCACAGAAGCGCCGACAACAGGGTCGCCAATCTGCTGATCGAGCTCCGCATAGACCCGCTTCCTGACGTTGCCGCTCTCGATCGTAGTCACGGACTCGTCCTCCTTCGCGTTCGGCGCCGCGAGCCGCAGCAGGGTTCCAGCGGGCGGTGCCTCGATCAGCAGGCGGGTTCGCGGGTCGTACGTAGTTCCTGATACCGACGGAGCGACGCTCTCGCTTTGAGACACGAGAATGGCACCCTCTGCCTCTGTTCTGCTCACCTATCCTTTCCTGTGAGCGCGAAGAAAGGCGCTCATCACCTCTGCCTGTAGGAGGTTAAGAGCACAAGCTTCGATGCTTTGCCTTTGCCAGTCGAGAAGGATCTCTTCGGCTTCGGCGGCATAGTCCTCCGTGGTAATTTTCCACTTGACAACGAGGCTGCAATCTACCACCAGACGTGCTAGGGCTTGAGCCATGTATCGGGGTGCTCCTCCCGTTCCTGTTTGTCCTCCTCGATAATCTGATCTATTCCAACGTAGTGGGTAATACGGTTGGCTAACACTTGCGCAAATACGTCATCACGTTGGAACGAAGGTTTTAGGAGTCGTACCTCAACCTCAGCCCCATCAGGTAGCTGGGCTCCATCCTCCAGCACCACGATGTTATCCTTCACGACGCCCTTGCAGGTAGTCATTTGACGAGTACCTCCGTCATCTCTGTCTTGGGATTCCTCAGCATAGGGAATATATCATCAAGCGAAGAGCCGTACCAAGTCCGTCGCGTCGGTGGCATCCTCCATGTGCTGAATGAACCGCATGGCGCGCTCGACAACCTCTGCGACTATGGGCCGCACCGCATGGGCGGCGCAGTCGCGGAATTTGGCCTGGAGTTGGGCGTCGCTGAGGGGTTTCTGCGGAGAGCCGGAAGGACTCGTCGTTTCCAGCGAGGCCGCGCGACCATCCGCACGCCGCACGCTGATCTGCGCCCAGTTCGGCGCCGCGTCTGCCCGGACCGCTCCCTGGATGCGGTCCGACAAGGCCAATACTTGTTGATCGTCGACTCCCGCCACCTCGCCGATGCCGACTCGGCCTCGCACCAATGCGGCTGCCACCAAAAACGGGATGCTGAATTGCGCCTCCACGACCTGCGAGGGGCGTCGCTTGCGAGCCTCAAGATGCAGCTGATCCTTGTAAGTTTGGGGATTCACCGTGATCACCACCTCGGCGATGCCGGCCCCTGCATCAGCGGTCGCCAGGTCGAGGCGATGCGCGATCTCCAGGGCTACATCGAGAATGGCATGGTTGGGGCGTCCGGAGGGATAAGGCTTGAAGCTCAGCTCGACACCTCTGAAGTTCTCGGCCAGGCCGTCGGTGATGGCATGCAGATCATAGCCGTCAGGCTGGTACATTGGGAAGAATCCAAAACGGCCGGCAAACACGTGACGAGCCCCGGTAAAGCCCTCGCGAGCCAGTAAGGCCGAAAGTACGGCGCCGCTGGCTGCTTGCCCAGCCTGAAAGCGTTTGGTCAGGGCGCCGTCGAGGATGCATTGCCGGCTTCCCGCGGCCTGGCTAAAGGCGATGCCGAAGGCATTGACCATCTGCTCCACGTTCAGCTGCAACAGTTTGCCGGCAGCGGCGGTGGCGCCGAAGATCCCGAAGGCGGCGGTGCGGTGCCAGCCGCGGTCGACGGTCGCGGCTAAGGCCAATCGACCGGCGACATCCAACCCCAGGGTCACTGCCAGGACAAGATCGCGGCCGGATGCCCCACCTTGCATCTCGGCGACGGCCAGGCTCGCGGCCAGCGTCGAGGTGCCGGGATGGATATTGCCAGCGCGATCGAACGTATCATCGAAATCCAACGCGTGGCCCATGGTGGCATTGATTAGAGCCGCCTGTGGCGCCGGTACCTTCGCGCCGAGCAGGATGAGGCTACTCTCCTCCCGGCCACCCCAGTGTTTGACGAGCCCGGTCAACTCGGCGATACCCGGAGCGACGCTGCCCCCCAACATCGCTCCCAGGGTGTCCAGGATATCGCGTTTGGTTGCTACCACTGCCTCAAGCGGGAGGTCGACGAAACTGGTGCGACAGACATGCTCGGCCAGAATGAGAGCGGGATCGGCGTTCATAGCGGTCTCCGTTGTCAAAGGGGACAAGCGGGAACCACGGGTGCACCCACGAACATGCTGTTTTCTGCCTTCATCCGCGTGCATCTGTGGTTGCCGCCTCTATGCCTACGTGTAGAGGTGATTGAGCCACGCATAGCGCTGCGGCTCGAGGGCTTTACCCTGGAGCCCCGGGAAGTCTGGGCCATAGCGATAGGCGCGAAAGACCAGGTTGACGCGGCCGTAGCGCTCATCCTCCCCGAAGAAGGGGTTGATGTATTGCCAGACGATCTCGCCCTCGTAGGTGACCTCGAAGAGCCGTCCCTTCATCCCCTCACAAATGAGCGTGTTGCCATTGGGCAGCCGCTGCGCGCCGCTGATAAAGAAGCTGAAAAACTCCCACGGGGGCCGCGCCTCGTATTTCCAGACGATGGTATTCGTTTTCGGATCCACCTCGATGATGCGCGACTGCGTGCCAGGCCCGGGACGCACGGTATGGAAGCCATTATCGAAGATGAGAATGTGACCATTCGGCAAGGGATTGGGGTCATGTTGATGACCCAACTCGTTCCTGCCCCATTTCCAGCGGAAGTCACCACTCTGCTTGTCGACGATGGCCACCGTGTTCAGCAACCGAAAACTGGTGAGCACGTTGCCATCGGGCAGGACCTCGCAGGTATTGGCATGCGTCCACTCCTGGCGCCGGTCGAGCGGGCAGATGGCATCGGCGTCGGGGTCGAGATGCTGGTAGGCATGCCACTCCCAGACCACTTTTTTCTCGGGCGTGACCTCATGGAAGTAATCGCACCAGATGCCGCCCTCGTATTCGGTCCCCGGCGTGCCGCCTTTGACGCGCCTGGCCAGCTCTGTGGGAATCCGCTCCCAACCCAGCACCATGGTGTGGCCGTTGGGCATGCGACAGAAATCATGATGCAGGGTGTCCTCAGCATACTCCCACAGGATGTGCCCATCCCAATCGATTTCCATGACGGTGCCGCCCCGGCCGCCGAAGGCGACAGGCCCCTTGCCGGTCTGACCGCTGATCAGGAGATGGCCGTTGTCGAGCAGGTAGCCGTAGTCGCCGGGACGATATGGCAGCTGCCAGCGGTGCACGATGGCGCCCCGCATATCGATCAGATAGGCGCTGGTGTCCCGCATGGGTGCGAACAGCGTATAGCCGCGAAAGGCTTTGTCCGGCTGATAGGTGGTCAATCCAAGTGGTCTCATAGGCCGTCCTCTGGACGAAGGTGTGCATCGTGTCGCTGACGTTACATCGCTGACTGCCCGCCATCTACGAGCAGGCAGGTGGCGGTCACAAACGATGACTCATCCGAGGCCAGGAACAGAATACAGTTCGCCACCTCGCGCGGGGTCCCAGGGCGCTTGAGCATCGTATCGCGCCCGAATTCGTCGAGGAACTCCTCCGCGGTCTTGCCCGCGGCGGCGGCTCGAAGGGCATGAAAGCGCGTGAAAATCGGCCCTGGGCAGACGGCGTTGACCCGGATGCCCTCTGCCGCGTGGTCTAAGGCCATGCCACGCGTCAAGCCGGTCACGGCGGCCTTAGTGGCATCGTACTGCACCATGTTGCCCCCGGCCAGGAAGGCCCGCTGTGAGGCGATGTTGACGATGCTACCGCCCCCTGTCTCACGCATCTCCGGGATGGCGGCCTTGGCACAGAAGGCGTAACCTTTCAAGTTCACCCCGAGAATGGCATCCCAGCTCTCCTCGCTAGCCTCAACGACCGTCTGATAGAGGCGCATGCCGGCATTGTTCACCAGGATATCGAGGCGACCATACTGCTCCACCGTCCGACGGATGAAATTGATGGCGTCGGCTTCGCGCTCCATGTGCGCCTCGACGAAAATCACCTCTCCACCGGCAGTTATGATCTCGTCCGCCACCATACGCCCGCGCTCGGCGTCCATATCGGCGATGGCAACGCGCGCGCCTTCCTCGACAAACAACCGCGCTGTCGCCTCACCGATCCCTGATGCCCCACCGGTGATCGCTGCGACTTTGCCGTCTAGACGTCCCATGCTGTGCCTCCTGCCTGTGGCCCTCAAGGCAATCGTTCGCCTTTGTAATCATGACGACTTGTGAATCTTACAATCATTCAATGGCCTGCGGCAAACGTCCAGCCCAATTAGCAGCATTATCATACAGCACAATAGGCCGAGCTGATACGGCCAAATATGGCGAGAGCGAAGATGCTTCCGATCGGTGAGATCTTCTGCAGACGTGCCGAACAACGGCGCCCCACAGTGTGAGTCGGTGGCGGCCCAGTGGCATCCAGCGTGTAAAGCCCTACCACGCCGGCATACGGCACCTGGACGCTGTTCTGCGGCACATAGAGATATCGGCTGGGGGGTGGGGGACCCGCACCGAGTGCGGATCAATGCCTGCCCCCACCCGCCCCACTTCCGTGAGGAGGTGGGTGGTGAGGTCAATTCGTTACATTGAGCGGCTGCGGGATGTATGAGTTAGCCCGTAAGCCCACACACCGTAAAAGAGGGCTGTGCGAGGTGGCGGGCGCTCACGGGAAGGGCCCGCCACGCGTCGGCTCACTGGCTCTGGTGGCTCCGCATCGTCTCCATCTTTTTCTCGAGCTCCATCTTCAGCGCTTCCAGGTTGAACGTCGCACCCTTCTGCATCGGTGGGTATTGGAGGAAGGTCTGGGCAGCCTTGCCGATCTCCTGCTGCACGTAGACAAAGCGCCAGAACTCATAGACGAACCAGTTATAGAAGGCCAGCGATCCGATCAGTCCAGTACGCTCGAAGGGATCGAGCCGCAGATTGACCAGGATTGGCCAGTCGACCTTCACCGTCCCGCCCAACCAGCCTTGCGGCTGATCGATGAAGCGGTATTTATAGTCGTCGATGCGGACGGCCCCGAGCGTCGTTTCGGCGAAGTAGAAGATCTCGTGCCGCTTTGAAGGCCCCTTACCAGTGAGCACGTCCATCTGGTTGTAGCCATCGAGGTGGACCTTATAGGTCGTGTCCCCGAGCAGCTTCCCCTGCTTGAGCTCGTCAGCGATGTTGGGGTTGCCGGCCGCGGCGACGAAGGTCGGGAACCAGTCGAGCCCCGAGAAGATCCCATTCTCGACCTTGCCGGCAGGTACATTACCTGGCCAACGGATCATCGCCGGCACGCGGAAGCCGCCTTCCATCACCGTCCCCTTGCCGCCGGCGAACGGCGTCTGGCCCCCGTCGGGCCAAGTGAAGTTCTCCGCGCCGTTGTCCGTGCTGAACGCGACGATGGTGTTGTCGTCAAGGCCCGCGTCCTTCAGCTTCTGCATCACCGCGCCAACGATGTCGTCGAGCTGCGCTATGCCGGCCTCTTGCACGGACCAGCCGTTTTGGGGTGTGCGCATCTTCTCGTACTTGTCCGACAGGTGCGTGACGACGTGCATGCGCGTCGGATTCAGCCAGATAAAGAACGGCTTTCCGTCCTGCCTGGCCTTGTCAAGGAACGCGAGTGTCCTGGCGAGGATCTCGTCGTCCACCGTTTTCATGCGCTCCGGATAGAGCGTCCCCTCGTCCTTAATCGTCTGCTTGCCGATCTTACCCCAACGTGGCTCGACCATCAAATCGTCCGTGTTGCTCGCCTGGCACGTCAGCATGTTGCGTGGCCCAACGGTATCCTTGAGCGCCGGTGGATAGTTGGGATGCGCAGGATCTTCCATCGCATCGAGGTGGTAGAGGTAGCCAAAAAACTCGTCGAAGCCGTGCACGCAAGGCAGGAACGCGTTCCGGTCGCCCAGGTGATTCTTGCCGAATTGGCCGGTCGCGTAGCCCATCGATTTAAGCACCGTCGCGATGGTCGGCGCCTCCGCCGGCATTCCGAGCGGTGCGCCGGCCTGGCCAACGGTGGTCAAGCCCGTACGGATCGGCAGCTCGCCGGTGATGAAGTTGGCGCGGCCTGCGGTACAGCTGGCCTCGGCGTAGTAATCGGTGAAGCGCATGCCCTCGCTGGCGAGCCGGTCGAGGTTCGGCGTTTTGCTCGCCATCATGCCCTGATGGTAGGCGCCGATGTTAAACCAGCCGATGTCGTCACCCATGATAAAGACGATGTTTGGCCTCTGCTGCGCGTTAGCCAGCGCACCCGTCAGCATCACGCCCACGAACAGGGCAACCCGCATGCGCCATACCCCGCTGCTGAACCGATCTTTCCTGTTCTCGTCTCTCACCTCAGAATCCTCCTGGCCTCGTAGCTGTGGCGTCTCGGATCGCTGCAAGCCTCTTGGCCACCAGGATGACGTCCCCTCCCGGCACCTCCTCAACATCGGAGCCTTCCACGCGGAGTGGCACACTCATCGGGACTCCAAGCCGCAGGATGGCTTTCACTCCTGAAACCTACCTCTCTCATCTCATCGTTTCGAGCGGTTAGACCAAACCTATCGAACGGTGATGATGTATGGCAACGTCTTCAGCGCCGCTTCATACTCCCCGGCTGCACCGGCCTACTCCAACTCCCGAGAGATGACTAGGCTCTGCTCCGCCTGTGTCAGGAGAAAGTGCTTGACCAATTCCTCATGAGCATACGATGTCTGGCAGCGTGGGTCGCCTCTTATAACCCATTCAACCACAGGACCGCTGAGCTTCCCGGAAACCCGACAACCTGTCCTCTGCCATCATACAGCGGTTTGCAGAGGAAAGGGCGAGGCATGTTAGCACAGTACTGCCAAGTCCAAAAGTGAAAACAGCAATATTTGCGGGGCGTGGAGGGGTACATGACATCTCATCCCAGCGTCAGTCCTCCTGGGACATCATCCGGCCTGCAGTTTGCCACAGAGCGGGGTGGGATCCCACGTGACCGCACACCTTGCCATCGTTGAAGCAAAAAAGCCATTGCTTTCAAAAGGTTCTTTACCGTAGTATCGAAACGTTTCGCCCCGGGACGCGGATGGTCACGTCAGCGCATCGTCACCAGGTGACAGCGAGCGTGGCCGCCCCAGCCCGTGTTGCCGTAGCATGGTGCGAGCGCACCCGAGGAGGGTATCCAGAATGGCGGAGGCACCGAGGGGGAGATGGTCGCACGGCAGCGCCCCGCGGGCGGTCGCGTGGACGCTTCTACCCTGGCTGATCATTGGGGGCCTTGGGGGATACGCCGGAGTTTGCAGTCGGGGCGATGACACGGTGGTGGGAGCACATCGGGCGTATGGTGTACCCGCAGGCCTCGCGCCTCCTGATCTTGGCAGACGCTGGTGGCAGTGATGGATGTCGGCCGCGGCTGTGGAAAGCGCAACTCCAAAGCCAGGTGAGCGGTCGGCTGGGTCTGCACGTGACGGTCTGTCACGATCCGACCGGTGGCTCGAAGTGGAACCCGATTGCGCATCGATTGTTCAGCCACATGAGCCGCAATTGGGCCGGGCAGCCCTTGCGGACCCTGGAGACCATGCTGGGGTATATCCGGGACACGACGACCACGACGGGCCTGGGGGTCACGGCCCGCCTGCTTGAGGGGGTCTACCATACCGGCAAGCGCGTGGCCGAGGCTGTGATGAAAACGCTGTCTGTAGAACATCATGCCGTCTGTCCGCAATGGAACTATGCGATTCATCCACGTGGATAGAGCTCTCGCACGACGTGAGTGTGTTCATCAAATCGGGCAGTTATCTTTTTACAGACCCTTAGCTTACATCAGTGGGGAGGTGACGCGCACCCAAACCACGACCGGTGAGGTCCGAACGCTCCCGTTCGTGGACTCCGACCTGCGCTTCATGAAGGGGTTCTACCGCGGCACGGACGGCCGGTTCCACCAAGGGGCCTTCGCCTTCGTCTGAGTGGATGTGTTCGAGCCCGGTCCGGGTGCCCAGCTTCATGACCTGAATCCGTCCACGTTCCCGCCGACAGGCCTGTTCTGGACCCTGGCGATTCCTGGGGACGGGATTCGGGTCTACTTCGCAGACGGCCGTGCCTCGCTGGAGGCCACCGATGTGCCCATCTTCGACTATGGGACGGGGCTGAATGCCATCTTCGGCGGCGGTCCCGCACCTACTCGAGGCACCGTGTCCGTCCACGTCACGTGGACGGGCGTGGACGAACGACTGCAGATTCGGAACCGTTGGAACCCGGTGAGCCATGGGGCTCATGGCATCTGGGATGTCCCGCATGTTGACATCCACTTCTACCTCGAGCCGAGGACCGCCCACATCTTGGCCATCCGCTCCGGTTCCTGCGGACCTGAGTTCGTCGACTGCGTCCATTGGGAGGTTGGCAGGAAGCCGCTCCCGCCGAACTACATGCACCCCAATTTTCAGATGGGGGCAGTGGTCCCCGCGATGGGCGGCCACCTGCGCGACCAAATGGATCCCGTGTACAACAAAACCCAGCCGGCTATCCACAGTTGGCTCTTTGGGGCGTACGACAGCAACGTCATCTTCTACGAAGCAATGGTGACGCGCGCCTTCCTCCTCAGCAACCCCAACACGTGTTTCTCCATCAAATCACCGAAGGCGGTGGCGCTGAGTGGGTTCTACCCAACCGTGTCGCGCGTTCGCCACGACGCGAAGATCGGCGAGTATACCGTGTCGATAGAGAATTTTGTCCTTCGCGAGGCAAGCGGCCCGGAGCCCGTCCTGGCAGGGAAGTGACATGGATACGGAAGAGAACCAGGGTCAGAATCGGTTTTCCTTCCGGCTTCTGCAAGGTCTGATCGCAGCTTCCGTGCTTTAGGGCCTAGATGGCCCTCTACGCCACGACTCGCACGCCCTCGACCGACGTGACGCGGCTCCACGGCCTGGTGCGGACGGTGGCCCCGTGCGCGGTGAGCCAGGCCAGGACCTGTGCCTCGGCCAGCACCGGCTCCCCACGACTCCCGCACCAGCGCGCATAGCTGACGAAGAGCCAATCGACGGGGCAGGCGGCCGATGGGTCCCATTGGACGTGACTCCCCGCGAAGCCCTCCCAGCCGGCGGCCGGGTCCGGCGGGGGCGGTGGGGCGGCGCGCGTCTGGGCCTCGGCCAACTCCCTCAGGGCCCAGGACAGCATCGCCTGTAGCGGAGGGGGAGGCAGCTCCGGGAGCGCGTCGGCCTCCTCTTGATAATCATAAAGGCCTCCTCCTTCTGGCATACCACAGCACACCCGGAATCCTGAAGGTGTCTCCCCATACCCCTCAACACGGAGGAGCCTCGATGAAATTCTACACGCTTCACCACCTTTCCGCACGGCTATGGCTGCCGTTCCAGAAGCGATCGAGGCCATAGGTCTTCTTGCCACTTTTGGGCACGAAACGGGCATCCATCACCAAGGCCTGTTCATGCGCAGAGGGAACCACCGCGGTGATGGCCCCTTATTGAGTGAAACCAAGTCAACGTCCCTGGCATACCAACGTGAAAAGGTCCTTTCATGATAGGGACTATAGAGGCTCAGATGACGGAAGGTCGCGTGTCCGGGAAGCATCAGCATGCGCCCCAACAGATGCGTCAGGAACTTTGGCTGCCGTTTCTTGGTTTGGCTGAAACGAGGCAGTACACTCTGGAACAGCGGCATGAAGCACCTCTCTTCTCGGTTGGATCGGAAAACACAACCTTAGCTCGACTTTATCCATTCATGCGGCATAGCAGAGGGTCTCAGTCAAGCGGTTCAGCAGTGCGCTGGGAATTTCCACTATGTCGGCTTTCGCAGGTGACATGGATCATCCCACGTTCCGGCCAGCCGGGCACCACTGCCGGACCGTCGCGTGGCCACATCTGGGCTGTCCCGTGCGAGGCGCGCGCGGAGCGGGCAACAGTGCCCACCGCGCATGCACCGGCCAGGACAGGCCCCTGGCACGGTTGCGCTGCCCGGCGTGCGGGCACCAGTTCTCCGTGCGCCGAGGCCCCGTGCTGGAAGGCAGTAAACGGCCCGAAGAGACGGTGGAGCGGCTGCGGACGTGGCAGCGGTGGGGGGGGCGACGCAGGCACGGCTGCCCTCTGTGGGGTCGGCATCCAGACCGTGCCTCGCCTCCAGCACGGTGCTGCCCAGCGCGGGCCATCGGCCTGGCTGAGCACGTGTGGTGTGATCGGGACGATCTCTGGTATCCCGCGCCGCCGGATCCGCGCGGCCGCCAGCTCGTGCAGCGGCGGGTGAAGGCACGCTTGACGCCAGCGCTGGAACCTGGGTGACCCAGGTTATTTTTCTCCTGGACTACCATAAAACAACTACCAGATTCAGATCCGCTTGCTTGAGCCTATCTTGGGAGGGTCACTCCGAATACCTCCTATCATGGGAACGCAATCGCCGTACTAATCCAGTAGAAGCTATCCCACTAACATGATTGCCGTGTTTCGGAACTATCTTCTATGCCTCTCCTGAACAGATTTTGGGATCGATGACAGTAGATCACCGGTCAGACATCTACAGTCTTGGCTGCATTTTGTTCGAATGGGAAACAGATCATCCGCCCTTCATCGGGGGGACCCCAGAGGATATTGCCTTTCAGCATCTTTATGAACAAACACCGCGCCTTGATAGATATTTCCGCGATACAACTTTCGGCGCTGAGAAGTTCATAGCCCGATCCCTCGAAATGGCGTCGAGGAGATTTGGAAGGCGCCAGGGTAAGCGCTTTGACTGCCACCCAGATTGCGCCATGCCGTCCTCAGACCTGTAGGCTTCTGTCACACGTTTATCGTGCCCTGGGGCTGAATCAAGAGGCGGTGAAAGCCTCGGAACGTGCCGAGCTAGTGGAACAACAACGTAAAGAATTGATGAAGCAGACACCACATTGCCTAACCCTCGCTGACGCCTTAGCCTCCGCTGCGCTCCATTAGGGGGGTGCAGAGCGCGGCGTGCTAGCCAGCCTGCCGAACGTGTTACAAGAGCAGCGGAAGCTGATTACCTGTCCCACGTTGTTTAACTCAAGGGTGACAGGTAGCTGAATGTCCTCAAGCTGGTTTGCCCCTTTATAACCACTTCCCATCGATCTAACGGGCCAAACGTTCTCACTGCGCCTGGACAACCTCCCGGGCGAAGGCACGTTGCAGGTCAAATTCGCTCCAGAGGCAATCGGCGGGGATGTCCTTTACTCGGAGTTTGAGCGGCGGATAGGCGATAATCGCGATGGTTGGGGAGCGCTCGACACGCTTGACTCTGGTCACTTGATGCGGACCTAGACGCGCTACGCCCTAGAGTGCCGTCATCAGCAACTTCACCCACCACTACCGCAGATAGACGGCGACGACTTGACGGTCGGTCACTTTGCTAGCAAATGCCCATTCCCGATCAACACCAGCATAATGGGGGGGCGAAAGCCTACAATCGAACACGTGCTGCCGCGCTTCGTCGATTTTTCGGGTATGCCCGACATTATGCCCCTTGGGGGACTCCCACCGTCCAAAAAATCTCGGATCTCGCGCGTCTCTCGTAACCGCTCACCTTTGCCGATGCGCCGGTCGTACCGGTTGAGCCGCCGGCGGGCTTCAGGGTGCTATCGACAGCATCGGCCGAACAATGCGCGATCACGATGGTGTACGAACGAGTTCTGCAGCAAACGGGGCCGTGGAAGGTCATGCCTCGCCCGGTGCTGGAGGTACATGGGATGGCCTATGCGCTGGCGTCTTATCATAGAGGTGACAGGGCAAAGACCTTTCGGCCGGACCATCCTTCGGAGTGTTGGCTGGCATAGGCTGGTACGTTGCTCTTGAGCAAGGGACGAGAGGCTTCCGATGCTTAGTCGCCAAATTTTTCATTCACTACGGCAAAGATGGCTGTCCCGATCGCAATGACCGCCAAGGTGGCCAGGGAACGATACCACACATCGCTTTTGGTAAAATCCCAGATGGCCAGGATGCTGACGAACACACTGCCGACAATACAGATGGACATGGTCATAAACGAGAAAAGCTTGATAGTCCGTGGATTCAGGAATCCCTTGGGTCGTTTCTCCCGTGTGGTGGTTTCGCTAAGGCGATGACCCGGCTCTTTCACAAAGGGTTCGCGATGGTCCTCTTGGTGTTCGGTCATGTCCCGGCCATCCTTGGCGTGCGGTAACGTGCCGCCGACATGGAACGCGCTCGGCCAGCAAGCCCAATCCGCACCGTGATCAGAACCTCTGCTGTTAGGCAGGGCCAAGCCCATCACCTCCCACCAGATCCGAAGACGTCGCATCATGGCTCATTGGTCGTCATGGGGAGGTGCTGGCGTCGCGTTCGACTCTTAGCTCTTCGACCTTACGGTAGCGCACGCCGACATGAAAGTAAAGCCAGACACCACGGCACGTGCAGCGCATGATCGTCGGTGGCCTCTGCATCTAGGGAAGAGGCCACACGGCGTTGCCTGAGAGATGGGCGAGAACACTCATCGATCCAAGAGGTCTGGCAGCTTCGCGTCCCCGTCAGATCACGCCCCGCCCTTTCCGACAAGCACACGGCACTGCGCATATCATGGCCCACTGCCATGACCATCCCATTGAGCAGATGTTTCGGCTGAATCGTATTCAGGAGGGTTGGCTTGAAGAGCACGACAGGTTGATGGCAAATGCTGGCGGATAAGGTCTGTCAACTCGACATTTAGATTTTGGCCCGTCCCCCAGGGTTGATACCCACGATGCCCAGAAACTCGCCCCACAGCCCTACACATCCGCAAATGCACGTCAGCCATTCGATCCTCTGGCACACCACACATCATGAGACACGTCCCATCTCCCTCATCCCAGCTCACACGAAGAGCATCAATCCTACAGCGTACACGTCTACGACGACTCGTCCACAGCGCTAAAGAGTATAGTCTCGTACCCGCCCCAGGAGGGTAGCGAGCACGGCGAGAATCCTCGAACAGGTAGGTGTGAGGAGCACTAAATCGTTCCACAGAAGATTGGCACAGCGAGGTCCGCCGCTCATCCACTGGATATGACCACATATCCGCGTGTCGAGGAGACCCTGCGATGCCCACCAGCACCTTCGTTGAGATGCCCATGGACGCGTCAGCCGCGATGCTGGCGGCGCTGCGGCGCGCGCGACGGCTCCCTGCTGGCCCGCCACATCGTGTGGTGGTGCGCGGCGGGACGTCCCCCAACGGACATCGCCGCCGTCCTGTTCGGCTCGCGCTCTCGCGTGGACCACACCGTGCGCGCCTCTCGGGAGGGTTGCCGCGGGCGGGAGCCCGACGACCATGGGCCGCGGGTTCCGCCGGTACGCCGCACCGTGCGGCGACCCACGCGGCGGCGCTCGTGGGTCGCCCTGCGCAAGGCGCCCCCGTGGGCGTCTGGGGGGGTGCCGCACGCGCTGGAGCTGGGCCCCACGGGCCCTGACGTGGCAGACCAGCCGTGGTATCACGGTCTCCGCCGAGACGAGGCGGCGCTGGAGCCATGAGGTCGCCTGGGGGTGGCAACGCCCCCACCGGGTGGCGAAAGACGACGAGCCCCGGCGCGTCGAGCGCTTGGCCGGCCTCCGGTGGCCCTGTGCGCAGCGCACGCGTGACGAAGCCCTGGTCTTTGCCGATGCACTCGACAGTCCATTGTGGCCAACGGTCGGCTGTGCCTGGATGCCCCACGGGCCCCAGCCCGCCGTCATGACGCCGGGCCAGCATCAGTAGCACGACCTGGCCAGGGAGGTAAGCCGAATGTAACCGTTCACGAGCTCACGGTAAGAAGTCCTTGCCAGGTGGCGCCGATGTCGCCTACAATCCTGCCCCATGAACCTGACCCCGCGACCCCAAGAGGAGTGGGCGCGCACCCCATCGGAGGCTTAAGCCTCTATCCGTGCGCTCGAAGCTCGCGTCGTGGCGCTAGAGGCCGCCCTCCAGCGGCTGGAGGGCACCGTCCGGCAGTTGGAGGCGACCGTCCAGCACGGACAGGAACAGCTGGAGCAGAACTCACGCACCTCCTCGCGCCCACCCTCAAGCGATCCACCCCAGGCCCGAGGCCAACGGCCTCGTCGAGCGCCCACGGGGCGTCGGCCGGGGGGGCAACATGGCCACGAAGGGCATAGCCGGGTGTTGGTGCCGATCGAAGCGGTCGATGTGGTGATCCCCGTGAAGCCAGGGCAGTGCCCCCGCTGTCAGCACCCGTGGTGCGGGGAGGACTCCCAACCCCAGCGCCATCAAGTGACGGGAATCCCCCCGGTGAGGCCGGTGGTGACGGAGTATCAGCTGCACCGTTTGGTCTGCCCGGTGCGTGGTGAGGCGAAGCGGGAAATCCTCCCGGGTGTGGGATATCGCCAACTTCGCTATCTTAACAACCGTGCGGAAAATTCACATCAACCCACACGGCAGCGGGAGCAGTGTATGCCGGGGTTCAAGGCGCCAGGGTACGCCCAACGGTTTCTCTCCGCGTATGGTCCCATCACCCAACACTGCCGACCAAGATGCCACTGGCTTTCTGCCCCCGAGTATCGCCAAGAGATGGCCCAACGATTCCAGATCTGGCAGGAGATTTCAGGTACAGTGATGGCCGCGTAAGGGCAGGGCAGGATGCGGTCTTCCCACTTTTATGCTTGGTGAGGCCATCAGTACCAATGAATTGACAATGCCCCATACAGTTGCAGAGGTTCTCCGGGATTGTGTGGCACATGGTTTCTTGCTATGCTGTCGTGCAACATAGGGGAAGACCGACACCCCATCATGGCGCATCATCACTGGTGACCTGCGGCCGTGTGCTCTGCGTGAGCCGCGATATCCCGCAACGGAGGTGCTATTATGCCGTACGGAGGCAATGACTGGCTGGCCCTTACCCAGGAACCGACCTTGGAGCCGGAGATTCCCATCTGCGATCCCCATCATCACTTCTGGGACCTTCGACCTGAGCGCATCCCCTACCAGCGGTATCTGCTTCACGAACTGGCCGCCGACGTGCACTGCGGCCATAATGTGCGTTCGACCGTGTTTATCGAGACACGAGCCATGTACCGCCCTGATGGACCGGTGGAGCTGCGCCCCGTGGGTGAGGTCGAATTTGTCCAGGGGCTGGCCGCCGCCAGCACCAGCGGCCTGTATGGCCCCTGCCGGGCGGCAGCAGCCATCGTCGGCCACGCCAACCTGAACCTGGGAGACCGGGTCAAGCCGGTATTGGAGGCGCTGCAAGCCGCCAGCCCCAACCGGTTTCGTGGGATCCGGCACACGGTGACGTGGGACCCGCATCCCGAGGTGGGCACCAGAGAACAGGAGGGGGTCCTCGCCATGGCTGATTTCCGAGCCGGAGGTCACGTGCTGGGGCGGATGGGTCTGTCCCTCGACACTGGGGTATGTTTCCCACAATTGCCTGAGCTGGCGGCCTTCGCCAAGGCCATACCCGATCTGACCATCATCCTGAACCATCTGGGCGGCTTGACGCGGGTCGGCCCATACGGCCACCATGACGACGAGGTGCTGGCCACCTGGCGGCGCGGCATCGCCGCCGTGGCGGCGTGTCCCAACGTCCACCTCAAGCTGGGTGGCATCGGCATGCCCCGCCTCGGGTTTGACTGGCATACCCGGGGCAAGCCTATCGGCTCCGAAGAACTGGCGGCGTCAATGGCCCCCTTGATGACGTACTGCATTGAGCAGTTTGGCCCAGACCGGTGCATGTTCGAAAGCAACTTCCCGCCGGATAAGGTATCGTTCTCCCACCACGTCCTGTTCAACGCCTTCAAACGGTTTTCCACGGGGTACTCGGCTGCCGAGCGCGCCGCGATGTTCCATGACACGGCGGCGCGTGTCTACCGGATCGACGTCTAACGTGCCGCCGCCAACATCCATTACGCGTAGAAAGGTCGCCATGACTGTTGTAGCATCGCCTGTTTGTGCACGGCAGCTGAGCGTTCCTCCTCCATCGGGACCATGCCCCGTCACCGCGCCCGGGGCCGCAGCACCCCACGCGTCTGGTCGGCAATGAGCCAGCGCTGGGTCGCCGGCTCGGGGACCAGACGGAAGCGATGCTGTTCCTCCGTCACGGTGCCGCTGCGCATCACGTAGCGCACTGTGGCCTGGACCACCACCTCCTGGGGCTGGCGCTCCTGCACGCGGGCGTCGAGCACCTCCACCCGGGCCACCTGCTCCCACCAGGTCCGATACCGCCCGAACTGGAAGCTCCCATCACTCTCACAGCAGAAATGTGTCTGTTTAAACCGGGGCGCTAGCAGGAGCCAGGTGCGGGCATACTGCCGCGCGTTGAGGGCGTCATAGTAGGCGTGCAGGCTCGCCACCGGCGAGAGTAGCGCGGCGTCCGGCGCGAACGGCACGGGGAGAGGGGGGGACGGCGGTGGTGGTGCGGCCTCCGGGGCCGCCGCGAGGCACCTGGTCGTTCATCGGGCCACCTCCTGCTCGACCATCGCAAGTACTTCCTCGAAGCTTCCTTCCACCGGATCGCTGAACCCGGTTCCGAACTGGGTATCGACAGCCTCCACCTCGACCACCACCGTGTCCGGGGGGAGCGCGCCGAAGTAGCGGAGGACCATCAGGGTGTGATGGAAGTCGATGACGCCTCCGGCGGCTTCCCCCAGCACGGCGGTCACCTCGTCCGGGTCGGGAGGGGGCCCGTCGAGGGTATAGCGCCGGATGGTCCCGGCAGGGTCGCCTCGGGGGTAGCCGGCCAACAGCACCACACGTTGGGGGTGCAGTTCCTGGAGGCGGTGAAGTGCCCGGTGCGCGGAGTAGGCGGCGTCTTCCACCACCACGTCATCTGGCCACGGGTGGCCCTCCACCCGGCGGAC
>Ga0137403_10004048_pt1 | contig 17355 bp, 14 predicted proteins | sample CZOMad2_1_16fung_FD_122057 | JGI IMG/M metagenome (GOLD analysis project Ga0137403, IMG submission 122057) | Vadose zone soil fungal communities from Angelo Coast Range Reserve, California, USA - CZOMad2_1_16fungal (Hybrid Assembly) | ecosystem: Environmental > Terrestrial > Soil > Vadose zone...
AGCGTCACGAGCGTGTAGAACGAGCCGAGCGAGCCCGGGCCGCTCGGGGTCGCCTCGCGGCGGGTCAGCGTCGTACCGCTGCCGCTCGACACGGTCCCACAGAGACCGTCGCCGGAGTTGTCGTTGGTGAGCACCAGCGCCGGTCGGCCGCCGAACGGCGACCCGTAGTAGGCGGCGGCCGCGTGGCAGGTGTGGTGGTCGACGACCATCACCCGGTCGCCGGCCAGTCGCAGGTGGCCCGTCACGTGGCCGCGCCGCTCGCCGTCGGTGAGCGGCGCCTTGCCCGGGGCCGGGTCGAGCAGCCCGAGCTTCGCGCCGAGCTTGCGCGCCCGGCCCGTCAGCCCGCGCCGCGGCGCCTCCAGGCCCACCCCGTAATAGCGGCGCAGGTAGGCCTCGTCGCGCATCACCCGGTTCATCCACTCGTAGGAAGGAATCCGGGTTCCCGCCAGCACGACACGGTCGACATCGGCCGGCGTCAGAGCCAGTTCCTTCAACAGCGCGTCGACGGCAAGGCGGGGATAGCCGGCGTCGTTCTTCAGCCGGGAAAATCGCTCTTCGGAAGCGCAGCCGACGATCTCGCCGTCGCGAAGTACGGCCGCGGTCGCGCAGTGAGTCTCGCTGATCCCCAGGACGATCACGACCCGACGATCATATCAGCAATGGTCACTTCGCTTTGAGTCTGAGATCCTCGTACGGGGCAGAGAACGGAAAATTGGCGATCAGGCCGAGACCCGACTCAGCGACACGCGGTCCGTACGCACAGATCGAAGGGAACTCCCAGATCGGGGCGAACATGGCCTTGTCGTGGACGAGCCGCTGGATACGCTCGAGGAGCACGCCACGGGTCTTCTGGTCGGGCGCGGCCGCCAGTTCGCGCCAGAGGTCCTCGATGTCAGGATAGCTTCCGTAGACGTACGTGCCGCCCGGGGCCACCCAAGCCTCCAGTCGCGTCGCCGCGTTGCCGAGCGCGCCGCTGCCGATGAGGATCACGTTCTTCAAGCGCTTTTCCTGGACCGCCTTGAAGAAGCCGGCTCGCTCGATGGGCTGAAGGACCATCCGGATCCCGACCGGCTTCCAATAGTTGGCGATCGTCTCTGCGACGGTCGCGTACAGCACGTCCGAGAAAAGCGTCCCCGCGTCGAAGCCGCTGGGGTATCCGGCCTCGGCCAGCAGTCGCTTCGCCCTGGCCGGATCGTACTCGTAGAGCGGCGCCGACCACGCGAAGTCGAATCCCCGTGGAATGATGCTCGCCGTGACGCGCGATAGACCCAGTGTCTCCGCCTCATTGAGCGCTTGTCGGTCGATTGCCAGATTCGCGGCGAGCCGCACCCGCCGATCGGCCCACGGTGATTTCGGGTCCCACTGCTCGGCAAAATACAGCCACTCCGTCACGGAGGCCGAGACCGCCTTGAGCGTGAGCCCCGGAGTGCGCCGGATCTCCTCGGCCAGTACCCCGCGGAACGTGAAGGCGACGTCCGCTTCGCCACGCTTCAGCATGGCCAATCGGGTGGACGAGTCGGGGACGGCCCGAAAGACGAGGGTCTTGACGGTCGGTGTCTTGCGCCAGTACTGGTCGTTGGCCTCCAGGACGAGCTCGACGCCCGGGTTGAAGCTGACGAATTTGTAGGGCCCCGCGCCGATCGGCGCTCGCTTGAACCCTTCGTCGCCCACCTTCTCCAGATATTTCTTCGGCACGATCCATCCCGCTCCTGTCGCCGGTGTGCCGTAATAAGTCATGAAGTCCGGCCACGGCTGCTTGAGCCGGAAGCGTACCCGTTGTGCATCTGCTACCTCGACCGCGGCGATGCGAGCCTTGAACGACGAGGCGGCCGTCCCGCGGTAGCGCTCGAACGAGAACTTCACGTCCTCGGCAGTCACTGGCTCGCCGTTGTGAAACTTGACGCCTTTACGCAGCACGAACTCGTACACGAGGCCATCGCGCGATACGGTCCACGATTCGGCGAGGCTCGGCGCCATGGGCTGGGCCGGCATCGCCTTCACCAGCGCATCGTGCACCGCGTAGAGCACGATGAACGGTATGGAGGTCGACGTGGTGTCCGCGGGATCGAACCAGACCGGCGCGAGCGACACCTGAAGGGCGAAGCTCATCTGGCCTTCGGGCGCGGCGACCGCCGAAGTGGAACCCGCGATCAGGACGAGCATGATCACGAGGAAGATCCTCATCGCGACACCTCCCGGGGTGGCGTTACCCCCGAATCGTCCGCATGACGTCCTCGTTGGCGAAGACGTCCCGCGGGTTCCCGTGGAAGATGATCTCGCCGCGGTCAATCGCGTAGAGCCGGTCGGCGACCCGCGTGGCGTTGACCAGATTCGACTCGGCGATGAGGACGGAAATGCCCATCGCCTTGATCGTCCGCACCGCCTCGATGAACCGCGTGACCACGACCGGCGCGAGCCCCTCGAACGGCTCGTCAAGCAGCAGGACCGACGGCCCCAGCGACATGGCCCGCGTGATGGCGACCATCTTCTTCTGGCCCCCGGAGAGATGGAGCCCCCGGCGCGTCATGAACCCCTTGACCTCGGGAAAGACCGTGAAGACCCGATCGTCGAGATCGCGGCGAGTGCGCGACGTCGCGAGCCAGGACGTGATCTGGAAGTTCTCTTCCACCGAGAGGTCCGGGAAGATGCCGCAGTCCTCGGGCGCGTAGCCGATCCCCATGAGCGCGCGCTCGTGCGCCGGCATCCGCGTGATGTCGCGCTCCCGGAAGGCAACCCGCCCGGAGCGCACCGGCAGGAGCCCCATGATGCTGTCGATGGTCGTGGTCTTGCCGGCGCCGTTGCGACCGACCAGGCAGATCGCCTCGCCATCCGCGACCTGCAGCGAGACCTCGCGGAGAATCTGCGCCGGGCCGCGAAAGGTGTTGATGCGATCGAGCTCGAGCGTGGCGGCCGGCATCAGCGGGCGTCCGTCGTGCCGATGAGGGTGGTCGTGACCGTCTCGTTGCGCCGGATCTCGTCCGGCGTGCCGTCGGCGAGGATCGCCCCCTGGTGCATCGCGACGATCCGGTCCGAGTAGTTGAAGACCACGTCCATGTCGTGCTCGATGATCGCCGCCGAGATGCCCTGCGACCGGACGATGGACGTCACGGTGTCCATGATCGGCGCCTTTTCCCGCGTGCTGACGCCGCTGGTCGGCTCGTCCAGGAAGAGAAGCTTGGGGCGGAGGGCGTAGGCGACGGCCACGTCCAGAAGCTTGCGCTCGCCCTGCGAGACGCCGCCGGCCAGCACCCGCGCCTTCGGCGCGAGCCCGAACAGGCGGAGAATCTCGTGCGCCTCGTCCCAGACCGCCGAGTCGCTCGCGGCGAGGGCGACGAGGTTGGCGATCTTGCCCTCGCGCGAGAAGATCGTCAGCGCGACGTTGTCGAGCGCCGTGAGCTGGTCGAAGAGGTTCACGAGCTGGAAGCTGCGCGCGATCCCGGCCTTGATGCGGCCGTGCACGGACTGGTGGGTGACGTCGGCGTCCCGGAACAGGATCTGGCCGCCGTCCGGGCGGAAGAGCCCGGAGATCAGGTTGACGAGCGTGGTCTTGCCGGCGCCGTTCGAGCCGATCAGGGCGAGGACCTCGCTCTCCCTGACCGTGAAATTCACGTGGTCGACGGCGTGCGTGTCGCCGAACCATTTCACGAGGTCCTTCGTGACCAGGAGGCTCACCTCAGCGTCTCCCCTGGAGCCGCGCGAGCAGGCGCCCGGCGGTTCCGACGATCCCGGTGGGCAGCGACAGCACCAGCCCCACCAGCACGGCGCCGAGCAGCAATTGCCAGTAGACGGTGTAGCCGACCGCGTACGTCTTGAGATAGTTGAACACGACGGCCCCGATGATCGGCCCGGCGAACGACCGGAACCCGCCGAGGACCGTCATGAACACGATCTCGCCCGAGAACGTCCAGTGCATGATGTCGGGCGTCGTGAGCCCGTTCAGCGGCACCCAGAGGGCGCCCGCCAGCCCCGTGAAGACGCCGGACACCAGGAACGCCACCCAGCGGTACCGCCAGATCCGCACGCCGACGAACTCGGCCCGGGTCTCGTTGTCGCGGATCGCCTGGAGCGCCATCCCGAAAGGCGAGTTCACGATCACCCACATCAGCGCGACGCACAGACCGAACACGATGAGCACGTAGTAGTAGTACGCGTGCGACATGAAGACCGTCTTGTCCCCCGTGCCCGTCACGAGCCCGCCGAAGAGCGACGGCGTCGGCACGCGCAGCCCGTCGGTCCCGCCCGTCACCCAGAAGAACTTGAAGGCGAGCGACCAGAGCACCTGCGAGAGGGCCAGCGTGAGGATGCCGAAGAAGATCGTCGTGTAGCGGACGCAGACGACGCCGAAGAGCGCGGTGACGAGGACCGAGGCGACGATGGCGCCGATCAGGAACAGCTCCATGGAGCCGACCTTGAGGTACTTGACCATCAGCGCCACCGCGTAGGCGCCGACGCCGAAGTACGCGGAGTGACCGAACGAGAGGAGCCCGGTGTAGCCGAGCAGCAGATTGAAGCCGAGCGCGCCGATCGCCATGACGAGCCCGTAGGCCAGGAGAATCGCGCCGTAGGGCGGCAGGACCAGCGGAACGAGCGCCAGCAGCACCGCGATCGGCACGGCGACGCGCAGGGCCCGGGCGCTCGACGCGGTCGGCCGGAACGCCGGCGCCCGCACGCTCATGGACGCCCGAAGAGGCCGGCGGGCCGCACGAGCAGCACGAGGGCCGCGATGAGGTAGAGCACCGCCAGCTCGATCTCGGCGAACCAGGTGATGCCGGCCTCGCGCACGAAGCCCACGATGATCGCACCGACCAGCGCCCCCTCGAGGCTCCCCAGCCCGCCGATGACGACGACGATGAACGAGAGCACGAGCGCGTCGACCCCCATGCCGAGCACCGCCGACTGGCTCGGCACGATGATGGCGCCGCCCAGGCCCGCCATGAAGCAGCCGAGGGTGAAGGCCTCGACGTAGACACGGTTGACGTTCACCCCCAGGGCGGACGCCATGCGCATGTTCTGCGACGTGGCGCGCAGCACGACGCCGAACTTCGTCCGGTAGATGAACGCCCAGAGGAAGATGGCGGCGGCCGCGCCCACGCCGATGACCAGGAAGTTGTAGGTCGGGTAGATCGACTCGCCGACCGTCACGCTGCCGAAGCTCTCGAACAGGGCGCTCGCCGAGAGCGGATACGGCCCCCAGAAGAGGCGCATCACGTCCTCGAGGATCATCAGGAGACCGAAGGTGCAGAGGAGCTGGTATTCCTCGGCGCGCTTGTAGAACGGCCGCAGCAGCGTCGGCTCGAGGACGGCGCCGAGGATCGCGGTGGCGACCGCGCCCACCGGCAGGAGCGCGAGCCACACGGGCATCGACGCCCCGGCCACCACCGAGCCGATGACCCAGGCCGTCACGTAGGCGCCGAAGGCGTAGACGTTGCCGTGGGCCAGATTCACGATGCGCATGACGCCGTAGATGAGGCTGAGGCCGCCCGCGATCAGGAACAGGACCGACGCGTAGAGGAGCGAGTTGAGCAGGTGGATGAGGAGGACGTCCACTACTCGGTCACGCGGTACGAGATCACCTTCACCTCGGGGTTCAATGAGTTTCCGTTGAGCGCCAGCGCGAGCAAGACCCGGTACGTGCCCGGCGGCAGCTTGCCCCTGAGATCCACGATCAGGCGGTCGCCCTCCACGTCTTGAGCCCGGCCGGTCGCGACGACCTCGTCGCCGGCGCCGACCGCCGTCCAGCGCGCCACAACAGTGTCGTGCGTCTTCTCACCGGTGGGCGCCAGGCGCATCGGCTCCCGCACGATCTTATACGACCGCTCGAATTTCGTCAGCGTTTGCGCGTCGACCTGCAGCTCGAGGCGATCGCCCCGCCGGTCGATCGCGCCGATCCACGCGCGCCGCGGCAGCGCCCAGCGGTCGAACGAGCCGACGACGTTGGGGTACGAGAGGTCGCGGAACACCGCCAGCACGGTGGCATCGGCCGACCACTTCTGCAGGCGATAGGGTCCGCTCGTCACGAGCCAGTGGCCGTTCTGGCGGCGGAACCGCCGGAGCGCGGCCCACCGCTGCTGGGCCTGCTCGACGGTGACGAGGCCCCGCAGTGCCTCGGGCACGTAGGCCCGACGCTCGAAGGTCTCGGCGATCGGGCCCAGCGCGTCCACGAGCTTCCGGTCGCGGACCAGATCGAGCCAGGCGACCCCCCGGCGCCGCGCCTCGTCCTCCGAGAAGGCCGCCAGCCCGCGCGTCACCGCCTCCTCCATCAGGACGAGGAGCTGCCACGGCACCGGGCTCCAGGGCGGCGCGATCGCCGGCGCGTCGGCGGGATCGGCGGCATGGCGCAGATACACTTCGACCACCGGTGTCTCGAGAAACACCTGAAGGTCGCCGAAATCTCGGACCTCGGTGTCGAGCTTGACCACCCGCACCGCGGCCAGCCATTCGCGCAGGAGCGCGGTCGCCCGGTCGATCCCCGGGTCCTTCTCGCTCCAGCGGCGAGCGAAGACGTATGGATAGACGATGTCGGCGGCGGTCATCTTCGTCTGGTCGTGGAACTTCGAGAGCGCCACCCGATACGTGACTCGCTGCTGGGCGACCGTGCCCGGCGCCGGCGGGCGCGGCGTGCCGGTCGATGGCTCGAGTGTCAGCGCGTCGCGAGGCACCTCGACGGGGCCGGAGATCTCGGCGGTGCGCACCCGATTCGGCAGCCAGCCCACGCCGTAGGGCTCGGGCAGGACGGCCGCGTCGCCCAGAACCGACCACACGAGAGCGCCCGCCTCGTCCGTGAAGCCGGCGACCGGGTTCCACGCCGCCGCCGGGCGCGTCGCGGTTGCGACGCGAAGCCAGCCGTTCCATGGGAAGTCCTTCAGCTTCACGGTCCGGAAGAAGACGCCCGAGCCGAGGCCCGCCTGAGTGTCGAAGCCCACGTTCTCGACGCCCTCCGAGTAGCTGTCGCTCACCGCCTCGCGCCGGAGCGCGTACCCGAGCGGGATCCGCTCGCAGCCCCGGGTCACGAGCGAGACCAGGCGCCGCTCGAGGTTCAGCCGCTCGGTCGCGCTCGTGTAGTCGCCGCGCACGCGGCGGGCGAACGTCTCCTCGACGGCGCTGCGCGCGCTCGGATCGCTAAGGGCGCGCGCGGACAGCGCGTGGGCGTGAAACCAGCCCTGCTTCAGCCAGGGCGGTCCGATCCAGCCGTTGAGCCGCGTCGCCGCCTCGCGCAGGAGCTGCTCGAGCGGCACTTCCTCGAGCGTCGCGTCCCACTCGCCGTCGGCGGGCCGCCAGGCCGGGCCGGCAGCGAGGCCGGAAACGCCTCTGGACATCCGAAGCCGCGGAATTGGTCCGGCCGTCGCGGCGCGACCCTTCGCCGCCTCGACGAGGTCGGCGTGGTGCACGTAGTCGTCGTGCCAGGGCGTGACGGGATACGGGTAGACAACGTACTCGGGCTTCGCCGTGGCCAGCGCGGGCGCCAGACGCACCGCTGCCGCGCAGCGCTCGCGCGGGTCGGCGAACGCGCGGCTCGCCGGATTGAACGTGAGCACGACGAACGCGCGGAACGATTCGACCCACGCCAGCTCCGCCGCGCTCTTCGGCGCCGCGAGTGGCCCGACGTACGCATGAATCGCGTTCCTGGCCAAGAGCCGCAGCGCGGCCCCCGGCTCCGCGGCCGTCACGGTGATCTCCTGCGGATAGAACGACGGGTAATACGGAATCTCGTGCCCCGCCTCCGCCCACGACGCGAAGACGGCGAGGAACACCAGCACCGAGGCGAGCACGCGAGCCACGACTATGCGCGAGCGGGGCCGGAGGCGCCGGCCCGGGGCGCGACGCTCCCGGGCCGACACCCTCAGCAGAACGCTAGGCTTTGACGACCGGCCAGGTCTTGTCGATCCAGGTGTAGGTCGACGTCGGCTCACCCTTGGGCCAGCCGGGCGGCGCCGTGATGCTCCGGATCGGGATCGTGATGATGCGGGCCGGATCGAGGATCGGGAACGGGTACTCTGCCACGTTCTTGCTGAAGCCGGTCACCGCGTCCTTGTAGCCCTGGTGATTGTCGGGACGGATGTAGACGTAGCCCCCGGGACCAGCCATCATCATGCCTTCGAGCAAGGCGATGATCGCCTCGTCGTCGGGCCAGCCACCGCCAATTTTGTTGGCCTTCTCGATGGCGGACTTCAGCATGTATGTGGCCGTGTACCCACCCTCGGCCTGGAAGTTCGGGTACTCGTTGAAGCGTGCGTGGTACTTCTCGACGAAGGTCTTGTTGAGCGGCCACTTGTCGCCGCCCGGGTACGTGAAGTGGTAGTTCGAGTGCACGCCGGCGATCACGCCCTCGGGGTGGTCCTTGCCGATCGCGTGCGGCGCCACGCCGAAGGCGATCGTGCTGGCGAACTTCGCCTTCTGGAACATGCCATAGCGAAGCGCCTGCTTGTACATGGCGACGTAGTCGCCGCCCCACACCGACGACACGATCAGATCGGGCTTCGCCGCGATGGCCTTCGTGATATGCGAGCTGAAGTCGGTCGTGCCAAGCTTCGGCCAGCCCTCGGAGACCACCTCCGCCTGCGGCATCAGCTTCTTCATCACGATCTTCAGGTGGTCGAACGCGTTGCGGCCGTAGGAATAGTCCGGATGGATGTGCGCGATGCGCTTGGACTTGGGCCAGGTCTGGGCGATACCCAGCGCGCAGGTCACGCCGTCGGCCGACTGCATGTTGGTGATGCGGAAGATGTAGTGCGGGTTCGGCACGGCCTTGTCGAACAGGAAGTCCGTGCAGCCGTCCACGAAGATCGTGAGGAGCTTCAACTCCTCGGCGACGGGACCGAGCGCGGGCGTATTGCCGCTGGAGGTGATGCCGCAGAAGAAGTCGATGTTCTCGGAGAGCTTCAGGCGACGAAGCTCCTTAACGTTGGCATCGGTGCCGGCATTCTCGTCCGCCTTGAGGAGCTCGATCTTGCGCTTCCCGAGCAGCCCACCCGCGGCGTTGATCTCATCCGCTGCCAGCTGCTGGCCCTTGAACATCGGCTCGCCGAGCACGGCGCCGGGCCCGGTGAAGAACGTCATGTGGCCGATCCGGTACGGCTTGTCGGGGATGTTCCCCTTCGGTTTGTCCTGCGCGTGCGCGACGCCGACGATCGGGACGGTCCCGGCCGCCGCGACGGCGGCGCCCACGCTGACACCAAGAGTGCCTAGAAAGTTGCGTCGATTCACTTCGCCTGCCATGGGTGATCCCTCCGTTGGGTGGTCGGCCCGCGAGCCACGATGCGCCACAGGGGTGAGCCTGCGGCATCCTTCCGACGAAAGTCAAGGAACGCCGGGCGGGCGCCCCCACCTCCGGGCCTATAATCGATGGTCGACCACTTCTGTTCCCGACGCGACACGATTGGTGATGAGGCCAGCTCGAGCGGTGACGACGGCGCTTCGCGGCATCGCTGCCGCCGTACGGCGGCGCCCCGCCACGGTGCTGGCGGTGGTGCTCGGGGTCTTCGCCCTTCACGTCCTCCTGCCGCCGCTGCTCCTGGCGGTCACCCGCAAGCCCTGGACCTACTTCGCCTTCAATCCCTGGCTCAAGCGGCTGCCGGAGTACCTCACTTCGGCCACGCCGCTCGGTGAAAAGCTCGACTTCCTCTCGCGCGTCGCGCTCTTCTGGTTCTCGGCGGACGGTCCATACGGGTTCCCCGAGTGGGGCTTCGCCGTGGACACCGCGGACGTGGCGCGCTTCCTGGCGATGTCGCTCCTGCTCGGCGCCTACGTCGCGCTGGTGCTCGACCGCCGAGCTCGGGGAGGGCCGGCGGGCTGGCGGTCCGGCACGAGCGGCGCCGGCGGCCTCGTCGGCGGCTTCGCGGGCGTGCTGGGCCTCTCCACGGGGCCGTGCAGCGTGGTGGGCTGCGGGGCGCCGGTGCTCCCGGTCGTCGGCCTGGTCTTCGCCGGGCTGTCGAGCGGCACCCTCGCCCTGCTCTCGGGCGTTTCGCGCGTCCTGAGCCTCGTCGTGCTGGTCGCGCTCACGATCGCCGTGGCCTGGCTCGGCTGGCAGGCCGGCGCGAGCGCCGGCGACAGCACCCGTCCGCCGCGTGGCGCGATTCGGGAATGATCCGGGCTAGCGGTCGCTCGAGAGGTGGGCGACGAGCCAGCGCGCCGTTCGAAGCAGCTGTCCGTCGCGATGACGGGCGCCGACGAGCTGGACACCGAGGGGCAAGCCGTTGGCGCCCTGCATCAGCGGAACGCTGAGCGCCGGCACCCCGCACAGCGTCCACAGAGCGCAGAAGGCGGGGTCGCCGGTCGACTCGAGCCCTTTCGGGGCGGTGCCGAAGGCGGCCGGCGTCAGGATCGCGTCGTAGCGCTGCTCGAACATCTCGGTGAGGCTCGCGCTGAGCTCGGGAATGCGGCCAAGGGCCCGCAGATAGTCCATCGCGCGAACCTCGCGGCCGTGCTCGATACGCGCGCGGAGCGCGGGGGAGAGCTTGTCGCGTCCCTTGTCCCACTCCCGCCCGAGGTTGATCGCGATCTCGGCGCCGCCGATGGCCCGCTGCCACCCGAGCACCTCGTCGGTGGGCGTGACGAGCTCGACCTCCTCGACGCGATCGCCGAGGTCGGCCACCAGCTCGGCGAAGGCCTCGCGGGCGTCGGCGTCGACGCGGTCCCAGAGCGACGACTTCACGAACGCGAACATGGGGACGAGCGGAGGCTCCCCCGCGGCCACGGCGCGATAGGGCACGCGGGCGCGTGGGCGCGAGTCGGGATCGCGCTCGTCGTGAGTCGCGAGCTCTTCGAGCAGGAGCGCGATGTCCTCGATCGTTCGCGCGAACAGGCCGACGTGATCGAGCGTGCGCGAAAGCCGGAACATGCCGTGGCGCGGGATCAGCCCGTGCGTCGGCTTGAGACCGTACACGCCGCAGTACGAGGCGGGCCGGATCGTCGAGCCGGTGGTCTGGCTGCCGAGCGCCAGCGGGACCATGCTCGCCGCGACCGCCGCGGCCGACCCGCTCGACGAGCCTCCCGGCGTGTGCGCGGGGTCGTGCGGGTTCCGCGTCTTGCCGGGCGTGCGGGTGGCGAACTCGGTCGTCACCGTCTTGCCCATGATGACCGCGCCCGCCGCGCGGAGCAGCGACACCACCGAGGCGTCGCGCGACGGCGTGCGGCCGGCGTGCAGCACCGAGCCGTTCTCGGTCGGCATGTCGGCGGTGTCGATGATGTCCTTGATGCCGACCGGCACGCCGTGCAGGGCCCCGACGGGCTGCCCGGACATCCGGAGCTCGTCGGCAGCCCGCGCCTGATCCAGCGCATGCTCGGGATCGAGAAACGCCCACGCCTGCACCGCCCCGTCGACCTCACGCACCCGCGCCAGGCACCCCTGCACCACCTCGACCGAAGTGACGGCGCCCTCCCGAATCATCCGCGCCATCTCGGTCGCGCTCAGCCGATGCAAGCCCGTCAGATCCATCGCGCCCCAGAGGCTACCACGACAAGCATCGAATCAAGCGCGCTCGAGCGCGGGCTTAGCCCGCGCAATCTGAATCCTGGGGGGAGGCAGGGAGGAGCGCGCCGATAAGCGCGCGACGACCGTCGGAAGGGGGGCAAAGCCCCCCTCCGAGCCTACTTCCCGTAGAGAAATTCCGGGAGCCAGAGGGTCATGCCGGGCCAGATGTACATGAACACGAGGCAGATACAGACGATGATCATGTACGGCATCATGCCGGCGAAGATCTGATTCAAGGTCACGTGCTTGGGCGACACGCCCTTCAGATAGAAGGCCGACATCGCGACCGGCGGCGACAGGAAGGCCGCCTGGAGATTCACGGCGACCATGGTGCCGAAGAGGATCGGATCGACGTTGAAGTGGCTCAGCAAGGGAATGAAGATCGGGCAGAAGATCACGATGATCTCGGTCCACTCGAGCGGCCAGCCGAGCAGGAAGATGATGAGCTGCGCAACGAGCTGGAAGCCCATCGGCGACAGATTCATGCTGAGCACCCAGCGCTCGATCAGCGACTGGCCGCCGTGCAGCGCGAACACCGCAGAGAACAGCGCGGAGCCCACGAAGAGCCAGCACACCATCGCCGTCGTCTTCGCGGTGAGGAACGTCGCCTGCTTCAGGTTCTCGCGGAGCTCCGGTGAGGTCCGGAGGTACCAGAGTCCCGGAATCACCGTCCCGGTGAGGGTGCCGCCGATCGAAGCGGCGACAAAGAGGGAGGCCACGTCCTCGCCCTCGTACCAGCCGAGTGCGACCCCGACCACGACGCCGAGGAGGCTCCACCACCACACCGCCTTCGGGAATCGTGCCATCACGGCGAGGTAGAGGGCACCGAGCGCGCCGATCGCTGCGGACTCCGTGGCCGTGCAGATGCCGAAGAGAATCACCACGAGGACAACGACGGTGAGCACGCCGAGCGGCACGACCGACACGATCAGCTCCTTGAGGATCTCGAGCTGTTCGCCGTTCATCCGCCAGAAGTACCAGAGCAGGAGCAAGCCGCAGAAGGCGGCCGATCCCCAGAACCACTGATAGAAGTGCGCCGGGACCTGCCCGATGCTCCCCGAGGCGCCCTCGGGGCGGAACGACGTGACCTCTTGTGCGCCGCTCTGCGGGTTGGCCGCCTCCGTCTCCTGGACCTCGCCGGCCACCCCGACCTCCTGCGGCTTCTCCTCGGTGCGCGACGACTCGCCGGCGGGAGGTGCCGCAGTCTTCGGGACCGCTGCCGGCGCCGGTCCGAACGGCACAGCGGCGGCGGTCAGCTTCGCCGTCGCGGCCTCCGTGACTGGCTGGGCGTTGTAGATGACGACGTACCACCACGCGCCGGCGAACGTGCCGACGGTGAGCACGAGCGGCACCGAAAGGGCGAGCAGGTTCTGGGCGACCGCGCGGTATCCGCCCGCGGCGCGCGCGAGCGCCGGACGGAACGCCGCGGCGACGAGCGCCGGCACGACAGTCCGGGAGGGTCCCCGTTCGAGCCCGCGCTGGTGGTCCGGCACGGTGACGCGATACTGGTCGGGCGGCAGCTTGGGCGCGATCTTCGGATTGATGATCGCCCACCCGAGGATGTAGACGAGATAGAGACCCGTCAGGAAGAAGCCCGGGATCATCGCGGCCGCGTAGAGCTTCACGATCGACTGGCCCGCCACCGCGGCGTACACGATGAGCATCACGGATGGCGGAATCAGAATGCCGAGCGTGCCGCCCGCCGTGATGGTACCGGCGGCCAGCCGAACATCGTAGCCCGCCTTCAGCATCGGCCCCATCGCGATGACCCCCATCAGGACGACGACGGCGCCGACAATACCCGAGGCGATGCCCCAGAACGCGCTCACTAGCATCGTGGTCACGGCGAGCGAGGCCGGCACGCGACGGAAGGCCAGCTGGACGCTGTGGAACATCTTATCGACAAGCGCCGCGCGCTCCATGATGTAGCCCATGAAGACGAACAACGGGATCGACAGGAGGGCGTCATTCGTCATGACGCCGTAGGCGCGCTGGACGATCAGGTCGAAGGCGCGGTTGTCGTACCAGTGCTGGCCCGGGATCCAGAACGCGATGTACCCGAATACCATCCCCAGGCCCATCAGCGTGAACGCCGTTGGGAAGCCCATCATGATCGCCACCACGATGAGGCCCAGCATGACGAGGCCGAGAGAGGGATCACTCATGGGTTCTTGTGTTCCACGGCGCTCCGGTGGCGCGCGGCCTCGTCGATGGCGTGCGCGCCCTCCATCGCGATCCTCCGCGACTCTTCGTCGACGTATTCGCTCTTGCCGAGCTGGGTCTGGATGACGTCGATCTCCTCGACGTCCTCGAGGCGCGCCGGCCACTGACCGGTCTTCAAACATACGACGCATCGGACCATCTCGATCAGGCCCTGGAGCATGACCAGCGCGCCCGCGACCGGAATCACGGTTTTGAAGTGGTAGACGGGCGGCCCCTCGGCGGTCACGGTCGAATGCTCGTTGATGCGCCAGGAGAGCGCGGCGTAGTCGTACCCCGCATAGATCAGCCCCAGGATCCCGGGGATGAAGAACAGGAGGTACAGCGCGAGGTCGAGCGCGGCCTGGCCGCGTGGCTTCATGTAGATGTAGACGAAGTCGGCGCGCACGTGCGCGCCGGCGGCCAGGGTGTAGGCACCGCACATCATGAAGAGCGTGCCGTACAGCATGTTGTTGAAGTCGAAGATCCAGGACGTCGGTGCGTTCAGGATGTAGCGCTTGAAGACCTCGATGGAGACGACGAACGTCAGCGCGACGATCAGCCAGGCGGACGCCTTGCCGCTCCAGTAGCTGAAGAGGTCGACGCCGCGGATGAGCCGCTGGGCGCTCACCGGCGTGCCGGCGGGGCCGGCCACCCGGCGCGAGTCGGATGGCCGGCCTGCTCAGGGCGTTGCACGGAAAGTCTCTAGCTCTTCTTCTTCGCGAAGTAGTGGTTGTAGGCCATCTCGCGCCTGACGTTGGTGTCGAGATCCCACTTCACGGCGCGCTCCGCGAATGCCTTCTGCGACTCGGCCACCTCCTTGAACATCGGATTGTCGGCCGATTTTTTCGCCAGCACCTCGTCGAAGATCTGCAGCTGCTTCTGGAGGATCGAGGACGGGGTCTTGTACATCCTGACCTTGTCCTTGACCTGCAACTCGATGTAGTCCTTCGAATAGCGGTCGATCGACTTCCAGGCCATGTCGGCCGAGGCGGCCTCGACGGCGTACTCGATGATCTTCTTCATCTTGTCGGGCAGCGCGTCGAACTTGGCCTTGTTGAACGTGATCTCGAGCTGCTCGGCGTTCTGGTGATAGCTCTGCAGCATGTACACCTTGGAGACGTCGGGGAAGCCGAGGATGCGGTCGGAGGTGGCGTTGTTGAACTCGGCCGCATCGAGGAGGCCCCGGTCGATGGCCGGGACGATCTCCGCCCCGGGCAGCGCGTTCACCGCCGCGCCCATGCCCTGGAACAGGTCGATGGAGATGCCGACCGTGCGGTACTTGAGCCCCTTGAGGTCCTCGGGCTTGGTGATCGGCTTCTTGAACCACCCGAGGGGCTGCGTGTACATGGGGCCGTACGGGAACGACACGACGTTAGCGCCGATCGACGCGTAGAGCTTGGTGAGCAGCTCCTTGCCGCCGCCGTACTTGTGCCACGACAGCATCATGTTGGCGTCCATGCCGAAGGCCGGGCTCGAACCCCACAGCGCCAGGGCGTTCTGCTTGCCGTAGTGGTACACGAGCACGCCGTGGCCGCCGTCGAGCGTGCCCTTCGACACGGCATCCAGCAGTCCGAAGGCCGGCACCACCGCGCCCGCCGGCAGCACCTCGATCTTGAGGTCGCCGCCCGTCATGTCGTTGACCTTCTTCGCGAAGTCGAGCGCGTACTCGTGGAAGATGTCCTTCTGGGGCCAGGTGCTCTGCCAGCGCATCGAGATCGGGCCCTGCGCCTTGGCGACCATCGGGAAGCCGAGCGCCGCCGCGCCCGTCGCCGCCAGCGCCGCGCCCTGCAGGAACTTGCGGCGCGGAGTCTCGGTGACCGTCGGTGACTCGTTCATGGGCTTACCTCCTCCGAATCGGTGGAGTGGAATGTTCGGCCGTGGCCGGTGAATCAAGAGCGGGAGAGCTCGCAGCGTGGTCGGACCACCGCACTCAGGCTATGCGAGCGGTCACAGATTTGTCAACAAACCTAGCCGCCGCCGGGCACCCGGAGGATCACCGGCAGGCGATTGCCGCCGCGACCGAGGGTGAGCCGCAGCGGCGCTTCGAGGCTGGCATCGGCCAGAGCCTCCCGCATTTCCTCACGCGTGAGGACCACGCGCTCGCCGACCTGGAGGATGACGTCCCCCACCTCGAGCCCCGCCCGATCCGCCGGGCTCCGGGGGACGACCACCCCGACCGTCGGGACGGTCGCCACGGAGAGCGCGCTCGGCCCCGCGGACTCGGGCTCTCTCACGACGAAGCCGAACTCGACGCCGATCCGCTCCCCGAGGACGGAGCGCGGCATCGACGCGAGCCTGACGTCCAGGCGCCGGCGTCCCTCCGCGCGCAGGACGGTCAACCGCACGTCCCGGCCCGGACCCGCGGAAGCGATCAGGCGCTGCAGGAGACGCGTCTCGGTCACCGGGCGCTCCTCGAACGCGACCACCAGGTCGCCGGTCTTCAGGCCGGCCTTCTCGGCGGGCGTTCCCTCCATGACCTCGATGACGAGAACGCCAAAGCCCTCGCGGAGCCCGTGCCGCTTCGAGATCTCGTCGCCTTCCTGCTCCGACAGGTCGCGGATGCGTACGCCGAGCCACGCCCACTGCGCCGCGTCGACCGCCGATCCGGTCACCGCCAGGGTCAGCAGCAGCCCGGCCAGCAGGCGGCTCAGGACTCGGCTTCGCCGCCAGCTCACTCGCGCCCCTCGCGCAGCTGCTTGACGAGATCCTCGAGCGCCCCGCCGAGGCGATCGAGACGGCGCGTGACGTCGCGCGTCTCCAGAAGCTCCTGGCGCAGATCCGGGTCGGGGACGACCGCCGCGGCAATGCGGTCCGCGATCACGCCGGGCCGCTGATCGCCCGCGAGGGCCGCGTCGAGCAGGTCGGCCGGCCGATCCAGAGCGCGCAGCAGGCGGCCGCACAGGTCGTGAATGCGGGCGAGGGAAGCTGACGCGTCGGTGGTCGGCTCGATGTCGTCGAGCTGCTGCGCCGTGACGATGCGGTACAGGGTGTCGCTCGGTCGCTCGCTCTCGATACGCACGCGCCATTCGCCCTTGACGAGAATGTTGTAGCGGCCCGTCGCCAGGCGTTCCCAGCTCACGATCTCGCCCGCCCCCGCCACCGCGTGCACGGCCGGTTTGCCGGCGTAGCTCGCCTCGAAGCCCGCCTTGAGCCTCACCACCGCCAGCTTCCGGTCACGCGCCAGCGCGTCGGTGATCATGGCGCGGTAGCGCGCCTCGAAGACGTGCAGCGGCAGCATGGTGTGGGGAAAGAACGTGACGTCCGGCAGCGGGAAGATCGGCAGGGTCAGGGCCGGCACGGCGTCGCCTCGCCCTCGATCACCCGATCTTCGGCAGCGGCTTGAGGACGGCGAGCTCGTCCACCCTCCGGCGCACGGCGCTCGCCAGCTCGCGGAAGGTCTTCGCCTGGGGCGAGTCCGGGCGGCGCAGGGTGATCGGCGTCCCCTCGTCGCCGGCGAGCCGGGTCTCCGGATCGAGCGGGACCTGGGCCAGGAGGGGCACGTTGTATTCGGAAACGAGCCGCTGGCCCCCGCCTTCCCCGAAGATCGTGTAGCGCGCCCCGGTGTCGGGCGCCACGAAATAGCTCATGTTCTCGACGATGCCGAGAATCGGCACGTTGAGCCGCTGGAACATCCCGATCGCCTTGCGCACGTCGAGCAGCGCGACCTCCTGCGGCGTGGTCAC
>Ga0137403_10004049_pt1 | contig 17355 bp, 10 predicted proteins | sample CZOMad2_1_16fung_FD_122057 | JGI IMG/M metagenome (GOLD analysis project Ga0137403, IMG submission 122057) | Vadose zone soil fungal communities from Angelo Coast Range Reserve, California, USA - CZOMad2_1_16fungal (Hybrid Assembly) | ecosystem: Environmental > Terrestrial > Soil > Vadose zone...
TACTGTCCGCTGCGCATGAGTTTACACGTCGATGCGCGCCGGTTCGAGTCGTGGTGTTAGTAGCTGCACCAGAAGCAGTGCGACAAGATAGGCCGAACAGGCAATGATAAAGATCGGCACATAACTGCCGGTACGTTGTAGTATCCCTCCAACTATGCGTGCGATAAACATACCTCCGATCGCACCGGCCATGCCGCCGATGCCGACCACCGAACCAACCGCTCTGCGTGGGAACATGTCCGAAGTCAAAGTGAAGAGATTTGCACTCCAACCCTGATGCGCCGCCGCCGCGAGACTGATCAAAGCGACCGCCGACCATAGGCCGGGCACACGTGGCGCAAAAGCGACCGGAACTACGCACAACGCACAGGTCAGCATCGCCGTTTTGCGAGCGGCGTTGGAGAGCAGCACGCCTCACTTGACGTAATACAGGAATCATAGTATGTTCTGCGGGCAGTTCGTTACCGAACTCGTCCCCAGTCTGGTACAACGGCGAGGAGCTCAAACCTAGCTCTGAGAGCGGTCTGTTCGTTGTTGTTCAATCGCGCGTCCCCTCAGTGTCGGCTCCCGAAATGGAAGTTAGTGAATAACGATTTGTTGCGAACTGTCGTGTTTATCCCCATGCGTGGAATTCACTTTCAGGAAATGCGCAGTGCCGACCTGAGCGTCGACAGTTGGTTTCCAAAGATTCGTAATGTGAGAGGTTAATTATGCACCCTGCCATCCCAGCTCTTGGCACAATTTCTTGGACTCGTCGACTAGCGCTTGCGGTCATCGCATTAGCGTTGCTGTTAGCGTTCGGATTTGCACAGCCGGGGCGCGCGCAGAGCACCACACCGTTGAAATTCTCGAATAATTTTTTTGTAACGGGAGACTACGTTGTCGGCGGCTGGCTGAAGACGAGTTCGAACGGGAGCTTATCCACGGGAACAATTACGATTCCAGATACTCAAGCCTACGCTTTGGGCGCGCCCCTTCAGCAGGTACCTGTGGGGGCTGATGTTGTGGCGGTCTTCCTCTATTGGTCGACGATTGAAACCGCGGGATCCAACGCCGGGAGCCCGGGATTTTTCAGAGGTTCTCCCATTACCGGAGAAGGGCTGGGCAATCCCAACGCTCCCGTTTCCTGGAGTTCGGGAGGTTGTGTGGGATCAGCCAACGGGTCAAAGACCATGCAGGTTTACCGCGCGAACGTAAGCGCGTATCTGCCGGTAGATTCGAACGGCATCGTCCAGCCGAACACTACCTATCAAGTGAGCCTGGTCGATAATAAGAACGCCACTGTCTTGGGCGCGACCCTCGTCATCGTTTACCGGATACTTTCGCCCGATGTTCCTCTGAAAGCTGTGGTCATTTACGATGGCGCGTATGCCCCAAGCAATGTGGCTCTAACGACGACTCAGAAGTTACAGGGATTCTTTCAGCCTGGGGATCAACAAAACTCGGTTTCAAAGTTCACCGCAATCGTCGCGAACGGTCAGTCCAACAAGAAAGAACAAGTTTACTTAAACAATTACAACGGCGCACAGTTAGTGCACAGCACACTTCTCCCCTCTCTCTACGGGACTGACCCTCCGTTCCCCGGCAAGTATAACGGTTCATGGGACAATCCGACGTGGTTTCCTAATGACTACTCGACACCGCTCAATACTGCGATACAGTCCACCGACTCTTCCGAAACGACTGTGATTGTGCCGTCTTCCAGCAACAAGGGCTGCGTTTCCTGGGGCGCCGCAATCCTCAGCACCACCGTTAAGAACAGTGGCGACGGCATAAGTGGCGACGGCATACTGGACTCTTGGAAGGCAAGCCAGGGATATTGCGATCCCCGGTCAAATTTGGGATTGTCCACGCAGGGAACCTGCCCTCTGGGGTCCAATGATCCCAATTGGGTTGATCTCACTGGGGCCACATCTGGTCAGAAGGACGTCTTCGTCCAACTCGATTACATGTGCGGCAAAGGGGACGGGACAGCCAACTGCGACCCTAACAGTGGAGGTTTTTCCTATGCTCCTGATCCGACCGCGCTCAACAACGTCATAAGTGCGTTCTCACAAAACGGGCAGGTCAGTGTGCATATCGATCCTGTCCATCACGCCATTCCGGTGCAAACGTGCCTCGACGACATGTCTGTCTCGCCCCCAAAATACTGCCCATTCCCCGGCCAAGCCGGCGTGGTTGGCTGGAAGGCGGGTTTCGCAATCCTGAAGAGTCAGCCGCTCAACCTTAATACAAATGGTACGCCTTGGACGGAGGCGCAGTGCGTGGCTAGCCCTTCGACTTGCACAAGGCGATTCCAGCCCGGCCGAAACAATAGCTATCATGAACTGATTTTCGGAAGGGCGTCCGCGGCGCCGAATTGGACTCTCGCCGACGGCACCTTAAGCGTCAGTGTCTCGGGAAAGAACGTCACGTTCACTACGTCAACCGCTCACGGTCTCGCCCAGGCCGCGAGCAATACGGACCAGAGTCCAAATGCCCGGGTCACCATCAACGACGCGGTCTCCAACCCCAATCTGAACGGCACTTACCTTATTCAAAGCGTTGATGTTTCCGGGAAGTCTTTCACGATCCAAACTGACAGCGCATTAACAATTACCCCGACCACAAACACCGACCCATTTCTTTCGATTACCTCCGGAGTAGTCGGGACCGGATCGGGTGTTTCCGACGTGGGCGGTGCGGACTCACTTGTAAGTCTGGGGCTTTGGGGTTCGGACGGTCAAGCGGTGCCAGCGGCATCTGGCACTCTCATGCATGAGGTTGGGCATTCGATAGGTCTAACCCACGGGGGGTTGTATCCTGCTGCCGTTAATGGGGGCTACCCAGTGAATGGAAAGCCGCTAGATGGGTGGGGCTACATGTTCAGCTTCGAACCCAACTGCAAATCCAACTTCCAGAGCGTGATGAACTATCTGTTTCAAGTCGATCTCCTGGATGGGAATTTGAATTATTCCGGTCAAGAACTGGTGCCGACGACGGGCCTCGATGAGAGCAAGGCCTCTCCGGCCGGTGTGCTCTCGGACTCTATATATCCAAGTACCAAGTGGTATTCTCCGACAAACCCGTTAGCAGTCGGCAGTGCCGCGACAACCCATTGTGACGGCACGCCAATCTTGGACACCGACCAACCAAAGAAACAATCCATGTATCGCTTGGAAGGCCTAGCCAGCTCCATTGCCTGGGTCGCACCTCAAGACATTAATTTCGACGGCACGATCGAGACTGGTTTGCACGGCTTTAATGATTGGTTAAGCATCGATTTGCGGCAACTCGGCGCCACCGGCAACGACTTTTGGAGTGGAGGGAGCAGCCGTGTCGGTGGCGGCAGCAGTCGCGTCGGCGGCGGCAGCAGCCGCGTGGGTGGCGGCAGCAGCCGCGTCGGCGGAGGGAGCAGCCGTGTGGGTGGCGGCAGCAGCCGCGTCGGCGGAGGCGTGGGAGAAATTGATTTCCGGGCGGCCAACTCCGTTGTCCGAAAGCCCTTGGACCTAACCGTAACCCTTGGGCCGCAGAATTCTGCAATAGTCACATGGACGCCACCGACATTCGCGCAAGGCCTGATTGCCGGGTTTAATGTGTACCGCTCGAAAAACGGCGGGCCTTTCGTCCAGCTGCTAACGCCCCTCACAAGCCCAATCCCCCCGGGCACGCAGCTACCGCTGCCAACCAGCTTAAGTTTTCCCGACACAACAGCCAGCTGTACGAGTGGCAATTACGTCTATTTCGTGACCACGATCATTACCGATACCGCCACAAGCGGGAGTGCGGGTACTTTACGCGAAAGCCTGCCTTCGAATCAGGCTCCTTGTACTCATTGAGTACGGCGGATAGCTGTCTTTTGCCTACGTTACCGGGCACTGTCTAAGCTCCGCGGTTCGGCCGGAGAGCCTTGACCCACCGGAACCGATTAAAGACTTCCACATTCTCAAGGGTTCGACAAGACGGAACGACAAAAACGTCTGGTTGCATGCGTTTCGGGCCGCAAAATGCCGCGCCAGTTCTTGAATTTTTTAGTTATTGACCGAGGCGACGGCGAATTTCGGAAAGCAGCGGGTCTTCATTCGCTCCACCGCGGATGCTGAGATAGACTTTGTAAGAATCCGCGAAGCCGGGGCTTTTCAGGCCCTCGCGGACACGCCCCTGATAATAATAGACGAGGGGAACGTAGCTGTACGTGGGCATACCATCGTCGAAGAGTTCCAAGGCCTCGCCACGCCGCTTGATGCAGGTATCGAATTCGGAATCGGCTTCCGCAAAGGCTCCTGCATCGAGATAAACGAGGCCCAGATCAAGGTGCACAAGCCACATATCGGCCAGATTCTTGGCTTCTGTCAACAACTGGAGTGCCTGCTGGGCGTTGTGCTCCTTGAAGGCGACTTCGCCCAGGATCAATTTGGAGTAAGCCTGCGGGTCGGCCAGGAGCTCAGCGCCTAGGCTGGTAGCCAGTTTTCGCGCCTTGGCGGTTTCACCCGCCTCTAGGAATGTTCGTGCTGCCAGGAATCTGATCTTTGGAGATTGACTGCTGGCCAAGGCCTTTTCTGCGGCAGCAACGGCCGCCTGCTTCTCCCTCCGCAAGAGCTGTGCTTGTGAGAGCATGGCAAAACCATCCGCGGCTCCGTCAGGATCTTTTGCGGCAACATCGGCAGAGGCGCTTTTTTCAAGAATTTGGATGGCCTCTCTGTATCTCCCCTCATAGAGGGCAAGATTGGCAAGCCCAAAAGTCGCGAGTGATGCGCCCCTCGGACTGACCTTCTGCAACTCCTGATAAGTTTTGGCTGCTTCCGGCAAGTGACCTTGCCCCAGCTGTGCGTAGGCAAGATCGAGGTAACCCTCCGCATATATTGGACTGAGTTTTTGCACCTCGCGCGCTTCTTGCTCGCAAGTTTGGAAATCTCCCGAATAACAAGCGTACAGCGAGAAATTCATACGCGCCGTCACCTGCTTGGGTGCGATTTGCACGGCTCGCCGCGCCTCCTCCATAGCTCTCGGCATCTTATGCATGCCGGCGAAGCAAATCGCGAGGTTAGTCTGCCCAATATTGTCGACCGGGTACAGCTTCATCAATTCGCTGTATTCCTCGACGCACTTCTGCCAGTTGCCGGTCGTTGAGTAATATAAGCCCCGAATGCGATAGCGCTCGCGGTCGGTCATGCGGTCCACATGTCCCATAGCGAGTTTGGAGTACTTCTCAGCGTCTTGAAACTGTCCGAGATTTCCCGCCACCGCAGCTTCACCTGCATAGGCACGAGCAAAATTCGGGTCCAATTCTGCAGCTTTAGCGAAGGATTTTAGTGCATCCGCAAAATTGCCGGCAAATTGCTGGTTCATGGCGAGGCCGTATTGGTGCACCGCTTCGAGAGAAGCGGCGGTAAATGCGCCGCCGGCGGCCTGCAGTTGGGCTGATTCCGACGTGGTGTCGCCCAAGGCTTTGCGGATCGGTGCCGCGAGCTTTGGGATGGTAAGTAGCAGCGCGTCTTTAGTCTCCGCAGTGGCTTCTGCCTTGGCGATGACGTTGCCGCTTACTGCGTCCAGCGCCGTCGCCGAAAGGCTGTACTGGTCGCCACGCCGGCTCAGTTCACCGGTGACGACTGCGCCGATGCCTTGGCTGACCGCCACCAGGCGTGCCGGCTGTTCGTCCAGCTTGTCGGTAGGGTGCGGAAGCTGTCCGGCGAGCTTGCGAGCGTTGCCGCGGTTGAAGGCGTTAATAAAGCTGGCGCCTTCCAGCGCGAAATTAAACATCGGCTCGAGGGTGTCGTCGAAAATGGGATCGCCGGTATGGTTCGTGAAGTCCGCAACAAGAACACTAACGGGTTCGTGAGCGGTTTTCTTTGCAGAACCGGGGAAAAACTTCTTTGGCAAGCCGAGACCGGCAAAGGCCAACAACAACGCCAGGGCACCGATCGCGGTGTATTTCCAGATCGGTTTTTGCGCTGGCAATGGCACGAGTGCTTGATCGGTGATCGACCCGATCATCGACGGAGAAATGCCCAGCCAGGATTCCAGATGTTGTGCGAATTCGTTTGCACTAGCAAACCGATTCTCCGGCTCGATTTCAAGCGCTTTTTCGACGATGTCGCTAAATGCCTTTGGAATCGCGGGATCGATTTCGCAAAGCGGCTTGGCCTTTTCTTGCAGGCGTTTCCAGAGTGTCGCCAGCGGCGTGTCCGAGTAGTATGGCGACTGGCCTATCACCAGCTCGTAAAGAATCACGCCGAGTGAAAAGAGGTCGGACCGCTCGCCCAGCTTTTCTCCCTTTGCTTGTTCCGGCGACATATATTCCGGAGTGCCGACGAGTGCGCCGGTTTGCGTCATGCCGGGAAGATAAGCGGAGCGCGCGATGCCAAAATCCATCACGTAGGCGCGGCCGTTCGCGTCCAGCATGATATTTTGCGGCTTCAGGTCGCGGTGGATGACTCCCTCGCCGTGCGCGGCTTCCAGTGCGCGGCAAATTTGCAGAATTACACGGGCGGCCGCCTCGGGCGTCAGCTTTCCCTTCTCGCGAAGAACCACGCGCAGGTCCTGACCTTCGAGGTACTCCATGGTGATGAATTTGAAGCCGTCGGCTTGCCCGAGATCGAAGATGCGAATGACGTTGCGGTGAGTAACCTGGCGAGCCAGAATCAGCTCTTGCTTGAAGCGCTTGAGGATTTCCGGATTGGTGGTAAGCTCTGGGCGAATAATTTTCAGCGCGACCAGACGATCCAATTCGGTGTCCCGCGCCTTATAAACAGCGCCCATTCCGCCTTGCCCCAAAAGCGCCAGGATTTCGTAACGGTCGCCGAGAACGGTGCCAGGCGCAAATTCACCCTGCGGTAAAGCGGGCGCGCGGGTATTTGAGATCGACCAGCCTTCAGGGGTTGCAGGTGTCGAGGTGGCGACGAACGCTGCCTGCGGATCTTCACCTTTTGAAGCTGCCTTCGCTCCGTTCGGCAACTCCGGCTTGGAAGCAGTGGGTTGCTTGGCCGGCTCGTCGCCGACGAAAGTCGCTTCCGATGAGGGCACAGCTTTTCCGCACTTCCCGCATTTAGCGGCGTTGGGTGGATTTTCCGCCTTGCAGTAGATACAACGCATGTTCTCAGTCGCGTTCTAAACGGACTCCCAGCCTCGCCACTACTCGGCGATTCGAAAAATCACGAAGATGTCCAAGTCTTAGTGACAGTATCTTAGTCTAATTGCGGCCTGCGTGGTATTTTTTACAACACCCGTCTCGTTACGTGCATTGAAGCGGGATTCTCAGTTGACGCCAAGTAATCGACGGGAAAAACAGTCGAATCCTGCCAAAGTATTTCTAGAAGGGGAATTTGGCTGCGGCGGAAGGATTCGAAAATGAACCCCTTATGCTCAAAGACTCGCTAAAATCGCTGATTTCCAGCGTTCCCTATGACTTAGGACGCCCCAGGGCCTTAAGCGGGGCGGTTTCCTGTCGGTTACGGTTTCGAATTGAATCGTTGCGATTTTGTCTTAGCACGATCGTGACAGGTTTACGTAGACGCGTGGTTGACTTTACGCATTACGAGTCCAGATCCGTGCTTGTTCGTGGCCGAAGGGTAAATAGGACGTGGTTTTGTCGTGCAACTATTGGAATTAGGGCCTCGAAGCAGCAATCATTCCATAGGTACCGTTCGAGTTGTAGCTGGAAGCCTGAAAACCGAGGCTCTTTAGTTTTTCCAGGAGATCCACATGCGAATAATTGCTCGATAGATGATCATGGTATTCCATTACGATTGTGCGAACGCGATTCAGAACCGACGGGTCTGCCTGCAAAATGATTTCGAACTCGGCGCCCTCGCAGTCCAGCTTGAGAAAGTCACAGCGGTCAATCGTGTACCGTTCGAACAGAGTCGCTAGGCTGATTACGTCGATGGATTCCTGAGTAGCAGCCGAAGAGCTGGTTAGCAGCGAAAAGGTAACCGGAATGCCGCTCACATCCAACGATCCGCTGCCGTCGTATGCCGCGCAGGCACATTTCAGCGGGACAATGTTGTGAACCCGGGAAGTATTTTCAACAAGTCGCGAGTAGTTCGACGAAGCGGGTTCCAGGGCGTACACCACACGGGCAAAGCGTGCCGCAAAGAGCGAAAACACCCCCACATTGGCTCCGACGTCAACGACCAGGGAATCTGGAGATATCGGACAGACTTTGGTGTAGGACAGGTGATACCACACATCACTGAAAAGAGACCATAGTCCGGTTTCCGGGGGCGCCGTTAGAACCGAACCGCTGCGCAATTGGATTTCGGTTATGACTTTCCCTGACGCTGCCTGAGGAAGAACTTCTCGCCAATTGGCGATATCGCAGAACGCTTGTCCGGCGATCCTTACCCGCCGGAAAAAATCTGTACTCCTCAAGAGTTTGCCAGCCTCTCCATGGGAAGCAACCCCAGCACGCCTGCCGAAAGAAAAAATTGGCTGGGGCGGAAGGATTCGAAAATAAACCCCGTGTGCTCAAATAGCCTTAGAATCGCTGATTTTCTCGTGTTCCCAACGACTTAGAACGCTCCATGCTTAAGCGATTGGAAGCGCCTTTAAGCGTTTTCATACCTCAATTGGTATTAAAACGGTAGTACGAAACGCAAACGCACTGCAACCAATCAGCCCGTTCCGTTGGCGACTAACGACCGACCATCGAGCCGACAGCCGGGGAAATCTTCGTCCCTGTTGGACCTAACCACAGTGGGGAAGAGAACCGCACGGGCAAAGAAACTCGTGAAGCCGAAGCAAGCTCAAGTGCGGTCCTGGACTGTTCGTGCGCATATCGCCTAGGGACGCGCCTCTTCGCCCTTGCCGGACGCCAACCGAAGTTCAGTTCGCCAAGGCGTACGGACCCAAGGGACCGACGGTGACCTGGGCGCCGCAGCCAAGGCAGGTGTCGGCTGCCAAACACTTCCAGGAGGCGCCCAACGCAAAGTCCTAACAGTGAGCTGGGCAGGATGGGACCTCAGTTGCGCAACGGCTGAGGGCCTTAGTCGCTGTGGTCCGGTTTGGCATGAAGCCTAGCTATCGGAGATATGGTACCTATTACTCCACATATCCGATAGCTGATTTGCATGGTTTCTAAACGTACATCGCTCTGATGTGTCTCCCTGACCATGGGCGCATCTGTAAAATCACGTTGCCCAATGGGGCGGCTCCCGCACTAGGGAAGGACGGTTATCTTTCCCTTCATGCCCAGGCCGTCATGAAGAGCACAGATGTATGGAAACACACCTGGGTGCGTGAACGTCACTCGGAATCGGGTGACACTGAGAGGTGGTGCAGCGAGAAACATCTGATCTTGCGGTGCCGCGAGTATGAGCCCGGAGTGAACACTGTCGGCGGTTGAACTAATCGTGCCGTGCAAGGCGCCGTCCGGGTCCAGGGTTGCATTGACTGGGAAAACGGGATTCATCGGCTCAACACCAAATGTGATGGTATGGGGAGTCGCCGGATCCAGATTGGTCCATTCGACGGTTTCGCCCGCATGGATCGTTTTTGCTGCATCCATAAACCGCATGATAGAAAAAGTTCTGGAGCCTCCGCCGTTGGCCATGACCTCGCCCATGCCAGCGGTCACGGAATTGATGTTGGCATGCTCGTGATCCGCGGCAATTTGTGCGCGTTCATGCTCCAGGTCATCATCAGACAAGAGCGCCTTGCTCTGCTGAACCGCCTCATCATCATAAAAGTCCTGCCAATGAGGAAGTGTCTCGATAAGACTGAGCACGTGGACGACGCCGGTCATATTCTGGTGGACCAGACAGACCAGTTTGAAGTTACCGATAGCTGGGAATGTCACGGTAAACTTTTGCTTCTTGGTCAGCGGTGCAGTGGAGAGGCATGTTGAACCATCGAAACTGTCAGTTACGCCAGCAGCAAACCCCGGGCAACCGGCGTCAAACGGCAGACGCACTTGATCAAGCTTGAGAAATGTCACAGTGTGAATTTCATTGGAATTAAACGTCCAAGTGACGCTATCACCCGCGTGAATCCAGATTTCGTTTGGAAGAAAAGCCAGGGCTTGATGTGCCATGGATGGATTCTCAGCTCCTACGCTCGCCTTCCACTGGGCACGAGCTATCTGAGGCAGAATCAGGAAAGCACCCATCAACAACCATCGCGAACTCCGCGCCGCCAGAATCGAACCAAAATGATTCATTGTTTCTCCTTGACCTTATAATCGTTCAGTTGCTGCGGGCTGAAGTTTTGCGCTAGCGCGATTCAGAGGTCAATAGAGTCGGGGTGAGTTCGCGGTGAGAATTAAGTGTAAGCGTAACTGGCAGCAAATAAGCTAATTAGGCGCTTCGAGTAGACAGGCTGAATCCAGGTCTCAAGCACCGAGGCATCCATAAACGGTGGTAAACTCGTCGACATGCCGCCGTACAGCTCGGTGCCGCAAAATTCCACACTTTCAACAGCTCGCTTCGGTCCTTTTGAGATCGATTTGCGCACCTGCGAACTGCGAAAACTGGGAATCAAACTCAAGCTTTCCGGACAGCCGTTCCAAATCCTGGCCATCCTTGTCGAACGCCGCGGCGAGCTGGTCACTCGCGAAGAGCTGCGCGAGAGTCTGTGGCCCGCGGACACCTTTGTCGATTTTGAACACGGTGTGAACACTGCAGTCAAGACTCTCCGCCAGGTAATGGGCGATTCGGCAGGGACTCCCCTTTATATCGAAACGTTGCCGCGCCGCGGATATCGGTTCCTCGGTCGGGTCGAAGACTGTACCCCGACCGTTGCAACGCCCCCCACTTCGGTAGCGACTCCAGCCACAAGGTCTCGCCGCTCGGTCCTTATTGCCTTTGCACTTCTATCTTTCGCGGTCCTGGCGGTCGGTGCGGGGAGCCTGAACCGGCGCTTTACCTCGAGTGCCAATGGTCCTCAAATCAGGAATCTGGCGGTTCTCCCGTTCGAGAGTCCTGTAAATTCGGACCAGGAATATTTCACAGACGGTATGACGGAGTCACTGATCACGGAACTCGGTCAGCTGAGCGCCTTGCGGGTAACTTCACAGACTTCATCGATGCATTACAAAGGCACACACAAGACCCTTCCGGAGATTGGGCAGGAATTGAATGTGGACGCTTTTGTTGAAGGTTCCGTAGAACGATCTGGCAATCGAGTTCGCATTAGGGCGCAGCTGATTCGCGCATCCACCGACACTCAAATTTGGGCGAAAACGTTTGACGGAGACGTTCGCGACATTTTCACCATGCAATCCCAGGTCACGCAGGCCATCGCCAATGAGATTCGAGTGCGCATCACACCGCAAGAGCAGTCACATCTTCATTCCGCTGGTCCGGTTAATCCTGACGCGCTGGATGCATATTTAAAAGGCCGCTATTTCTGGAATAAATTCACGCGCGACGGCGTGCTCAAATCCGCCGAGTACTTCAACCTTTCGATCCAAAACGATCCCAATTACGCGGCCGCGTACGCCGGCCTGGCGGACGCCCACATTGTTTTCGGCAATCTTTTTGGCAGGCCGACGCAGGAATTTCCCAAGGCTAAAGAGGCCGCCTTGAAAGCGCTCGACCTCGACGAATCACTTGTCGAAGCACATGTTGCCATGGCCGCTATTCATCTATTTTACGATTGGGATTTGCCAGGGGTGCAGAAAGAGTTGGTCCGATCGAAGGAGTTGAATCCGAATTTCATTCGTATTTACAACCTGGAAGCATATTGCTTCGAAATTAGCGGGAACCTGGCGGACAGCATTGTAGTTATGAAGCAAGGCTTACGGCTCGATCCGTTAAGTCTCATCAGTGAAGTTGATTTGGGATTTGCCTATTCCTTTGCTCATCGACCAGACGACGCTATCATGCAGTTTCACAAAACGCTTGAGATCGAGCCAAATTTTCCCATGGCCCAGAGTGGGCTCGGGCTTGCTTACGAGCAAAAACACGATTTTGCTAAAGCCCAGGAAGAATATCGCTCCGTGCTAGCTCAGGATCCGGACAATTCTTTTTGGCTCGCAATGCTCGCTCGTGCTGACGCTCGCACGGGCAATAAGTCTGCCGCGCGAAGAACGCTTCGCGAATTAGAAAGACGCTCACACCGCCAATTCGTCGAGCCAACTTTCATGGCCATGATCAATATTGGGCTAGGCGATAAAGACGCAGCCTTCGCAAGCCTCGGAAAAGCGATTGACGAACGTTCCGCGAAGTTGATCTGGCTGAATGCCGACCCCATGTACGACGACTTACATTCAGATCCCCGTTTCACAGAGCTCCTCCACAGGATTGGCCTTCAACACTAGGCGGGCCAGCGGTGGGGCGTACGCCAGCCCGGGTGACAATGCCAACTGCGAAAGCTTCTTCAGAACGCTCAAGCGGGAAGAGATCAGAGCAACAGAATATGGGAATGTTGTATTTAAAACGCGCCTATACTCTGTGCGGTTTCCCGATTGTCGGCAACTCTTACCTTACCGGATTATGGAAGGGTACCCCGTGAGCCGGGTACAACGGCCACGCTGCAAGGTGGACCACATCGCCGGTTATCCGACAGTCGTCCAGATACTCAGCATTAAAAGCCTGCGGTTTGGATTGACGTCCAAAAAACCATGACCGAGCGGAGTAAGGAGTAATAGGTCTGATTCGTGAAAAACAATGAGCGGGAAGAAATGACCTACAGGTTGTGACGGCTCACTACTACCTTGTCCCCAATCTCAATGCTCATCAAATCTTCGCCAACTTCCAATGGGCCGGAATATGTTTTTCGAGTGAGAGTGATTAAATCTGAAGCGTCCGGAGGCACTATGTGCGAATACACTGCGAGTTTTGGCTTTACTCGGGCGAAGACTGTGCCAGCCTGTTCTGGAGTTGTGTGATGCGCAAGGATGGTCTGCACGCGTTCCCGACTCACGGAGGGATTCTTCAAGTGAAATGCATCTAGATCCATTACTTCTTGGATTAATACATCCGCTCCCTCAGAAAAACGGACTAGATTGTCGGAGTATCGGGTATCTCCGGAGAGCACTACGGAGTGTCCCGCGAAGTCGACACGGTAGCCAAGCGCCGGTTTCACGGGTCCATGATCAACTGCGAAGGCCGTTACTTTGATCCCACCATTCTCATACACAACTCCTTGCTCGACGTCTTTCGCCAGGACTACTACGCCCTGTGAGGGTAACTTCTCATCCACATCGCGTCGCATGTGTATATCGAATTGGTAGGCCTGCTCCAGGTGCGCCATCATTTCTCGGGTTCCCGCGGGCCCCCAAACTCGAAATGGGATCGTCCGCCCTCGAATCCAACCGGTTAACCACAGATCAGGGATTCCGACCACATGATCGGAATGCAGGTGAGTGAGGAACAAAGCGTCGACCTCTGCGAACGGTACTTTGTTCTGCTCAATGCGTTGGGTAACCCCGCGACCGCAATCAAATAGTAGCTTCTGTTTCCCGGCTTCCACCAGGATACTTGGGCCAAATCGGTCCATGCTGGGCGCGGGGGAACCCGTGCCCAGGATAGTCACCTTTAGACCTTGCGCAGGCGCTGGGGGAACGCTTTTTTGAGGCGCCTTCTGGATAATTGTGGATATAGAGACCAGCACACCGCCAATCGGCTCGGTCATACGGCTGTATTAACCGACAACCTGCACATGTGGCAACCCAGCTCGTCGTCGTTCATCTGCGCGCACTGGTCTCGGCGATTCTCGATGACTCATCGGCAACACGGAGGTTATCCAAAAACGGGGTTGTGGGAAGCCAAAGCAGCTCCGAGTGGGTCGTCGGCAAACCTTCCCTTATGACGTTACGGAAAGAGTATCCGCGATAACCGTCGTGACCGACGCTGCGATACTCGTACAAAGGAGGTGGTAATCTTTCGATACCAGAGCACGAACGAAAAGGAGTTGAACTATGCAGAAAAGACTCATGGCCCTGGCGCTGCTCGGATCAGCGTGGGTTGCTATTCAGCCGCTCGGCGCGCAGCAGATCCCCGCCGCTGTGACAGTCGATCCGGTTGTCGACAAGCAATTCCCGCCAACGCTCGCGCCACTTACCATTCCGAGTCACGGTGTCGAAATGGACGCGTGTATCTATCTCGCGAGCGGCGGCAATTCGCACGGCACCGTGATGCTGTTGCACGGCCTGCCGGGGTATGAAACCAGCGGCGACCTCGCCCAATCAATCCGGCGCGCGGGGTGGAACGTTCTGCTCTTCCACTATCGAGGGACATGGGGCACCGCCGGGACGTTCTCACAATCGTCAGCCATCGAGGATGTCGCAGAAGCGGTGCGCTTTCTGCGTGACCCGGCGAACGCGGCAAAATATCGCATCGATCCACGCCAGATGGTTGTAATCGGGCATAGCTTCGGGGGGTTTCTGGCTGGATATGAAGCCAGCCACGATCCAGATATTGGTGCGGTTGGGATGATCGCAGCTGTGAATTTGGGAAAGATCAATGCCGACCCGAAAGAGCGAGAAGCTCGGTTGAAGCGGTGGGAAACACAATTACATCCTATTCGCGGAGCAACCGCGTCGAGTCTTTTTGCCGAGGCGGAACGGCACGCAAAAGACTGGGATTACGTGCAATGGGCGGCCGCGCTCCGTGCGCGCCCAGTGCTGCTCGTCGAAGCCGACGACCAAAACCATGCCGACATGGAAGCACTCGCCTCCGCACTGCGGCAGAAGGGCTCAGCCAATATGGAACAAAGAGCGGTTGCGACCGACCACAGTTTCTCCGATCACCGCATTGCGTTGCAGGCGATCGTGATCGACTGGTTGCAGAAGTTGCAGCGGTAGATGTTTGCGGAGCAGACATAGCTTGCCATTCGAAAATGGGTGAAAACTAACTCGGCTGTTCTTGACTTCCCGGCTGTATGGTCGGCCATCCGGAAGTAATCCACTTCATCTGTCGCGCGGAACTGCCCGGAGACCAGCGTTTGGGCTTTTTCAGGCGGCCCGACTGGCGACGAATCTGCCGTTGTTTCCTCGCCGCCTCCAGCTTCCCGTCCTTGTCAACGTCAGGTCTGTCCGTCCCCGGCTGTCTCGCACAATTCAGGGGTCGAAGAGCCAGCCGGAGAGCTGCTTCGGACGGATGTGCCTAAGTCCCGAGAAAGGCGTACTCGCCAATGTGAATCATGGAAACGCGCCGGATGTCCGGATGCGGGAAGTTGCTGCAATGTCCCTTTCAGCCGACTCCAGGGCCGAGCATTGGTAACGCCTCCCATATAGATTGTGGAAGAAGTGCGGTTAAGCGGACGCTAACCCGCCGCGCCGCGAAGTTGTGTCTGAGACCAACCTCGCCAATCAAGATTGAGAGGACATGTGTGTTAAACAGAACGGGGCAGCAGGGCAGCGTGTACCAGGCTCATCAGCAGGGCAAGTGGAATCCACGATCGTCGGCGTACGGCCGCTTTTGGATTGACGTCCCCAGTGGGGAGAGGAAGCGTAGAACCGTTTCGCTCGGCCTATGTGCGACACAATGGGTAGCGCGCCTGCGATTGCGTGAATACATCGAGCGAGCAGGTGTCTGTTCCAAGCACAGGTTTCACCAGATCCCAGTTCCCGGTACTACATTTCGGCAGCAGGCCGAATGGTGGATGGAGTCTCTCTCTACGCGTAGACGGAGGCCGCTGAAACCCGCCACGATCTATGGATGGCAGCATTGCCTGGATCGATGGATTCTCCCGAACCTTGGCATCAAGCTGCTGTCGGAGGTCAGGAACGGTGCCTTGCGTCAATTCGTAGAGATTCTTTCGGTAGCAGGACTTGCACCGAAAACGATCGTCAACGTGGTTACTGTAGTGAAGTTCGTTGTCGCTTCAGCGATCGACGAGGAAGGCGACCAGATCCATCCCCGCATTTGGAACCACGAATTCATTCAACTTCCCTTGGTAATCAAGGAAAAGCAGAATCGTCCCACGATCGATGGCGCAGAAATATCCGCAATGCTGAAGTCCGTCAAGGGACGCTACGCAACTTTGGTCGCTCTGGTGGCGGGAACAGGACTGCGAATCGGTGAGGCCCTCGCAGTTCGCACTGAGGACTTTGATCCGGATTGCCATGTGCTGCACGTACGGAGAAGCGTCTGGCACAGACGTGAGCAAGCACCGAAAACTGCGAACGCGATTCGACTCGTCGATATCCCGGAGGTATTGGCACAAGTTCTACGCCGATACACGGAAGGAATGGATGGCTACCTCTTCACGACGAGAGCCGGACGAGTTCTTGATCCATGCAATTCACTCAAAGCGCTGCACGGAGCAGGGAATCGAGGGGGATTCCACGCCTTCCGGCGGTTTCGCTTTTCGGTACTTCGCAGGGCAGGGGTGCCGGAGAACCTGATCAAGCAGTGGCTGGGCCATTCGCAGAACTTGATGGACCTCTACGCCGCACAATTACAGTACGACGTGGCTTATCGTCGCGAATGGTGTGAAACCGCTGGTTTAGGATTTGAGTTGGGCGAATTGGGCTACAAATGCACGGCACCAATTCGCCCGTCACTCGTTGCGTAAGCCTATTCCGAGACAGGCTTTAGAAATGGTTGCGGGGGTCAGATTTGAACTGACGACCTTCGGGTTTGCGGCAACACATCGGTCGTGACTTTGCGCAGTATCTCTTCCAGGCGTGCGGGCGTGCCCCACAGGCGGACACAAACGTTGGGGTACGGCTCCGCCGGAAAGGTGAAGTCGAATTTCCACTCGAACCACGCCGGGACTCCGCTGGCCCCCCTGTGGTTCGAAGTTTAGGCGGACAATTCCGTCCATGCTCTTCCAAACACGCCATACCCGGTTTTTCAAAGCACACCGTCGATCAAAACCGCAGTAATGGACCTGCTTACAGAGAGGGCGCGCTCCGCTTGTTTAGCTGCCGATCGAAGTACACATCCGCAGCATTGAACAACATCATCCACGATGAGTAGCGTGCCATGTCATGAATCTCGTTCGGAATCATGATTACGTCATGTTCGATGTTGTGCGACCGCAAGCCTTCGATGAGTTCGGTGGCCTGCTGGGAGGGTACAACGCGGTCGTCGTCTGCCTGCACAAGCAGCACGGGTGAGTGCCAATGATCGATGGTCGCGATCGGGGAGGATTCCACCGCCCGGCGGTTCGCATCGCCTCCATCGATTGGCTCGCCCAGCGAAGACAGGTGCGTCGACCAGTTATGTATGCCCGCATAATCGACACCGGCCGCGAGTGCATCTGAGGCGCGCGCGAGACCGAGGGCCGTCATGAGTCCCCCATAGCTTGGCCCCCAGATGCCTAATCTATGGGAGTCGACGTCCTGTCGGCCTCGCAGATAGGTGATGGCGCCGACCAGGTCATTGAGCTCACTGCCGCCGCCGGGGCCGAAGTTGTCGGCCTCTCTGTAGTCAAGGCCATAGCCGGTACCGCCGCGATAGTTGACTGACAGCACGATGTAGCCCTCGG
>Ga0137403_10004051_pt1 | contig 17348 bp, 19 predicted proteins | sample CZOMad2_1_16fung_FD_122057 | JGI IMG/M metagenome (GOLD analysis project Ga0137403, IMG submission 122057) | Vadose zone soil fungal communities from Angelo Coast Range Reserve, California, USA - CZOMad2_1_16fungal (Hybrid Assembly) | ecosystem: Environmental > Terrestrial > Soil > Vadose zone...
TCCTGAGTTACTGCTTTCCGCGGAAGATCGCCGCGCGCTGCTCGTCTATGCTCGTGAATCGATTCAATCCGCAGTCCTTTGTTCCGCCGTCCCCGAAATACCTCAACGGGAAACGTTTGACATCGCATGCGGAGTCTTCGTGACGGTCCATGTGCAGGGAAAATTGCGCGGATGCATCGGCGTTGTGGAAACGAGCGAGCCTTTGCACTCAAGCATCGCGCATTGTTCGTCCGGCGCGGCCCTACGTGATCCGCGATTTCCGCCGGTAAGTGAAGAAGAACTGGGCGCGGTCGACGTGGAGCTTTCGCTACTTTCGCGGCCCGCGCCTCTGCTCGTTTCGGAGATCGAGATCGGCAGACATGGCTTGATCGTTAGTAAAGACGGCCGGCGTGGATTGCTGCTGCCGCAGGTGGCAGTCGGACACAAACTGAGCCGCGAGCAGTTCTTGGCGGAGACCTGCCGCAAGGCTGGTCTCTCCGGAGATGCATGGCGGACAGACGACGTAGCTATCATGGGCTTTACGTGCGTAGTTATTTCGGAAAGTGAAAAATCGCAGCGCGAGGGGTAGTCAAATGAAAAAGCCTGCCTCGGAGGTGCCGAAGCGGGCTTTTTCAATTTCGGACGGGTTGAGGATTATTCGATTTCGATGTAATCCCCGGCATAGACTTCTTTGCGGGCAAAAGTAATCAGTACGCTGGACGAGTTTTTCGTGGCGGAAAGAACGATGCCTTCTCCGAGGACCTCGCGTGGCAGGTCGTTCCACTCATACCGCTGTGGGGCGCTGCCGTAGCCGAAAAGCTTGTATTGATAGTCTTTTTCCGTCGGCGCCGTTTCTGCACGTGTTCCCTGGTAGCGGAAGATCCGGAAATAATCGCCGAGCTTGACGCCCTGCACGGTGCCGAGGTTTACGTAGACCGTGCTACCCTGGCCGATTGCCTGCACCCAGTCTTTTCCGACTACGACCATCGCGACTGGCTTGCCGCTGACCGGGGCGAAAATATCAAACTTGGCTGCGTCCTTAAAGGGTCCAACCGGACGCGGTTGGTACGGAATCAAAATGTCGCCGCGCTGCATCGGCCCGCAGGCAAAAGTCACCTGTGCGACGGAAACTTTCGGTTGCACGCTGACGATCTTCACCTGGCCGAGATCCAAATAGGGCGATCCCATGGCCTTCAGCAGCTTGGGCTGCCATTTGAACCACGTCACTTTGTTTGGATCGCTCTCTACGCGCGTCACGGTGTACAGGTCGCCTTGCTTGACGCCCTGATTCATGCCGCGGTTGACGTGGACGTACTCACCGACCGTCCATGTCAGCTTGATGCTGGACTCTTCGCCGGAAACCAGATAAGTGTCCCCACCGACTTTTTGGTCGCCGAAGAAGCCGGCGCAGTTGACCTGCGTAGCGTTCGGCTGGTTCGCCTTCTGCACCGCTTCGGACCGCTGCGCGGCGCTGGCGCCTGCTGCCAAGAGCAGGGCGAAGCACAATTTGGCTGATTTTGCGAGCATCGCAAACTCCTTCGGACACGCCCTCTAGGGCATGTGGAGACTCCACTGTGCGAAGTTAGCAATCCCAGGCTGTGCGGGTCAAGAAATAGGCTAAGGGTGCTTTACACTTTAGCTACCTCATGCTACATCTCATGTTTTCATAAAATGCCGCCAACCAGACCGCAGCCGAGCCCTTTTGGGACCCGTGAAAACCGTATCTGCGCCGTGGCCGCCGCCAAAACGGCTGGGGAAATGGCGCGCCAGGTCCGAGCTGGTCTGAAGGAAACCCGCACAATTGAGTTGAGGCTGGACTGGCTGAAAAGCGATGCGGAGCGGCGGAAGTTGCTTCGTTGGCTGGCAAGGCAGCGACTTCGCTCCGCGACGTTTCTGGCGACCTGCCGCAGGAAGGTAGCCGGTGGGGAACTTAACGGGGATATTCAAGCGGAGCTGTTCTGGCTGATGGAAGCGCGGCGGGTGGGTTGTGCGTGGTGTGACGTGGAAGTGGAGACTGAGCGCGAGCTGCCGGATCAGTCCATTCGTGAGTACGCGGTGCCACCTCGAATTTTGCTTTCAATGCATGATTTCGAGCGCACGCCAAAACTGGCTCGAACGGTTTCCTGTCCCGAGCATGGCGAAGTAGACGCCGTGAAGATTGCTGCGGTTGCGCGAACGGTGAATGACAGCGTGCGTTTGCTGCACCTTGCGCGAGCTTCGCGGTGCTTCGTCGCGGTGCCGATGGGGGAAGTCGGATTGCCCGCGCGGTTGCTGGCTCTTCGCGAAGGCAGCGCTCTGGCCTATGCTCCGATTGGCCCCGCGACTGCGCCGGGGCAAGTCAGCCTGCATGACTTGAAGTATCTCTACCGGGCACATTCGTTGACGCGCCGCACGGAAGTGTATGGCGTGATTGGCGATCCGATTCGGCATTCGCTTTCACCGCTGATGCACAACACCGGCTACGTCGCGCGCAAACGCGACGCGGTCTATCTGCCGTTTCTGGTTCGTGAGTTGAAGGATTTTCTCGGTGCGATTCCGGAATTTGGGATTCACGGATTCAGCGTTACGATTCCGCACAAACAAACCATTCTCAAGTATCTGAAAGATTGCGAGCCGCTTGCCGCCGAAATCGGAGCAGTGAATACGGTTACTGTGCGCCGCGACGGGTCGCTGTACGGTTGCAATACCGACTACGTCGGCGTCTTGCGCGCACTGGAAAGTAAGATGGCGCTTCGGGGCAGCCGCATTGTGGTGTTCGGCGCTGGTGGATCTGCGCGCGCCGCCGCGTTTGCGCTGGCGCGATCCGGCGCGGAGGTTTTCGTTTGCGCGCGGCGCGACGCTGCCGCGAAGGAACTCGCTCGCGCCGTAGGCGGCGAGGCTATTCCGCGACGCGCGCTGCGTTCACAGAATTTCGTCGCGATTTTGAATACGACGCCGGTTGGCATGCATCCGCATGAAAATGATTCACCACTTACGCTGCAAGAGCTTCGGTGCGATCTCGTGATGGACGTGATTTACCGGCCGCTCGAAACGAAGCTGCTAAAGCTTGCGCGTAAAAAGGGAATCGCCACCGTTTCGGGCCTCGACATGTTTCTGGCGCAAGGCTTTGCTCAATGGGAAATCTGGACCAAAACGCAAGCGCCGGAAGCCGCGATGCGAAGAGCCGTTTTGGCCGAATTGCGGGTCAAATAAGAAGTTGTTCTCCCGGGCCGCAGACCGCGCGCTCCGTTCTCGTGTAGACTGTCACATCGCAAAGGTCCCGGGTCCGAATGATTCAACCTTCCTTCGCCGAGTTTCAGCGCCTCGCTAAACAGGGCAACCTCATTCCTGTTTACGATGTTTTCTCGGCTGACCTTCTTACGCCTGTCAGCGCCTATCTTCGAATCGCGCAAGGCGCGAGACATTCGTTTCTTCTGGAAAGCGTTGAAGGCGGCGAAAAAATCGCCCGTTACACGTTTGCCGGAGCAAATCCTGAAGAAGTGTTTCGTTACGCAAACGGCGCGTGTGTCCTGGAAAGTCATGACCGGATTATTTGGGAAGAAAAAGATCCCGTTACGTTTTTGCGAGCACGCATCGAGCGTTTTAAGCCGGTGCGTCTACCGGGATTGCCGCCGCTGGTTGCCGGCGCAATTGGCTACTTCAGCTACGACATGGTGCGGCTCATCGAGCGATTGCCCAAGCGCTTGCGTGACGAGATCGGCCTGTTTGACGCGATGCTCATGTTCTATCACGGGCTCATCGCGTTTGATCATGTGCAGCATCGGCTGTGGATCGTGCGCAACGTTTTTACGGAAGGGCCCGGTACTGTACGCGCAAAATACGATGCAGCCGTTCGCGAAATTCAGCGAACACGCAAACTGCTCGCCGAGCCTGTGGCCGAAGAAGCGCCGAAGAAGTCGTCGAAATCGGGAAAAGCCGGAAAGCTGAAGATTTCTTCGAATTTCGCGAAGCCCGCTTATCTTGCCGCCGTTCGCAAAGCCAAGGAGTATATTCGAGCCGGAGATATCTTTCAGGTCGTCATCAGCCAGCGTTTCTCCGCAAAAACGAAGGCGCCGCCATTCGAAATCTACCGGCAGCTTCGCGCGCTCAATCCTTCACCGTATCTTTTCTACTTGCAGATGAACGATGTTGCCGTCGTTGGCAGTTCGCCGGAAATGCTTGTGAAGGTGCATGGTCGGGACGTTTTTTACCGTCCGATAGCGGGCACACGCTGGCGCGGCAAGGACGAAGCCGAAGACCAGCGCCTCGAACGCGAAATGCTCGCCGACGAAAAAGAGCGCGCCGAGCACATCATGCTCGTGGATTTGGGCCGCAACGACCTTGGCCGCGTTTGCGAATATGGCAGCGTGCGCGTTGAAAAACTGATGACCGTCGAGCGCTACTCGCACGTCATGCATCTCGTCTCGAGCCTGCGCGGCACTTTGCGCGAAGACGTCGATTGTTTCGATGCGCTGATGGCCTGCTTTCCGGCAGGCACCGTTTCAGGCGCGCCGAAAGTCCGTGCGATGGAAATTATCGAAGAGCTTGAAAGAACCCGCCGCGGCATTTACGCCGGCGGCATTCTCTATCTTGACTTCGCGGGCAATCTCGATTCCTGCATCGCTCTGCGCACCATGGTCATCAAAAACGGTGTCGCGCATATTCAAGCGGGCGGCGGCATCGTCGCTGACTCAACGCCGGTCGGCGAATACGAAGAGAGCGTCAACAAGTCGAAAGCGCTCGTCCGCGCGCTGGAAGCGGCCCATGGGAAGCGGTAGACTAAATCTGCGAGAGTTTCTGCGGCCATGATTCTTCTGCTCGACAACTACGATTCATTCACCTACAACCTCGCGCAGTACCTTGGTGAGTTTGGTTGCACCGTCGAGGTTCATCGCAACGACAAAATTTCCGTTGAACATATTGCCCAGCGCAAACCTGAAGCGATCATCATTTCGCCCGGCCCGTGTACGCCGCAGGAAGCGGGCGTCTCCGTGGAGCTTGTGCAAAAGCTAGCCGGTAAATTTCCCATTTTAGGCGTCTGTCTCGGCCATCAGGCTATTGGCGCGGCGTTCGGCGGGAAAATCATTCGCGCGCCGAAACTTTTTCATGGCAAAACCAGCGAAATCCATCACGATGGCAAAGGCGTCTTCAAGAAACTGCCTGAGCCTTTCACTGCGACGCGTTATCATTCACTCATCGTCGAGCGGAAATCCCTTCCGCGCGAACTCTCCGTCACTGCGCAGACGAGCGACGGAGTAATCATGGGCGTGCGCCACCGCCGCTACAAACTCGAAGGCGTCCAATTTCACCCGGAGTCCGTCCTCACCACGTCTGGCAAGCAACTCCTCAAGAATTTTCTGTCTTTGTAAAATATCCTATTGGTGTCAGCACAAACTCGGTAAGTCATGAGGCAGGGTGAAATGAAAAGACTAATGGCTACGGCAGTCTTGTTGTTTGGGTTTGCGACTAGCCAGACAGCCACGGAAGAAAACAGCCGAGGCATCTTGCTGCCAAGCCCCAAATTATTGAGATGCCGATCTTCAGAGTGCTCTCAGCTATGGCTCGAGAAATCAGGAGAAACAAGCCCTATATACCCGAAACAATTGATACTCGACATGAATCAAGGTTGTCTCTATGGCTTGACCGCGCTTTATGAAAAATCGATCCCTGCTGAAGAAGTGATGGCGGCAATAGATGCGCGTTATGAGAAATCGTCCCTCTCCAACTTCGCAAACTCATCTTTAAGGCTTTGGCGTATTGAGCCGGACAAGTTTGCGATTCAAATGAGCGTCGCCGATAAAGCGGATGAAAAAAAGCACATCACGGAGGCGGGAACGACGCGGGTCATATACATAGCCTTTGGGGGTGCGTCTGCGTGCGACACTCATTGAATCCGACGGTCTGAGTCTGAACATCCGGCTCTCGCCTGCTGCTTTCAGAAATCTTCACCAATTCAATCCCGCTAGCAGCGCTCCATACGTCTCCATGCCTCTCCAGAAATGGCCCAGCCGCAAATTTTCGTCGGAGCTGTGCTGGTGATTGTCGTAGTTCACGATTGGCACGCCCAGCCACGGCAATCCCAAATCTTCGAATACGTACATCGGCACGCTTCCACCAAGCGTCGGCGCAATCACCACATCGCCCTCTATATTTTTCATCACGCCTACAATCGCTTTCGACACCGGCAGATCCATTCGCGTCCGCGAAGCGCGATAGCCGCCTTGCTCAATGACTTTCGCAACTTTTGGATGCGTGCGTCGTTCCTGCATCGTCGGCTCGCGGTCCACTATAAAAAACCCCTGCTGACGAATGAACTCCAAAATTTGTCGCGACTTCTCCTTTGGATCTTCGCCTTTGACGAGTCGAGCATCAAGCGACGCCTCTGCGCGGTCCGGTATTACGTTTTGCGCCTGTTCGCCGACATAGGCGCTGCGAAGTCCGCGAATATTCAGCGATGGCTCCATGATCAATTCCGCCAGCTTCTTCCCGCCGCCGTCCGGCTTCGCAATTCCCAGCTCTTTTTCCAGCTCCGCGTCATAGTCAGGCAGTTCCGCTAGCGCCTTTTTCTCAGCTTCGCCGAGCGGCGTCACGTCGTCGTAGTAACCGGGAATTTTCACTCTTCCGTTTTCGTCTTTCATCGCCGCCAGCAATCGCGATAACTCCAGCGCTGGATTCGGCGCCCAGTTCCCATAATGGCCGCTGTGCAATGCGCGAACCGGCCCGTATACCGTCACGTCCACTCCAATCACTCCGCGGTTGCCAAAAAAAATGAGGGGCCGCCCGTTCTGATGTACCGGACCATCGCCGGTGAGCAACACATCGGCTGCGAGCAGATTTTTGTGCAATTCCAATGTTTGTTGCAGATGCTCCGAACCCGCCTCCTCTTCGCCCTCGAAAATCACCTTCAAATTAACGCTCAACGGAATTTTCTTCTCGTTCAGGGCATCCAACGTTGCCAACATAGCCACGATCGGCGATTTGTCGTCGGACGCCGACCGCGCATAAATTCTCCAGTCGTCTTTGTAATGCGGAACACCAGAGGGCGCAGGGAAGGGAATCCGTTTCCCGCCTGCTTCCATCGCGTCGTCGTACAGAATCGGTTCGAACGGCGATTTGTCGGTCCACGCAGCCGCATCCACGGGTTGTCCATCGTAGTGCGCATAGAAGATCACTGTCCGCTTCGCCCCGGGCGTCTCCAACTTTCCGAACACGACCGGTCCGCGCCCTTCAATCGAAAGCAGATGCGTTTCAATCCCGCGCGCTTCGAGCATTCCCTGCAAACGTTCGGCATTTTTCTGGATGTTCACCGTGTCGCTGGCCACGTTTGGTATCGCCAGAAACTCCCGCAGTTCCCGCATAATCCGGTCTTCATTTTCCTGCCGGTATTGGCGCACGGCTTTCACAGCCGCATCGGGTGCGGTTGTCTTCTGCGCCAGCACTGGAAACGGGAAAAATGCAATGAGCAAAGTGATCGCAGGATTTCTCAAGACTCTTCTCCTCGCATGCGCATTGGGCCTGCAATCTTACCGAAACTGGCCGAATTCAGTATTTATTCCACACCGGGCCGTCGAGTGCTCAACGGGAATTTCAGTTTGCCCTTTCCCAGGAGCCCTTCTATACCCATACCCTGTTCGAGGGTACAGGCCCATTTGTGCGGAATCCGCTATCAACGGCTTCGCACAGTACTATCGCTCGCTACTTTCCTATTTTATAAATTAACCATGTAACCCGAAGTAGCTCGAAGAAAGTTTGTCCGCATATGTTACGGCGCATTTCCGCAACTCTGCTTGTCCTGGCACTCGCTGTGGGTCAACCACCAGCGCGCGGCGCGAGCGTCTCTCCCCTCGGTGTTGTCACGCAAGCGTTGAGAGCAAATCTGTCAAGGGCGACCGTCTCTGCGGGCGCCACGGTTTATGACGGCGATTCTTTTACCACAGCTTCCGATGGTTTGGTTCGAGTTCGCGCCGGCGCCGCCCAGTTCTATCTCGCTGGCCAAAGCGCCATCAATCTTCATTCCATTCCCGGCGGTACGGTCGCCAAGCTCACCTTAGGAACAATGGTCTTTTCCTCGGCAAGACCAGGCGCGATGAGCGTCGAGGTCGGGGAGGCCCACATTCGACCCGCCACTGATCAACCCACCGTCGCCCAGATCTCTATCGTTGGTCCAAAGGTGATCGACATTCGGGCGCAGCGCGGCTCGCTTCAGTTTTCTTACGCGGGGCAAATCCAACTCGTTTCGGAAGGTGCCGCCTATCGCTTCGTGCTCGATCCGGCGGACGACGACCTCGCTATTTCTGGCCTCCCTAATAAAAATGGGCCGACGCCCCCCACGAAAAAGCGGAAAGCCTTCCTCTATTTCATTATCGGTGCGATGAGCGTTGCGACTTATATCGCTATCGACGAAGCGCTCGAATCGCCGTCTAAGCCGTAGGCTACGTTCGTTCTCTCAATCCCCGCCAAGCGTCATCATCTCTTCCAATTTCCTCTTTGCCGCGCCGCTCTCAATCGCCGCGTCCGCAATCTCAGCGCCCTCTCGCAATGTTTTTACAATTCCAGTCACCATCAATGCCGCGCCCGCGTTAATGGCTACAATGTCTCGGCTCGGCCCGCGTTCTCCGCCGAAAATCTTGCGGATCAGCGTCGCATTTTCCGCGGCTGTGTCTCCGCGAATCTCTTCCACTGGCGCCCGCTTCATTCCGAACTCTTCCGGCGTGACTTCATAGCGCAAAATCCTGCCCTCTTTCACTTCAGCAATTTTCGTTGGTCCGGAAAGAGAGATTTCATCCAGCCCGCCCGCACCATGAATTACCATAGCGCGCTCGGTTCCCAACTCGCGCAGCGCCTCCGCCACCAGCTCCAGCACATCCGCCGAGAAAACGCCCAGCACTTGCGCCTGCGCTCCGGCTGGATTCGTTAGCGGCCCAAGCAAATTAAAGACAGTCCGCACCCCAATCTGTTTTCGTGCCGGCATCGCGTGTCGCGTCGCCGTGTGCGCGGCTTGCGCGAACAAAAAGCCAATTCCAATTTCGCGAATCGCCTTCCCAACCTCCAAAAAGGGCAAGTCAATCCGCACGCCCAGCGCTTCCAGGACGTCCGCCGACCCGCTCAACGAACTCGCCGCGCGATTCCCGTGTTTTGCCACGCGCGCGCCGCTGGCCGCTGCAACGATGGCCGCTGCTGTCGAAATATTGAATGTCTGCGCCCCGTCGCCACCCGTCCCGCACGTGTCCACCATGTTTTGTGGAGGCGTCTCGCCTTCGGCAAACACGCGCGCCGCGTGTCGCCGCATCACTCGCGCGAACGCCGCCAGCTCCGTGGCGCGATAAGGCCTCGCATTCAACGCCATCAGCAGTCGCACAATCGCGGGCGTATCCAAACGCCCGCCCAGCACCTCCTCCATCAACGCTTCCGCTTCGGCGCTTTCTAGCGCCGCGCCCGCTTCCACTTTCATAATCAAAGACCCACTCATCTCCGCGATTATTCCGCCCTTCTTGCTCCAACGACGAGGTTGCAGGTAAACTTCTAGGCTCTGCGACTGAGCAAAATCTTAACAGGTGACCGCACCGCGGTCACACCCGATACGGAAACTCACGAATGAAGATTCACGAGTACCAAGCCAAGGCGATTCTTGCCCGATACGGCGTCACTACCCCGCGCAGCGAAGTGGCGTTCACCAAGGAAGAAGCACGCGACGGGGCGCAGCGCCTTAAGTCAAACGTTATTGTAGTGAAGGCGCAGATTCATGCCGGTGGCCGCGGAAAAGCCGGCGGCGTGAAACTTGTACATTCGCCGGATGAAGCCGCGGAAGTCGCCAGCCGCATGCTCGGCATGAATCTCGTCACGATCCAGACCGGTCCCGGCGGCCGCATCGTCAAGCGGTTGCTCATTGAAGAGGGCCTGGACATCAAGCGCGAACTTTACCTTTCGCTTCTCGTGGACCGCAGCGTTGGACGGGTCGTCTTCATGGCGAGCGGCGCGGGTGGCATGGAAATCGAAGAAGTCGCTAAAGAAAATCCCGAGTCCATTATTAAGGAGGTTGTCCATCCAGCGGTCGGTTTGCAACCTTATCAAGCGCGCAAACTTGCGTTCGGCCTTGGGCTTACGGGCGACGTTGCCAACAACGCGGCGCCGTTCTTTCAGGCATTGCACCGCGCCTTCGTCGATACCGATGCGTCCATGCTCGAAATCAATCCCTGCGTCCTTACCGGCGATGGGAAGTTGGTCGCGCTTGACGCAAAGATGACGTTCGATGACAACGGGCTGTTTCGTCACAAGGAACTTCGCGGCCTCCGCGATCTCGACGAAGAAGATCCTCTCGAAGTCGAAGCTTCGAAGTACGGCCTCAACTACATCAAGCTCGATGGCAGCGTGGGTTGTATGGTCAACGGCGCTGGGCTCGCCATGGCCACAATGGACATCATCAAGTACGCTGGCGGCTCGCCCGCGAACTTCCTCGATGTCGGCGGCGGTGCATCCGCCGATCAGGTGAAGAACGCGTTTCGCATTCTGATGAGCGACTCCGCTGTGAAAGCCGTCTTCATTAATATCTTCGGCGGAATCTTGCGTTGCGATGTGCTCGCGACCGGCGTCGTCGCTGCCGCAAAGGATCTTCAATTGAAAGTTCCCGTCGTCGTTCGCATGGAAGGCACCAACGTCGAACTCGGCCAGCAAATTCTCCGCGACTCCGCCTTGAATTTTACAATCGCGGCCGGGATGAAGGACGGCGCGCAAAAGGTTGTTGCACTGGCGGGAGGTGCGCGATGAGCGTTCTCGTAAACGAAAAAACGCGCCTCATCGTGCAGGGCTTCACTGGACGCGAAGGCACTTTCCACGCGCAACAGATGATCGAATACGGGACAACCGTTGTCGGCGGCGTCACGCCCGGCAAAGGCGGAACAAAACACCTCGAGCGCCCGGTGTTCGATACCGTCGCCGAAGCGGTCAAAGCCACCGGCGCAAACGCATCTGTGATTTTCGTTCCGCCACCGTACGCGGCGGACGCAATTCTTGAAGCTGCCGACGCGGCGCTTCCGCTGGTCATCTGCATCACGGAAGGAATTCCCGTTCTCGACATGGTTCGCGTTTCACTGACGGTTGATCGCGACAAGACCCGCCTCATCGGACCGAATTGCCCCGGCGTCATTTCTCCCGGCAAATGCAAAATCGGCATCATGCCCGGCCGTATTCACAAGCCCGGCCATGTTGGCGTAGTTAGCCGCAGCGGCACGCTTACTTACGAAGCCGTGGACCAACTCACGCGCCTCGGCATCGGCCAGTCCACCTGCATCGGCATCGGTGGCGACCCAATCATCGGCACGTCGTTCCTCGATTCCATTAAACTTTTCAACGACGATCCAGAAACGCACGCCATAATCCTGATTGGCGAAATCGGCGGCAACGCGGAAGAAGTCGCGGCCGCGTGGATCAAGGCACACGTGAAAAAGCCGGTCGTCGGATTCATCGCGGGACAAACCGCACCGCCGGGCCGCCGCATGGGCCATGCCGGCGCCATCATTTCCGGCGGACAGGGAACTGCCAAGGACAAATACGCCGCGATGGCCGCCGCCGGTATCAAAACCGTCGAAACGCCCGCGGACCTCGGCAGCACGCTCGCCGCCGCGCTTAAATAGTTGTAGGGACCGCTTCTTGCCCTGAGCGCAGTCGGAGGCTCCGAAAAGGCCCGCTTTGGTTTGTATAGCGCCGTCGCTTTAGCGCGGCATCTTCGATTTTATTTGTAACGCCGGCAGCCTACCGGCGAACCCTGGTTTGAGTTTGGAGGAATGATTTCGTGGCTCTCGAACGTACTTTCGCAATCATTAAGCCGGATGCGGTTTCACGCGGCATTCAAGGAGAAATTCTCGCGCGCATTCACAAGGCAGGCTTCTCGATCGTCGCCGTAAAATCCATGCGCCTCACCAAAGAAGAAGCCGGTGGCTTTTACGCTGTCCACAAAGCGCGCCCCTTCTTTGGCGAACTGACCGACTTCATGAGCTCCGGCAAAATCATCGCGATGGTCCTCGAAGCCGAAGGAGCCATCTTGAAATGGCGCGACACGATGGGCGCCACCGACCCAAAGAAAGCCGCGCCCGGCTCTATTCGCCACGACCTCGGCACCAGCATCGGCAACAACGTTACGCACGGCTCCGACGCACCCGAAACCGCCGCCTTCGAAATTGGCTACTTCTTCGCCGGCCTCGAACTCATCTGACGACTGGTAGCGCAGCCACTCTTGTTTACCCCGTAGGGGGCTGCGCTCTTCGATTGTCAAAATGATACGCAGGGCTTTCGTTATTCTTGACCGGCGCCCATTTCAATCAGAAGCGACGCGCTTTCGGAGAAACCTCTGCCCACTGACGCGCGTCTATCTGGGTGTACAATCTTCTCGCTTAACCGGAGGCCCGCTATGCGCCGCCGCACATTTCTGCATCACACCGCTCGCGGCATCGCCGCCGCAACCCTCAGTTCTCATGCACTCGCCAAACGCCTCGCTGCGCTTCCAGCGCTCTCGCAAAAATTCACTGCCACCGACAAAGTCACGCTCGGCCGCACCGGCATCCAAACTTCACGTCTCGCCATGGGCACTGGAACGGTCGGCGTCGGCCATCATTCGCACCAGACCGATCTCGGTATCGGCGGCTTGTCGAAACTTCTCCTCAATGGCTACGACAACGGCCTCCTCTTTTTCGATTCCGCCGATTCCTACGGCAGCCATCCTCACGTCGCCGAGTCGCTCAAGCACGTCGACCGCAGCAAAGTTACTGTCCTCTCGAAATCCTGGTCGCGTGACGCCGACGGCATGCGCGCCGACCTCGACCGCTTTCGTCGCGAACTCGGCACCGAATATATCGACGTCTTCCTTATGCACTGCCTCACCGAGGGCGATTGGACCACGCGTTTTCGTCCCGTTATGGACGTCCTCGAAGAAGCCAAGCACAAAGGCATCATTCGCGCGCACGGCTGCTCGTGCCATTCCATTGAAGCGCTTCGCGCTGCTGCCAAATCTCCTTGGGTCGACGTCGACTTGTGCCGCATCAATCCAATCGGCGCGCACATGGATGCCGATCCCGACACGGTCGTCAGCGTTCTAAAAGAGATGAAAGCCGCCGGAAAGGGAATCATCGGCATGAAAATTCTCGGCCAGGGCGCTCTGCGTGATCGCCAGGACGAAGCCCTCAAATTTGCCCTCGGCCTGAATCTCCTCGACGCCTTCACCATCGGCGCCGAATCAATCACCGAACAATCCGACCTTCTCCGCCGAATCGCCGCCGTCCCGTAGCGTACGCGGCACTCGTCCCGACCCGGTCGGGAGCGTGCGTCCGTGTTTGCCCAGCCTCGTCGAATCTACAAGGCATCGGCACTTCTCGTAAGGATCGCTCGCTGAGACGGCACTTTCGCAATTCTGTTTCCCCCTCTAAACTCTCTCCATGGACCTCCGCGAAATCGGTCGTACGCTTCTCATCTTCGGCGGCATCCTGGTTCTCGTCGGCGCGTTTTTCTATTTCGGTGGAAAGCTCCCGTTCCGCCTCGGCAAACTTCCCGGCGACATCTCCTACAGATCCGAACACACAACGTTTTACTTTCCTGTGGTCACCTGCCTCGTTCTCAGCCTCGTGCTGAGTGCGATTCTTTGGCTAATAAAACACTTCCACCGCTGAGTCTCTACTTCGCGTTTGGCGAAAGTTCTTTCAATCCAAATTCCGAGCGAATAAACGTCTTGATGTTCGTCCCGCCCGTTAGCCGCAAGCACACCAGCCGCCCTTGCTTTTCCAGATCAATATGAAAATCGAAAAACGGGCAGCACTTGCTTTCCGCCTCGACCCACGCTGCGACTTCCGCGACCGAAACGTCCTCCGGAGCATACTGAAACTCGTAGCCCTTTTCCGTCTCGACCACCTCACGATGTTTTGCCAGTAATTTCCGCGTCAGCTCTTCGTGCCTCTTTCTCTCGTCCGCGTTCAGCGCCTTCACATTGCAAAAATATCTTTCTTCCACCACAACCGCACCATTCTTCGCGCTTTCTTGACTTTGACTCCTCGCCGCCGCTCCCGTTGTACCTGCGCCTGCGGCACCCAACATCGCTATCGTCACAACTCCCGCTTTTCTTACTAACGTTCCGTTCTTCATGCTTCCTCCTCGAGGGATTGCTTCCCTCAAGACACCATGCTAAAAGTTAAAGTCAGCTTTAAGTCAAGCCTGGTAGCGTAGGCACTCTTGTTTACCCTGGAAGGGCATGCGCGCATTTCGGCCACGAGGGAGTACGTCCCTCATACTGGAGCGCTCAATGAAAATCGGGGAACTTGCCAAACGCGCCAGATTAAACGCTTCCGCCATCCGCTACTACGAAAAGCTAGGTCTGCTTCCCGCGGCCGCCCGCACAAGCGGTCAGCGCCACTATTCTGCCGAGTCTCTCGACCGCGTGCTACTGATCCGGTTTGCCTGCGAAATGGGGTTCTCTCTCCCGGAAATAAAGGTCTTCCTAAGCGGCATCCGCGAAACCGCTCCCGTCGGCCCCCGCTGGAAAAAACTCGCCGCCCGAAAAATAGTCGAAATGCGCCAAGTCATCATCCGCGCCCGTCGTCTCGAAAAACTCATGCGCGGCCTCTCCCAGTGCCATTGCTCGTCGCTCCACGAATGTGTCCGTCGCCTCGCCATCAGCGAAAATCTTTCTTTCTTCGCGCGGGATTGTCCGCGAAAACGAAAATCTACAAGTTCCTTGCCCGTTTGACGTATCCTCAATCTTTCACTTCGGAGATTCCCGCATGGCTTCGTCGCAGCCCACACCGCAACTGCCGCCTCCCTCCGCCGAAAACTCGAGCCGCGTCATATCCGATCTCCGCGAACTCGCCGCACTCACCTCAACTCCCGATGGCGCGCAGCGTGTCGCATGGGGCTCCGTCTGGCGCACCGCGCGCGAATGGCTCCGCGCCAAACTCGCTCCTCTCAACCTCCAACTCTCCACCGATCCAGCCGGAAATCTTTTTGCCACTCTCCCTGGTGCATCCGATAAAACCGTAATCGTTGGCAGTCACGTCGATTCCGTTCCAAACGGCGGCTGGCTTGACGGAGCGCTCGGCGTCGTCACCGCTCTCGAAGCCATGCGCCGTTACGCCTCCTCATCGAGGCCGCCCGTCACTCTAAAACTCGTCGATTGGGCCGACGAAGAAGGCGCGCGCTTCGGTCACAGCCTTCTCGGCTCTGGAGCCGCCGCAGGCACGCTCGATCTAGAGGAAGTTCGTTCGCTCAAAGACAAGCAGGGAGCGCTTCTCGTCGACGCCCTCAAAGAGAACGGCGTCGAACTCGACTCCATGCTCAACGCCAACGTCGCGCTCAAAAAAATAAACGCCAAAGCCTATCTCGAATTTCACATCGAACAAGGCGGCGTTCTCGAATCGCAAAACAAATCCGCCGGCGTCGTCCTCGGCACCTTCGGCTTGCAGCGTCACATGCTTCGTTTCGTCGGCCAAGCCGCGCACGCCGGCGCCACGCCAATTAATTTGCGTCGCGATGCCTTTCTTGCCGCCGCATCCACCGCGCTCGAATGTCGAGAAATCGCGCGCCGCCATTCGAAGCCCGGCGCTGGAGTCGTCTGCACCACCGGCGTCGTCAAAGTGGAACCCGGCTTTGTCACCGCGATTCCCGGCGCCGCGGAAATCTCCGTCGATCAACGCGCGCTTGACGCCAACGTCCTCGCCATAATGGTCCGCGAGGCCCAGGAAGCTTCGCGCCGCTTCGCCGCTGAAAACAATGTCACCGTCGAATGGACGCCACTCTTTTCCATCGAGCCGCGGCCCTTCGATCCGCAACTCCTCAAACTTTGCGAAGACTCGGTCCGCGAAATCACCGGCGATGCGCCCAAGCTTCCCTCCGGCCCGCTCCACGACGCCGCGCAAATGGCGCTCCACATGCCCACCGTCATGATGTTCACCTACTCCGCCCGCGGCCTCTCCCATTGCAAAGAAGAAGACACGCCCATCACCCATCTCGAACCCTCCATTCGCGCCTTCCTGCTCCTAGTCGACAAAACCGTCGCCCACATCGCCCACCCCTAAATTCGTCTCGACAGTCCCGGCCGTAACAGGGCCAGAATCTGCCCGCGAATTTCTCATTGCGATGAGGTTCTGAGGCATATATCATGATATATGCCAGTGCGTTCACCTGTGCAGGAGGTAGCCATGCGCCGAGCCGCAAAACTCTTCAAAAATGGCCGCAGCCAGGCGGTTCGACTTCCCGCCGCGTTTCGCTTCGATAGCGAAGAAGTCTTCGTTTACAAGGACGAACAAACCGGCGACGTGATCCTCTCGCGCAAGCCGGGTTCCTGGGACGAGTTCTTTGCCGTCGCCGATTCGGTCAAAATCCCGGATGATTTTCTGAAGCGCCGCGATCGCCGCACTCCCGCTAAGCGAAAGCTGTTCTAGCGCATGTCCATGGCGCGCTACATGTTGGACACCAACACTGTCAGCTACATCATCAAAGGCCAGCCTGTCGGCGTTCGGGAAAACCTGCAACGCGTCGCAATGGAGCAGGTCTGCATCTCAGCGATAACCGAAGCGGAACTGCTTCTTGGTCTTGCGCAAAAACCGGCCGCCACACCGCTCGCCGAAATCGTCGGCCAGTTTCTTCTCCGCGTCGAAATCCTTCCGTGGGACTCGCCAGCAGCGAAAGCCTACGCGGGCTTTGCTTCCGCCACTTTCGCACAGGGCAAGCCGCTCTCCGCACTCGACATGCTCATCGCCTCCCATGCGATCGCCGTCGGCGCCACTCTCGTCACCAGCGACCGTTCTTTCTACCGCCTAAGGCACCGCCCGTCGCTCATCGATTGGACAAAGCGTTGAGATGTCAGCCTTGAACTCCGGCGTTCGAACTTCCCGACTTGCACGCGATGGTAAAATAGTGTTTTGTGCAATCGTGAGCGCTGCCCTTCGCGATTGCAATCAACGAAAGGTCCGGCGCATGTCCTCCCGGCTCCAACCCATTGCCCTCTCCAGCGAAAGAGTGACCCTTGTGTTTTCAATCGCTTACGCACTTTTACCCCGATCCGCGAGGGGCTTCTTTCACTCTCTTTCACAAGACCGAAAAACATCTCCTTTCCTTTCTATCCTTTGCGCACTCTTTGCGAGAAATGCCGGGGTGTCACCCCTTCGCGCTTCGTTGTCCTCGTCTTGCCACACTTTCTCAAACCCTTTGTTTTCACACTCATGCAAACTCCTCCCTCCGCAACTCCTTTGTTTTGATAATCATCTGAATTGCCTGGGGGGTGGGGTATCCCCGTTTTCTTTACCTCATTACATCACTACTTCTTTGCTTCCTTCACTCCCATGAGCCAGCTCACTTTCAACCTCCAACCGTCCCGCCGCGCGCTCACCGTCAGCGAACTCACCGCGCGCATTCGC
>Ga0137403_10004052_pt1 | contig 17347 bp, 16 predicted proteins | sample CZOMad2_1_16fung_FD_122057 | JGI IMG/M metagenome (GOLD analysis project Ga0137403, IMG submission 122057) | Vadose zone soil fungal communities from Angelo Coast Range Reserve, California, USA - CZOMad2_1_16fungal (Hybrid Assembly) | ecosystem: Environmental > Terrestrial > Soil > Vadose zone...
AGCGCCGGCGGCGGGCGCGCCCGCCCATCACCGCGAGAACGGGTTCGCCAACGTGAGCCCGTCGGCCGAGCCCGCCGGCGCGTGGACGCGCTTCACGTTCTTCGTCTCACGCATCTTTGCCGCCACGTTCTCGCCGCGGACCGCCAGCTTCCCGTCGATCGCCAGCGATCTCCCGGCCATCCTCGACAATCGCGGCGCCGCGACCGTGACGTGGGTCGGCCACGCGACCCTGCTGGTGCAGCTCGACGGCGTCAACATCCTGACCGATCCCAACTGGTCGAAGCGCGCCAGCCCGGTGTCGTTCGCCGGGCCGAAGCGGGTGGCGCCGCCGGGGCTCAAGTTCGAGAACCTGCCACCGATCCATGTGGTCGTGATCTCGCATGACCACTACGACCATCTGGATGTCGCCACCGTCAAGCGGCTGGCCGCCGAGCATCGGCCGAAGTTCCTGGCTCCGCTGCGGTTCAAGCAGTGGTTCGCGGACATCGGCATCACGGACGTCGACGAGCTCGATTGGTGGGATCACCGGGTCGTGAGAGGGCTGACCTTCACGTGCGTCCCGGCCCAGCACTTCTCGGGACGCTCGCTCTGGGATCGGAACCGGCGCCTCTGGAGCGGCTGGGTCGTCGCCGGCCGCGCCAAGCGCCTCTACTTCGCGGGCGACACCGCCTACTTCGACGGGTTCAAGGAGATCGGTGCGCGCCTGGGCCCGTTCGACCTCGCCGCGATACCGATCGGCGCCTACACGCCGGCGGTCATCATGCGCGCCAGCCACACGACGCCCGAGGAGGCGCTGCGGGCGTTTGCCGACGTCCGCGGCCAGCGATTCGTCCCGATCCACTGGGGCACGTTCGATCTCGCCGAAGAACCGTTGGAGGAACCACCCCAGCGGCTCGTCGCCGAAGCTCGTCGCCTTCGCCTCGACCTCGGCCGCATCTGGGTTCTCCAGCACGGCCAGACTCGTCTGTGGTGACCGCTGGCCGGCGCTACAGCGACTCCAGGTGGAGGCCCTTGAGATAGCGGGTCTCCGGGATCGTGAGGAGGACGGGGTGGTCGTGAGCCTGGCCGAGGCGGTCGACGACCCGCAGCCTCACGCCGGCATCCGCGGCGGCGTCGCGGCAGATCTCGTCGAACATCGTGTCGGACACGTGGTGGGAGCACGAGAAGGTGAAGAGACTCCCGCCGCGCTCCAGTAACCGCAGGGCGCGCAGGTTGATCTCCTTGTAACCGCGGGCCGCCGCGTCGAGCGCGGAGCGGCTGCGCGCGAACGGCGGCGGGTCGAGGACGATCACGCCGAAGCGCGCACCGTCGCGCTCGAGGCGGCGCAGCTCGTCGAAGACGTTCGTCGCGCGGATCTCAGCCTGGTCGGCGAAGCCGTTCAGCGCGAGATTCTGACGGGCGCCGGCGAGCGCCTCGGGCGAGGACTCGATGCAGACGGCCCGGCGAGCGCCGCCGCGGAGCCCGTGGCAGGCGAAGCCGGCGGTGTAGCTGAAGGCGTCGAGCACGTCTCGATTCCGGGCCAGAGCGCCGACTCGCGCCCGGTTCTCTCGCTGGTCGAGATAGAGCCCGGTCTTGTGGCCGGCGCCGATCGTCACCTCGAACGTCACGCCGTCCTCGATAACCCGAACCGTCCTGGGTCCGGCGCTGCCGGCCCAGCCGAGAGCCGCCGAGAACCCCTCGAGACGGGCCGAGGTCGGGTCATCCATGTCGAAGACGGAGGTCTCGCCGGCGATGTTGCTCAGCGCGGCCGTGAACAGGGGCCTGGCGCGCGCCATCCCCAGGGTGAGGCACTGAGTCACGAGGACAGGCCCGTACCGGTCGACGACCAGCCCCGGCAGCCCGTCGGCCTCGCTCCAGACCAGACGGCAGAGGGCCGGCGGGCTCTGAGCGGCGCCGCGCCGCCGGGCCGCCGTCTCAACCCGGCGCTGAAAGAACCCGGCGTCGAGCGGCTCGTCGATCCAGGTGAGGATGCGGCAGCAGAGCGCGGGCCGTGGATTGTAGAAGCCGCGCCCGACGAAACGGCCGCCGGCGTCGACGACCGACACCGCCGAGCCGGGCTCGACATCGCTCACGTCCGCCACGTCGCCCTTGAAGATCCACGGATGCGTGCGCGCCGCTTCGTGCCCGCGCTTGAGTCGGAGCGCCGGCTGACCGCGCTTCATCGCCGGCGAGCCTCCGCGGTGATCGCCCAGCGCTCGTGGTCGCGCCACCGCCCGAGGATTTTCAGGTAGCGCGGCGAGAATCCTTCGCGCCGGAAACCGGCCCGCCTGACGAGCCGGATCGACGCGCGATTGCGCGGCTGGATGTTGGCCTCGAGCCGGTGCAGGCCGAGCGTGTCGAAGGCGTGGCGGAGCACGAGCCGGAGCCCTTCACTCATGTAGCCCTGGCCCATGAACGGAGCGCCGGCGTAGTAGCCGAGGTAGGCACTCTGGAAGTTGCCGTGGAAGATCTGGCTCACGTTGATCACGCCCGCGATCGCGCGGTCCTCGAGCCGGCAGACCAGGAACGCTCGCTCCGTCGCCCGTCGCGCGCGCCGGAGGTGCGCGGTGAAGGCGGCGCGGCTCGCCGGTGGCGCGATCCACGGCCGGAGCGCGGTGCGGCTCACCCTCATCAGCGCCAGGAACTCCTCGCGGTCGCGGGCCGTCGGGGCGCGGAGGAAGACACGGCGGCCGACCTCGAGCGCGCCCGGCGGCCTCGCGGCCACGGCGACTACCTTTTGCGGAGGACGACGACCATGATGATAGGGTGCCGGGAGCGCTCCAGGATCTGGTGCGGCTTGAAGCCGAAGAACCACTGGACGAACTCGAAGCCGCCCGCCAGCTCGACCACCGTCTTCAGCTCCTGAGGAAAGACCATGCGCGACAGGTGGGTCTGCCGGTAGAGCCGGCGCGTGCCGTTCTCGATGGCCTCGAGCGTCATACGCTCGCGGAAGACCTGCGAGACCGGGTCGACGTCGTTGAGCGCCGAGAACGACGCGCGGACGATGAGCCGCCCGCGCCGCTTGGACCACGTCCATCGCCGCGCCGGGTTCGTCCACGAGGACGCCATATAGCGGTCGAAGACGTAGAGCCCGCCGCGCTTGAGGCATCTCCCGACGGCCCTGAGATGGGCCACGAGCTGCTCGGTCTTCAAGAGATGCCCCTGCGAGTCCTGCATGCAGATCGCCGCGTCGACCGGCTGGGCGAGTCGGAAGTCGGTCATGTCGCCGACGACCAGCTCGCCCCGGTAGCCCTTGGCCGCGAACCGCTCGCGGAGGAACTGGATGTTGCGCGGCGACAGGTCGAGGCCCGACATGATGTAGCCGCGGTCGGCCAGCCGCATCAGGTGGGGGCCGGTGCCGCAGGCGATGTCGACGACCCGGCGGACGCGGTGGCGCGAGAAGCGCCTGAAGCAGTGCACGAGGAAGTCGACCTCACCCTTGCGGTTGAGGTCGAACGCGATCTCGTAGAAGCGCGGGGCGCTGTATTCGCGGGCCCGGCTCTTCTCGCGAAGCCTCAGCGGAGCTCCCCCCACCACGCCAGGAGCGCCTCACGGATCACCCACGAGGCGGCGATGCCGGTCCGGCCGGAAGGATCCCAGGCGTGAGCGACCTCCACGAGGTCACCTCCGATGACCCGGCAGCCTTCCAGCATCCGCACGATCTCGACCAGCTCCGGCACTCGGAGCCCGCCGGGCTCGGGCGAGCCCGTCCCGGGGGCCTCGGCCGGGTCGAGGACGTCGATGTCGATCGTCACGTAGAGAGGATGACTCCGGAGCTCAGGGAGCAGGCGGCGCACGACCTCCACCGGATGCCCCACCATCGGGTACATCGGGAAGAAGTGGGGCCGGCGGCGGTGGTACTCCTCTCGGGCGCCGGTACGGATCCCGACCTGATAGACGCGCTCGGGAGGGACGACGTCCATCACGCGGGCGAGGGCCGAGGCGTAGTTGTAGCGCTCGCCGAGGAACTCCTCGCGCAGGTCCGGATGGGCGTCGAGGTGAAGGATGCGGAGGTCGGGGAACGCCGGCCCTAGCACCTCGATTACCGATACGGTGGCCGTGTGGTCTCCGCCCAGCATGAACGGGATGAGCCCCGGACGCCACCAGGCGGCGATCTGCTCACGCGCGGCGTCGAGCTGCTCTCGAGGCGGCGCGCCGTCGGGCAGCTCGCAGTCGCCGATGTCGGCGATCGCCAGGTCTTCGAGGTCGCGCGCGAGCGCCGGCGAGTAGGTCTCGATCGACTCGGAGCCGAGTCGGACGTCGAGCGTGCCGGCGTCGGCGCCCTTTCTGAGGTTCACCCGCCCTTCGAACGGAATGCCGTAGATGACGATGCGAGCCTCAGCGAGGGGGAGCCGGCAGCCGATGAAGGTCGGAGAGACCGAGCGCATGACGTCTTCGTTAATCTAGCCACTCGCCGATCGATTGCAAGCGGAAACTGCTGCACCAACTCGTCGCGACGAGCGCGCCGACGTCTTCCCGAAGTGCTTCGAGGCGGCCGAAACGACGCGCGTGAGGTGAAGGAGGGGTGAAATCGGTCGCGCGACCCGCTCGTCTTGGCTTTCCGTCGGCGCTCTCTCCTGCGCTGGAGGCCGCCGGAAAAGCGTTTTTTTCTTGCAATGGGTGAAAACGGACCCTACAGTGAAACAAGTTTTTATTGATAAGCGAAATTTTTTCGGACGCGAATGAGCGTAATGGCGACGTGAATGAAACGTCGCAGGAGAGGTGCGGTAGATGAACGGATCGAAAGGGGGACCACTGGCTTGAACGCTCTGGGACGACACCTGCTGCTCGAGATGTTCGACTGCGACCCTGACGCCATCAACAGCCTCGAGGCCGTCAAGGAAGCCCTGATAGAAGCCGCGAAGCGGGCTCAAGCGACCATCGTCGACGTCGTCTTTCACGAGTTCAACCCGTTCGGGATCAGCGGAGTCGTTGTCATCGCAGAGTCCCACCTGGCGATCCACACATGGCCGGAGTATCGGTACGCGGCCGTGGACATCTTCTCGTGCGGTGAGGTCCTCCAGCCGGAGGTCGCCGCCAACTATCTGGTCGAGCAATTCGCGGCCGAGCGCACCTCGATCGTCGAGATGCAGCGGGGCATGTTCCTCAACTCGGCGGTGCCGGTCGTCAACAAGAGCCCGGTTCAGGTCAGTTGATCAATTCGCAGTCCTATAAGTGGTTTTTCGAGACCACGACCCCGTTCGAAGGGCATATGCATGCCATCGCCAAGACGGTCGTGGAGACCCAGACCAAGTTCCAGCACGTCGAGATATTGCAGACGGCCGCCTACGGCAAGGTCCTCGTGCTCGACGGCCGCATCCAGTCGAGCCAGGGCGACGAATTCATCTATCACGAGGCACTGGTCCACCCCGGCCTCCTGGCCACCGAGGGAGCACCCAAGAGTGCCCTGGTGATCGGCGGGGGCGAAGGCGCCACCCTCCGGGAGATTCTCCGCTACCCCTCCATCACCCGTGCCGTCATGGTCGACATCGACGGCGAGGTGGTGGAGCTCTGCAAGACGCACCTGCCCGAGCTGCATCAAGGCGCGTTCGACGACCCTCGAACCGAAGTCAGGCACGAGGATGCGCGCGCCTATCTGGAGAAGAGCAAGGAGCGCTTCGACTTCATCTCGGTCGATCTGGTCGAGCCGCTCGAGGAAGGGCCGGCCTGCATGCTGTTCACCCGCGAGTTCTATGCGCTCGTGAGGGATCGCCTCACGGCTGGCGGGACGATGTCGATGCAGGCCGGGATGACCAAGCGGGGCGAGCTCGCGTTCTTCACCTCGATTCACCGGACCCTGCGCGAAGTCTTCCCGATCGTCGCCGGGTACCAGAGCTTCATCTCGTGCTTCGGCACGCCGTGGGGGTTCATCGTCGCCTCGAAGAAAGTCGACCCGAACAAGCAGGACGCCAAGACGGTCGACAAGCTCGTCGCCGATAGAATCAAGGGCTCGCTCGAGTACTGGGACGGTGTGACTCATCAGCACGCCTTCAGCCTGCCGAAGTTCATCCGCAAGAGCATCGCGAACCAGACCCGCATCGTCACGGACGCGAACCCTCTGATCGTCACCTGAGCCATTCCCGGGATGGCAGCCCACCGCGGCATCGGGCTGATCGTCTTGGTCGTCCTCGCCGGACTGGTCGTGGGCTCGCTGCTCGGAGAGCTTCTCGGCAGTCTCCTCCCGGCCGGAAACGCCCGCGAGCTGATCACCCGGGGCCCGATGATCGGGCTGATGCCGCCCGCGACGGTCGACCTGAGGTTCCTGGCCATGACCTTTGGGTTGAGCCTCAAGGTCAACCTTGTCGGCGTCGTCGGGATTGTCCTCGCCACTCTCGCCCTGCGTCGTCTCTAATCAGGTCGCCGGGGAGAGGGCAGCGGGGTGCCGGCCGGGATCTGGTTGCTGCTACCCCGGACATGAAGTCTCTGTGCGCCACTCCAGTGCGACCCTGACTACACAGATCCCGGCCGGCACCCCGCTGCCCTCTCCCCGGCGACCCGATTAGAGCAATGAGGTTGATCCTGGCGTCTCAATCCCCGCGACGTCGGGAGCTTCTGCGTAGGATTTGGGCGGAGTTCGAGGTGATTCCTAGCGACATCGATGAGCTTCTTGAGGGGGGGCCGACACTGGACGCGGTGGCGGGGTTGGCTTTGAGGAAGGCTCGAGCGGTAGCGGGCCGGGTTGGGGCGGGCGTGGTGCTGGCGGCTGACACGGTGGTTGTCATCGACGGCGTTGTCCTGGGCAAGCCTTTGGGGCCTGACGAGGCGCGGGGGATGCTCGTGCGGTTGCGGGGGCGACAGCATGAGGTCATTACGGGCGTCGCTGTGGTCGACGCCGGGACCGGGCGCGCCGATTCGACGACGGCGGTGAGCCGCGTTCTCATGGCGGGTTACCCTGACGCGACGATCGAGGCCTACGTGGCGTCGGGCGCGCCCTTCGACAAGGCCGGCGCCTATGCGATCCAGGACCTGAACGGGGCCCTGGTCGACGGCGTGGTCGGCTCGTACACCAACGTGGTCGGGCTGCCCGTGGAGGCGACGCGGCGTCTCCTGGAGGGCTTCGGCGTCGTCAGCGAGCGGAGGGCTTGACCTGAAGCAGCATGTCCTCGGGCCGCGGGATCTTCACCGACTGCGGCAGCGGTGTGTGCGTCCGGATGATGGAGATCGTCTGCTGGAGCTGATCGACGGACACCAGGCTGTCCGGCAGATAGAGCGCCCGCGAGGCCGCGAGCCGCGCCTCGAAATCGGAGAACTCGCCCACCACGCGGGTCGGGAGTCGGTCTGCCAGATCTCGGGCGTCGGCCGTGTGGATGCGCTGCTCGGCCTTTCGGAGCGCGCGCACCACGCCGGACAGCTCTCGCTCCGGCGGTCGCCGGTCGGCCCGCGTGAAGACCGCGGCGTTCACCGTGGCGGACCCGAGGATCGTGGCCGCGGCGCGCGGGGTCCGAAAATCGGCGAGGAGCTTGGCGCGCCCCTGACTCAGGAGCTGCGAAGCCATGGGCTCGGGAACGAGCGCGACGTGAACGTCGCCGGAGTCGATGGCGGTGACGAGCCCGCGCTCGCCGAGGCTCGTCACGCGCACCTGGGCGATGCTCATGCCCGCCCGGGCCAGGAGCCAGCCGAACCAGGCGTGCTCGGGCGCTCCCGGCGTCGTCACGCCCACGCGCAGCGCGGACAGATCCTCGATCGACCGGACGGCGCTCGTATGGGGCCCGGCAACCAACAGGGCAACCTGGGGCGCGGCCGTCAGCCCGAAGATGAGCCGTGGAGCTTGATTCGCCGCGGCGCGCAGACCGAAGCGCAGGATCGCCTCGAGCGTCGTCGCGGCCAGGTCCGCCTGGCCCTGGGCCAGCGCCTCGGCGGCTCCCGATTCGGCCCGTGTGGTCCTGATGGTGACCGCGAGCCCCTCCGCGGCGAAATAGCCCTCGGCCTCGGCAACCCGGATGGGAAGGTACTCCGCTGAGGTCGGTGGGCCGCTTACGGCGAGCAGCAGGGCCTGGAGCAGGACGATGAGCCCCGGCATCGGCTCAGCCCCCCGGCGGGGCGTACGACCGGGCCCACCGCGCGATCGCGTCAAGGCGCGGCTCTTGCGGCTCTACGAGGCTCTCCGCGGGCGCTTCGGGCCGCAGCGCTGGTGGCCCGGCCGCTCGCCGTACGAGATCGCCGTCGGCGCCGTTCTCACCCAGCACACCGCCTGGATCAATGCGGCGCGCGCCATCGCGGCGCTCCGCGCCCGTCGCCTGCTGACGCCCGCGCGGGTGGCCGCCCTCGGCGCGTCGAGCCTGTCCGGGGTCATCCGCTCGGCCGGTACTCAGCGCGTGAAGGCGCGCCGGCTGCAGGCGCTGACTCGCTGGATCCTCGAGCGTCTGGATGGACGACTGGGCCGGATGCGGACGATGCCGCTGGGTCCGCTCCGTAACGACCTGCTCGAGATCCCGGGCCTCGGGCCCGAGACGGCCGACGCGATTCTGCTCTACGCGGCCGGCCGGCCCGTGGTCGTCGCCGACGCGTACGCCCGCCGTGTTCTCACCCGGCATCGGCTGATCCCCGCCCGCGCGAGCTATGAAGAAGTCCGCCGCTGGCTCGAGGCGCACTTGCCGTCCGATCCCGACCTCTTCAACGAGCTTCACGCGCTGCTCGTGGCGGTCGGCAAGTCGAACTGTCGTTCGCGCCCGCGGTGCGAGGGCTGCGCGCTCCGCTTCGACCTGCGCGGTCATCGCCCCGCTCGCTACTGACGCTCGCCCGCACGCGGGGCTCGAGTTGCCCATCGGCGGGCGGTCATCGGCAGAATTCGGTCAACACCGCCACGATTCGCTCCGCCGCGTCGGGAATGCCGATGGTGCGCGCGTGCTCACCCATCTGCTTGAGGCGCGCCGGATCGGCGACCAGGGCCCGCACCTCGCGCTCGAGCCGCTCGGCCGTGAGCATCGATTGGGGCAGCACGACGGCGCCGCCGGCGCGCTCCACGAGCCGCGCGTTCTCCGTTTGCTCGTCGCCGCTGGTGCCGGGGAGCGGAACGTACAGCCCGGGGACTCCCAGCTGGCAGCACTCGTTCACGGTTCCGGCTCCGGCCCGGGCCACTGCCAGAGCCGCCGCGGCGTAGATCTCGGCCAGCTCGGCGCCGACGTACGGCACGACCGTGTAGCGACGGGCCAGGCTCGGCGGCAGCGCGGCGCGGCGCTCCTCGAGCCATTGCCGGTCGCCGGTGGCGGGGTTCTCGCCGCACTGATGGATCATCTGGACGTGCGCAAGAAGCGCAGGGAGCGCTTCGCCGACGACTCGATTGATCCGGTGGGCGCCCAGCGCGCCACCGGTGACGTACACGAGGGGGACCGCGGGATCGAGCTGGAAGCGTGCGATGGCGCTCGACCGCGAGCCCGCCCGAAGCTCGGGCCGGAGCGGATTGCCCGTCACGACCACTCGGGAAGCTGGGAAGCGCCCCTCCTTGTCGGGAAACGTCACCGCGATCCGCCGGGCGAATCGAGCGCCGATCCGGTTCGCGAGCCCGGGCACCGCCGTCTGCTCGTGCAGAACGATCGGCACGCGCGAGACCGCCGCGGCGAACATCACCGGCAGCGCGACGAAGCCGCCGGTGCCGAAGACGACCTTGGGACGCAGGGCGCGCAGGGCGCGAAACGCGCTGAGCATGCCCATCGGCACGTTCACGGCGAGATCGCCCACGTTCTGCCACGCCCAGTAGCGTCTGAGCTTTCCGGTGGCGATCGCGACGTAGGGGATTCCGGTTGGCGGAACGCGCTGGGCTTCGATGCCGGAGCGAGAGCCGATCCACGCGCACGAGATCGAGCGCTCGCGCAGAAGGGCCGCCACCGCGAGGCCAGGGCTCGTGTGTCCCCCCGTGCCGCCGCCCGCGATGACGACGTCGACCGTCAATCCGTCACCCGACGGGTCCCTTGCTCCGATGCCGCTCGAGGGCGAGCTCGATCAGGCGGTCGACCAGCGCGGTGTAGCCGAGGCCCGAGGCCGCCCACATCTTGGCGTAGGCGCTGGTCGCGGTGAACCCCGGGATCGTGTTGATCTCGTTGACCAGCACCCGGTCGCTGCCGCGCTCGACGAAAAAGTCGACGCGGGCCATGCCCGAGCAATCGATCGCGCGGAAGGCCGCGACGGCCAGCTCCTGGAGGCGCTGGGTGATCTCGGGCGAGACCGGCGCCGGGATCGTGAGACGCGACTGGCCTTCGAGATATTTGGTGGAGTAGTCGTACCACTCGGCGTCGTAGCCGATCTCGCCCGGCAAGGACGCGATCGGCTCGTCGTTGCCCAGCACGCTGACCTCGATCTCTCGCGCGTTGACCCCGCGCTCGATGATGATCTTGCGGTCGTGACGGGCCGCGAGATCGATCGCGGCGGCGAGCTCTCGCGTGCTCGGCACCTTGCTGATCCCGACGCTCGAGCCCAGGTTCACCGGCTTGACGAAGCACGGAAAGCCGACGGCCTCGGCCACGCGCGCCGCGACGCGCTCGGGGGCCTGACGCCACTCGTGCCGGGTGACCACGACGTGCTCGACGATCGGCAAGCCGTGGGCCTGGAACACGGCCTTCATCGTGGCTTTGTCCATTCCGACCGCGGAGGCGAGGACACCGGCCCCCACGTACGGAACGTCGGCGAGCTCGAAGAGGCCCTGGATGGTGCCGTCTTCGCCGTAGGGACCGTGGAGCATGATCACGACGACGTCGAGCCCCTGGCGGAGCTCGAGCGGGAGGCTCCCGGCGGGCTCGGTGCGCGCGAGGCTCTCCACCGAAGCGCTTTCGACGGCTTCGGCGCGATTCGCGAGGGCCTTCTTCACGGCGCCGTCGGCGTCGTTCGACGGCAGCGCGACCCGGGCCTCGGCGGCCAGCGCCCGCAAGGGCTCGCCGCCGACGACCCAGCGTCCGTTGCGGGCGATACCGATGGGGACGACGGTGTGACCACGTTCATCGAGGGCGGCGATGACGGAGGCCGCGGAGGCGAGCGACACCTCGTGCTCCCCGGAGCGCCCGCCAAAGACCACGCCCACGCGCAGGCGAGGCATACCAGCCATTCTAGCAGCAGAGCGCGGGCGGCCCGCCGATCGCGATCAGGCCGGGCCGGCGGCGATCAGGATCGCCTTGGCGATGAGGCCGATGAACTCGTAGGCGGGGCCTATCCAGATGCTTCGGGCGAGCCAGATCCCGATGAAAACGCCTAGATACGCCACACTCAGGAACACCCAGTCCGGCACCTCGCGGAGGGGCAGGACAGCGCGGATGATGCCCGCGCCGATCGCCCCGAAGAAGGCGACGACGCCAAGGGCCGCCGCGATCGCCAGCGGCGTCAGCAGGACGAACATGAACGACGTCACGATCGCTTCGCCACGACCAATCGGGGTCGCGAACCTTTCGCGAACCGCCGGCTGGTCGGCGAGGCGCTCGAGGGCCAGGGCGACCTTGGCCCAGCTGATGAAGCCGAAGTAGGAGAGCAGGAACAGGACGCAGGCCCCGAGGAAGATCCAGTGCCGCCGCTTGAGGAGATTGAGCGGCCACATCGCCTATACCCTAGGGCGCTGGCGCTCCGAACGCCAGCGTCTCCACTCGGCCAGCCGGCGGCCAAGCTCGGCCTCGAGCCCTCGGTCGGTCGGCCGATAGTACTGGCGCCCGCGAAGCGCCTCCGGCAGATCCTCCTGGTCCACCCGCGCGTCCGGCGCGTCGTGCGCGTACTGATAGCCGGCGCCGTAGCCGATGTCCTTCATGAGCCGCGTGGGCGCGTTGCGGATGTGGAGCGGCACGGGCTCGGCGGGCCTCTGGCTCACATCCTCCTTCGCCTCGTTGTACGCCGCGTACACCGCGTTCGACTTCGGCGCGAGAGCCAGATAGAGCGTCGCCTGGGCGAGCGCCAGCTCGCCTTCCGGATCGCCGAGGAAGTCGTAGGCTTCTTTCGCCGCGAGCGTGAGCGTCAGCGCGCCGGGGTCGGCGTTGCCGACGTCCTCCGACGCGAAGCGGACCAGACGCCGCGCGAGATACAGACGATCCTCGCCGGCCTCGAGCATCCGCGTCAGCCAGTAGAGCGCGGCGTCAGGATCCGAATCGCGCAGCGATTTATGGAGAGCCGAAATCAGGTTGTAGTGCTCCTCGCCCGACTTGTCGTAGAGGAGCGTCCGCCGCTGCGCGGCCTCGCGGATCGACGCGTCGGTGACCCGTCGCGGCCCGCCGCCGGCCGGCGTCAGCGCGACCGCCACCTCGAGCACGTTCAGCGCGACCCGCGCGTCGCCGTTCGCCACGCGCGCGATGGAAGAGAGCCCGTCGTCGGTCACCTCCGGGCGGAGCGACGCGAGGCCGCGCGCGCCGTCCGCGAGCGCTCGGCGCATGATCGCGAGCAGATCGTCGTCTTCGAGCGCGCGAAGGACGTAGACGCGGCAGCGCGACAGGAGCGCCGAGTTCACCTCGAACGACGGATTCTCGGTGGTGGCGCCGACGAGGACGACCGTGCCCTTCTCGACGTGCGGCAGGAAGGCGTCCTGCTGGGCCCGGTTGAACCGATGGATCTCGTCCACGAACAGGATCGTGCGGATGCCGCGACGGGCACGCTCGCGCTCCGCCTCGCCGATCACTTCGCGGATCTCCTTGACGCCAGACAGGACCGCCGAGAACGCGACGAAACGCGCCCCCGTCACGCTCGCCATCAGAGAAGCGAGGGTCGTCTTGCCCGAGCCCGGCGGGCCCCAGAGGATCATCGAGTGGAGCTCGCCGGTCTCGATCGCAGCCCGCAGGACACGCCCGGGTCCGAGCAGATGTGCCTGGCCGACGATCTCGTCGAGGGAGCTCGGACGCATCCGGTCGGCCAAAGGCGCGGGCGGGCGCGGGGCTCCCGTGCCGCGCTCGGGCTCGCCGAAGAGCTCCACGTCAGGACCGTACGGCGCGCCGGGCGGCAAGCCAGGCGGGCAGGAGAGCCAGGTCGGCGAGGTGGACGATCGGCGTCACCTGCCAGCGGTCGAGATCTTCCTGTCGCGCTCGATAGGCGATGAACGAGACGCCCGCCTTGGCCGCCGCGACGCCGTCCACCCACGAGTCGCCGACGATGACCGCGTCACGCGGGTCCCCGGCGCCCTCGGCCAGCTTGCCGAAGTGCTCCGAGATCACCCGCCATCCGTCGGGATCGGGCTTGAGCGCGCGCATGTCGTCGCGGGTGACGACCAGGTCGAGCTCGTCAGCGAGCCCCAGGCGCGCGAGGGCGGGCACGGCGAGCTCGCGAGCGTTGTTGGTCCAGATCGCGGTCGCGAACCCGCGGCGCCGGGCCCCGGCGACGGCCGCGAGGGCGCCCGGCTCGAGAGCGGCGACCTCCATGGCCCGTCGCTCGTGGCCGAGCGCGAGCTCCCAGAGGGCGACCTCCAGCTTCGGGGCGTGCGTCTGGCAATGCGCGATCAGCTCGCCGACGCGGTAGCGCTCGTTCCGGGCCGGCAGAGGCCCGTTGGCTCCTTCGAGGAGGTGGCGCATGTCGACGGCCATGGCGGCGAGATCGAGGGGCGTCTGGATGAGGGTGTGATCGAGATCGAACACGCACAGAGCCACGCTGAGACCGTACCACAGGCGTGCTAGGATGAACTGTCATCATGACGCGCCGCCTGCTTTCTATTTCGGCGTTGGCGTCGATTCTGCTGGCCGGCCTTCCTGCTGCGCCCGCCTTCGCCCTGAACGAGGCCGACCGGCTGTGGCTCGTGGGCGAACGGGCGTTCGCCGACGGCCTGCAGCCGATCGCGCGCCGAGCGCTCGAGCGCTTCGTGGTCGAGTATCCGAACGACGCACGAATCGCGCCGGCCATGCTCCTTCTGGGGCGGACGCGGCTCGTGCTCGGCGAGCCGGAGAAGGCGCTCGAGGCCTTCCGTCGCCTGCGCGCGGTCGCGACGTTGCCGGCGCAGCAGCTCGAGGGGCGCTTCTGGGAGGCCGAGTCGCTCTATCGACTCAAGCAATACGCGGCGGCGCGCTCGGCCTACGACGACGTGATCGGAAAAGACGCGGCGTCGGCGCTCGCGCCCGAAGCCGTGTATGGCGTGGGCCTGTGCGACCTCGAGCTGCGGCGGCCGGAGGCCGCCCTCAAGGCCTTCCGGGAGCTCCTGACGACCTGGCCCGAGCACGCGCACGCCGGATCGGCCACCTTCTATCAGGCGCAGACGCTGGTCGACCTCAAGAAGTATTCCGAGGCGCTGCCGCTGCTCTCGACGTTCGAGACGAAATATCCCAAGCACAAGCTCGTGCCCGAGGCGCAGTACCTGCTCGGGACAACGCGCCTGGCCGCGGGCGAGCGAGACGCCGGAGTTCGCGAGCTCCAGGCGTTCGTCGCGGCGCATCCGAGCCATCAGCTGGTACCGGCCGCGCGGCGGGCGATCACCGACAGCCTGGCCAAGTCCGGCACGCCGAGTCAGCAGAAGACGGCATACACGCAGCTGACGCAGCCATCGGCAACCGCCGACTCGCTTTACGACGCGGGGGTGATCGCGGGCAAGGCCGGCCAGGTCAAGGACCAGCAGGCGGCATGGGCGCGGCTTCGCAAGGAATTCCCGAATCACCCGCTCGCGTATCAGGCGGCGTACGACCTCGCCGAGTCGGCCTTCAAGAAGAAGGAATGGAGCCAGGCGGCCGCGCAGGCCAAGGCGGCCGCGGCGAGCGATGAGGAAAATCTCCGTGCCCGCGCGCTCCTGCTGGAGGGCGAGTCCGAGCTCAAGCTGAGCCGCTTCAAGGACGCCGCGAGGTCGTTCGAGGCCGTCGGCAACGTGAAGAACCTCGAGGCGGGTGACCGCTATCGCGCGCTCGCCGGCCTCGGGCTGGCGAGGGAGCAGCTCGGAGAGATCCGCGCCGCCCTCGCCGCCTACGACGCCGTCGCGACCAAGAGCCCCGATGCGACCTTACGAACCTGGGCGCGCGACCGGGCGGCGGCGGTCAGAGCACAGCCGAGCCAGCCCGGCAAGCCCGCCACAGGCGGAGAGAAGAAGTCGTGACGCGCCGGCTGCCGGCGCTCGTCCTGCTCGCCGCGCTGATCGCGTGGCCTGTCACTGCTCCGGCCGCGACCTTGCTCCCGTTGACGCCCCCACCGCCGGACCTCGGGGCGCTCGTCCCGTTCGCCGAGGCGCCGATCGAGAAGCCGCCGATCGTGATCGCCGACCTGCCCCTGCCGCCCTCGCCGTCGGAGCTGCCCGCGATGCCGCTGGCGGTCATCGTCGTGCCGGTCGCCGCCAAGCCGACGGCGCCGCTCACGCCGACGGGCACGCTCGCGTGCGTCGGAGCCGCGTTCGGCATCGCCTCGAAGGCGCTCGAGTGCGGACGCGCGCACTTCGCCAAGGGCGAGTTTGACGACGCGGTGCAGGATCTCGAGGCCGCCGTCCGCCGCGGGAAGGAACGCGATCTCTTGACCGAGGCGCGCTACTGGCTCGCCGAGACCTATTACCGGCTCGATCGATTCCAGCAGGCGGACGCGCTCTTCCGGCAGGTGGCCCGTGGTCCCCGGACCGCCGAGTTCACCGTGTGGAGCCTGCACTCGAGCGGCTGGACCGCGCTGCGGCTCAGCGACATGAACCGGGCGCGCGACACGTTCGCGCAGTTCCAGTCGGCGACGCCGCCCGAGCTCGAGGCCTGGGCGCGCCACGGCCTCGGACTCTCCAACTACGCGCTCGGCCGCCACGACGACGCGGTGGCCGCGTGGACGGCCCTGGCCTCTCGAGCGCCCGCGTCGCTGGCTCGCGACGTCTCGTTCTGGCTCGGCGAAGCGCTGGGGCGTGCCGGGCAGTACGACCGCGCGATCGCCTCGCTCACCCAGTTCGTGCAAGGCGGCCCCCACCCGCTGCTCGACACGGGCCGGGCGCGGCTCGGCTGGTGGAGCCTGGCGGCCGAGCGCTACCCGGAAAGCGCAGCCGCGTTTCGCGCCTATCTGGCCTCGCCGAAGAACAGCCCGGAGCGTCCCTGGGCCGAGGCGGGGCTCGCGATGGCCCTGCTCCCAACGGATCCGGAGGCCGCCAGGAATCTGATCCGTGGGCTCGAGGCGCGCCGCTCACCGCTGGTCGTGCCGCTCCAGATCCGCATGGCGCGCTCGCTGATCGAGGCCAAGAAGCCCGCCGAGGTGCCGGCGCTCGCGCAGGATCTCCTCGGCGCCACGCTCACGAACGCGATCCGCGCGCACGTGCTCTTGCTCAAGGGCGAGGGATATCGGCTCGCCGGGAACCGCGACGAAGCCCGCACACAGTACGAGCTGGCGCAGCGGATGGAGCCGAGCAGCCCGACCGGCTGGTATGCAGCGTACCGCCTGGCCCAGGCCAATTTCGAGCTGCGCGAGTACGCCCAGGCCACGCGCGATCTTCCCGCCGTCGTCTCGGGCGCGCCAACACCCGACGCGCGTGTCGCCGCGCTCCTGCTGCGGGGCGAGGCGGCGTACTATGCCGGGGACCACGTGACGGCCGCGGCCGCCTTCCGCCGCGTGATCACCGAGGTTCCGGGCCATCCTCAGGCGCCGGCCGCCCGGCTCGGTCTCGCGTGGTCCTTGATGCGTCACGACCGGCTCGAGGACGCGCGCAAGGAATTCCTCGAGTTCGCTAAGGCGCTCCCCGGCGATCCGCTCGCGCCCGACGCGCTCGAGCTCGCCTCCGAGCTCGCCCTGCGAAATGACGCCGATCGTGAGGAAGCCAAGAAGCTCCTCGACCGCGTCGTCAACACCTTTCCGAGCGCGCCGCGCACGGAATTCGCCCGGCTGAATCGGGCGATCCTCATGCTGCGCGTCGGCGACCCGGCGGGCGCCGAAGCGCCGCTGCGGGACTGGATCCGCCGAGCGCCGTTCCCACCGCTCCTCGGCCGGGCGCAGGCCGCTCTCGGTGCCGCGCTGCTCGCCGCCGGGCGGCCGGTTGAATCGGCGACCGCCTTCAAGCGAGCCCAGGCCGAAGGCGTCGGTCCGTTGGCCGCGCTGGGCCTCGGCTCGACCGCGCTCGCCGAAGGGCAGTGGGCGCAGGCGTCGAGCAAGCTCACCGAGGCGCGCGACGGCGGCACCGCGGAGGTGGCGGCCGTCGCGGGATACGGGCTGGCGGTGGTCGCCTTCCAGCGAGGTGACGCGAAGGACTTCAAGCAACCGGCCCTGGCCGCTCTGGGGCTCGCGCCCAAAGCGCGCTCGGCGCCGCGACTGCTCTACGTGCTGACGGCCATCGCCGTCGACGAGAAGGATTGGCCGGGCGCCATGACGACCGCCAAGCGGCTCGCCGCGGAGTTTCCGTCCGACGAAGCGGCGGATGACGCGCTCGAGCGGGTCGGCGCCGGCGCCTCCGCGGCGGCGGCCTGGCCCACCGTGATCGAGGCCTACGCGCTCATGGAGAAGCTCTACCCGAAGAGCCCGTTCCTCGAGCCCGCGCGCGTGACGGTCGCCCAGG
>Ga0137403_10004053_pt1 | contig 17345 bp, 12 predicted proteins | sample CZOMad2_1_16fung_FD_122057 | JGI IMG/M metagenome (GOLD analysis project Ga0137403, IMG submission 122057) | Vadose zone soil fungal communities from Angelo Coast Range Reserve, California, USA - CZOMad2_1_16fungal (Hybrid Assembly) | ecosystem: Environmental > Terrestrial > Soil > Vadose zone...
CCGTGTATCTCGCCGAAGCCACCAGGTCATCCGACAGAATTTAGGGGGAGCATATGCCAAGGGCAGCAAGCAAACTTTTCTTGATCGCACTGGTGGTCCTCGTGCTATTGGGCCAAATGTTCGCGCAAGGTGGCGCCACTGGCGCTATCACTGGAACCGTCCTGGATCCAAGCGGAGCAGTCGTCGCCAACGCAGATGTGCGGATCGTAAATCAGGGTACCGGTTTTATCGCCCGCACGACTAAGACTGACGCCAACGGGTCGTTCACCGCGACACTATTGCCGGTGGGAACGTATACCGTGAACGTCACCAGTGCCGGATTTCAGGAGGCGAAATTTCCGGACATTGCAGTGCGCGTAACTGAAACGACGCGAATGGAAGCCAGGCTGCGCCCGCTGGCTGTTCAGGAAAAGATTGAGGTTCAGGCCATAGTCCAGGCGGTAGAGACGACGGCCGCCACTACCGGGCAAGCCATCGATTCCAGAACCATTCGCAACCTGCCGCTGGCGACACAAAATTTCCAGCAGTTGCTTACTCTGTCCGCAGGCACCAACTCAGACCTTAACGCTTCTGCTTCGTTGGGGCGCGGAGACGTGCGCATCCAGGTCAATGGCCAGCGTGAGGACAACAACAATTACTTGATCGAAGGCATCAGCGCTACCGACTACAACGTGGCGGAATTGACCAACACGCCACTGCCCAGCCCGGACGTGGTGCAGGAATTTAAGGTTCAAACCTCGCTCTACGACGCTACTCAGGGACGCAACGGCGGTGGCAACATCAACGCCATCCTCAAGAGCGGGACCAAGAGCTTCCACGGCAGCTTGTTCGAGTTCTTTCGAAACGACGTCCTAAATGCCAACGAATTCTTCCAAAAGCGCAATGGCCAGCCTCGGCCGGTGGTGAAACAAAATATCTTCGGCGGCAGCCTGGGCGGACCAATTGGTAAGGACGCCGGTCTAGGTTTCTTCTTCGTCAATTACCAGGGGACGCGGCAACGGAGTGGACTTTCGCCTGGAGCCCTTATTAGTACCGGATCGCTCCCGGTTCTTCCCAGCGCCAATCGTGGCGATCCGTCCTATGCGCAAACGCTGGTTGACACCTTCTTTCCCGGCGATCCAACCATCACGGCTGCGTCCATCGACCCAGTTGCGCTTAAGCTGCTCAATTTCCGCAGCGACCAATTCAATGATCCCAGCGGATTCCTGTTTCCCTCTGCTGACCCTGTCACCAACCAGTTCGCAATTAGCAAACCCGGCAGGTACACGGACGACCAGTTCACGCTGAACTATGACAAGGATTTTCGCGGTGGGCTCGACCGAATCTCCGGTCGGTTCTTCTTCACGAACTTCGAATCGGTGCTGCCCTTTGGGGCGGGTGGCTTGACCGCAACGCTGGGAGGAACACTCAGCCCCGGCGATTTGAACTTCCCGCTCGATCTGCCGGTACATGATCGATTTCTGAGCGTTGCCGAAACTCACTTGTTTAGCCCGTTCCTGGTAAACGAATTACGTTTTGGTTATGTGCGTATCGACAACAAGGCCATCAACAACCCGATCATCACGGTGAATGATCTCGGAATCAACCGTCCCAACGACAATCTCTACAAGACGATCTACAAATTTACTTTTTCCGCGTTTAACTTTGGTCCAACGCCAGGGGCCGATCAGAGCCAATTGCAAAACAATTTCACAATCCTGGACACCGTCAGCAGCACGCACGGCAAGCACCAACTCCGTTTCGGAGGTCAATACGACCGAATCGCCCTCGACAAGAACTTCCCCCAGACCTTCAACGGCGAGTTGTTCTTCTTTCCCTTGGGTGATGGTTTTACGGACTTCCAGGACTTTCTTCTAGGAAAGCCAGGGTTTTCATTTGGCGGGAGTGGTGTTTCCAACCACGAATACCGCGTCAATGACTACGGGCTTTTTATTCAGGACGATTACAAAGCGACCTCAGACCTGACTATTAATGCCGGACTACGGTGGGAGTTGTTCGGCGCGGCGAAGGACAATCGTTGCCACATCGGCAACACTATATCCGCCCGGGCTGACCAAGGCCTAAGCCCATTTGTTTATCCCAAGTGCGTGAGCAAACTGGGTGTTCCCGGCTTCAGCGGCACGCTTAGCGATACCACAATGGCCAACAGCTACGCCTCCGACTGGGGTCCGCGCATTGGTTTCGCCTATGACTTATTTGGCCATCACACTACTTCAGTTCGTGGCGGCTACGGAATCTTTTATGTCCGGGAAGATGTAGGCACGGTAGATCAGCTTTCGTTCACCACGCCAATCCTGCCAATTACTACACCGACCGGCACACCAGGCGACATGGCGGATATCTTTGCGGTGGGCCCCGGACGGCTGCCGACGGGCGGCGTGATTGACCCCGCCTTCATCCCGGTGTATTCCCAGTTTCTGGGCTTTGCCGACTGCACCACCGGAGTACCCACGCTGAACACATCAACCGGCTGCACCGTCTTCGACAATGGTCAGCCCAACGCCTTCGGCGACGCACAACATCCCAATGGAGTCTTCGGCGGCAATAGCATCAACCTGTTCGGCCTGGAGGTGCCGAGGCACTTCGTTTCTCCGAGCACGCAGCAGTGGAATCTAAGTATTCAGCATCAATTGCCAGGAAACTGGATACTGGAAGTCGGCTACGTCGGCACCAAGGGCACCCACCTGCGGGAAACGCGCGACGGCATCCAGCCTTTTGACGCCAGGATCCATCCCGTGACCATTACGGCGAAGGACGGAACTCAGTACACCATCACAACTAATACCTTCTTCAATGCCAATGCGCGCTCCCGGGCATTGGGCCTGGCCACGCAGAACTATCAGATCTTCGCAAGTGATGCCTGGTCGAATTACCATTCCTTACAGATCACGGCGGCACACCGCTTCTCCAAGTCGCTTCACTTCCAGGCTGCCTACACCTGGTCCAAATCGTTGGATGCGACTTCCAGTGGCAACACGGCATTCAATACCGCTATCAATGACCAGACCAATTTGCGGGACTCCTACGGTCTCTCGGACTTCGATCGCAAGCACCGCTTGGTGATCAACTACACTTGGGACTTGCCGTTCCTCGCCCACAGCCAGGGAGTGACAGGCGCACTTCTGGGCCGATGGACGCTTAGCGGAATCACTACTTTTCAATCTGGGACTGCCTTCACGGTCATTGACCCAGGTGGCGGACTGGGATTCAACCTTAGCAGCCCGAACACCAGCACGGCTACGCTGAATCCAGGTTTCACGATCTCCTCGGCTCAGACCCACGGGGACATCCACGCTAGAATCGACAACTATCTTGATACAGCGGCTTTCAGCGCTGCTCCCACAATAGGCCCTGACGGAGAGACCGGTTTCGGCAACCTGGGCCGAAACACCTTCCGTGGTCCGTTTCAGCAAAACTGGGATGTCTCGATTGGCAAGAACTTCCGTATCCGCGAAAACAAGAATTTCAAGTTTTCTGCAGATTTCTTCAATATCTGGAATCACCCGATTTTCAATAGTCCCACCGAGTTGCCAAACGTAGCACTTTTCACTGGTGGACCGTTTCAGATCACGACCACCAAAGGTACGCCGCGCCTCATCCAGTTTTCCGGAAGGTTTTCCTTCTGATGAAAGAGGGACAGCCTCGAATTCCCCTGCTTGATCGGGATCAGGTCCCGCCCGAGATCGGGGCGCTTTACGACGCGTTGCTGCAGCAGCGCGGCGTTGTTCCCAACATGTTCAAAACCGTGGCCCACGCGCCCGCTCTCGCCCTTGGCTTTGCCGCGTTACTCAAGCCGCTTCTCAGCGACGGCGCACTTCCTGGCTGGTATAAAGAGCTGATTGCCACGCGCATGTCGGTTTTGTGCGGTTCGGAATATGCGACGGCTGGGCACGCGACATCTGCTAAACAAAAGGGTGCAAGCGAAGCGCAAATTGCCGCGGCGAAGTGGGATTTTGAATCCGGGCCTTTTTCGGATCCTGAGAAATTGGGTTTGCGGTGCGCCGACAGGCTGCATCGCTCGGGGCGTGAACTTGATGATGAGTTTTACGCTAAGCTAAAAAACGTGTTCACCGACCAGCAACTCGTCGAATTGGTAGCCACTGCGTCGGTGTTCGAATTCTTTCCACGTTTTGTCGACGGCCTGCGCATCCCGCTTACGCCGGCCCCAGCTCCGGCAGGGAAGGTCTGAATGCGTCCGCTGGCTGCTCGCATGTCGGTGATGAGCGGCGAGGGTGCGCTCTCGGTATTCGCGCGCGCCAAGGAACTGGAACGCCAGGGCCACTCCGTCATTCATCTTGAACTCGGCGAGCCCGATTTTCATCCCGCCGCGCCAGTCAAAGAGGCGCTCAAACGAGCACTGGATGAGGGCAAAGAACGGTATTGCCCGGTGCTCGGCGTACCGGCTCTGCGCGAGGCCATTGCAGCTTATTTGAAAAAAACGAGAAATCTGGATGTTTCGTCGGCGAACGTTGTTATCGCACCCGGCTGCAAAATCGCGCTGTTCATGGCGATGATGGCTCTGGTCGATCCCGGAGACGAGGTGCTCTATCCTGATCCTGGTTTTCCCGGCTACGAATCAATGACGCTCGGTTTGGGCGGCATACCCGTGCCGTTTGTATTATCCGAACGCAACCATTTACAACCAGATCCCGACGAGATCGCAGCCAAGATCACTCCGCGAACGAAAATATTGATCACCAACTCTCCGGGCAATCCCACTGGGACGGTCTACACCGACGCAGTTCAGCGCCGGATGGCAGAGCTTGCGGTGAAGCATGACCTGCTCGTGCTCTCTGATGAAATCTACGCGCGCATCATCTACGGGGCCGATTACGTCTCGATGATGAACTACCCCGGCATGGATGAACGAACGCTCATCATCGACGGTTTTTCGAAAAGCTTCGCGATGACCGGATGGCGCTTGGGGTACACGGTTGCGCCGGCGCGTATCGTGCCTGCGCTTGATTTGATGGCCGTGAACAGCTACACGTGCGTGGCTGAATTCACCCAATATGCAGCAATTGAAGCGTTGAAAGACTCGGAAGGCGCCACGCCACGCATGGTAGCCGAGTTCGCGCGGAGGCGCGAGCAATTTGTGCGCGATCTGAACCGCGTGCCCGGATTCCGCTGCCTGCCGCCCGATGGCGCGTTTTATGCCTGGGTGAATATTTCTGACACCGGAGTGAGCGCGGAAGAGATCTGCCGCATTATGCTGGAGGAAGCTGGGGTTGCTGCCATTCCCGGCGCGGCGTTTGGTCCCGGCGGCAGAGAGTTTGTGCGGTTTTCCTTTGCATCTTCTATCGCAACATTAAACGAAGCCGTGGAAAGAATTCAGCGGGTTTCAGCCGCATGGCAAGGAACGCCCGCCAGCAGGTAATCAAGACTGACTGAGAACTGGCAACTAACAACTGGGAACTGAGTTGGTCCCAAAAAACCTTATTCAAAGACAATTACACTCGGAGAATCGATGAGGCTACGTTACCGGGTTGGATGGTATCTGCTGATCTTATTGGGAGGTTCACTAGCATTCACTCAGGCGCGTCCATTCCCGGGGCCCGATGTTCAGCAGATTTACCTGCGCCTCCTACCGCAAATTGAGAAAATTCCAGCCTTCGATCACCACGCGCACCCCGGTTTCTTTGATGATGCAGATGTCGACGCTATGGCTGCCCCTCCGGGCAGCGCTGCGCTGAGAGAGCGCGACACGAATCCTGAGTTGGTTGCCGCGGCCAAGGCTCTGTTCGGCTATCCATATAATGACCTCTCACCCGAGCACGCCAAATGGCTTGTCCAGAAGAAGGCTGAGCTGAAGAAGTCACGCGGCAATCAATATTTTTCGGACATTCTGGATAAACTCAATATCGAGCAGGGTGTTGCGAATCGTGCGATGATGGCGGATTATCTGGATCCCAAGCGCTTCCCATGGGTCTTCTTCGCAGATTCGTTCATGTGGCCGTTTAACAACCAACGTGAAACAGCGCGCAATTCCGACGAACAGGTTTACATTCCTTTGCAGGAAAAAATGCTGCACCGCTGGATGCAGCAGGAGAGTGTTAGCAAGCTCCCCGCAAAATTCGACGACTACCTTGCCTTCGTAACCCGCACGTTGGAAGACAATCAGAAGAAGGGCGGGATCGCGATGAAGTTTGAAGTCGCTTACTTCCGTCCGACGAAATTTGGCGAGCCGGCTCGCGAAGAAGCTGAAGACATCTACCAACGGTTTGTGAACGGCGGTATACCAAGCGAACAAGAGTACCGGACATTTCAGGATTACATTTTCCGCTATCTGGTGCGCGAGGGCGGCAGATTGCATCTTCCAGTTCATGTTCACTCAGCGGTTGGCATCGGTGATTACTTCAATCTCTCCGAGAGCAACATCCTGAATCTGGAGAACATTCTGCGCGACCCGCGCTACGCGAATACTATTTTCGTGATGATTCACGGTGGATATCCTTACGATCGGCAGGCTATCTGGCTGGCGGCAGTCAAGAATGTTTACCTGGACACCTCGGAAACAGAAATTCTGCTATATCCATCGGAGTTCAAGCACCTGCTCAAGCAGTGGATGGAAACCTTCCCGGATAAGATCACATTCGGTACGGATGCGTTTCCTTACAATGAAACGTTGGGCGCGGAAGAGAGCTACTGGTTGGGAGTTGAGTCATCGCGGACAGCGCTGGCTGCGGCTTTGGCTGAAATGATCTCTGAAGGTGAAATCAGCGAGGCCCAAGCGCTGCAACTTGCCCACGGCTACCTGCACGACAATGCAGTTGCGATCTATGAAGGAAAGGCGCACTGAAATGGCGACTAGAAAGGTAGCGCAGGCATCCCGCCGTCAATCAGGCGGGCGGCGCGGCTTGAGGGAGCAGGTTCACCGGGTCGGAGGCAAGAAGCGAATCGACAAGAAGAAAGCCGAACTGAGGTACCTCCCCTGGTCCGCAGTTGAGCTTGAGGATTTAAACCCGCTGCTGCAGCGTCAATTAGTCGTAGGGCAGAACATCATGCTCGCGCGGGTGCTGTTGAAAAAGGGTTGCGTTGTTCCGCTGCACAGCCATCACAATGAGCAGATCACCTATATTCTCGAAGGCGCTCTCAAGTTCTGGATTGACGGGAAAGAAATTGTCGTAAACGCAGGCGAGGTCCTGACTATTCCTCCGCACATGCCGCACAAAGCTGAAGCGCTGGTTGATACAGTTGATCTGGACGTCTTCAATCCACCACGCGAAGACTGGATCAGCAAAACAGATAAATACCTGCGCGGCGGCAAATAATTGGTCCTTCCTTTATTCTTGTAGCCAATGCAAGACGCCGGGACAAAGCTTGAGCAGGGAAGCGCGCAGCTGCGTTGCATCGGGTGTGGATCTGTGCTCCAGAGCGCGGGCCGGAACTTCCGCTGTCCGGATTGCGACGATCTGCTGGAGGTCACGTATCCAGGATGGAAATGCGCCGACACTGCTCTGCGGCCGCAAGACCTAAAAGCTAGTTGGACTGAACGTCGCAAATCAAGCGCATACGTGGATCAAAGTGGCGTGTGGCGGTTCCGTGAACTCTTGCCTGTGCCGAGTGCTCCGGCAAGCCTGGTAAGCCTCAGCGAAGGAAACACCCCGGTTTACGAGCTTCCGAATTGCGCCCGCAGCACGGGAGTCGAGGCACTCTTTGCCAAGCACCAGGGCATGAATCCCACCGGCTCCTTCAAAGACACCGGAATGACTGTAGCTGCCACTTTCGCCCGGCTGGAAGGGTTTCGCTGGGTTGCTTGCGCTTCCACGGGAAATACCTCGGCTTCCATGGCAGCATATGCAGCGCGGGGAGGTATGCGCAGCGTGGTGCTGATTCCGGAAGGCCAAGTCTCCTGGGGCAAACTCTCCCAGGCGCTCGACTACGGCGCGGTCACATGCCAACTGAAAACCGATTTTGACGGCTGTATGCGCGTATTGAATGAAGTTGTGCAGCGCATGCCGGTGTGTCTTCTGAACTCGGTTAACCCATATCGACTGGAGGGCCAGAAGACCGCTGCCATTGAGTTGCTCGAGCAGTTCAACTGGGAGGCGCCGGACCACATCATCGTTCCTGGTGGCAACTTGGGAAATTCCTCGGCAATCGGAAAGGCGTGCATGGAAATGAAAGAACTCGGCTTGATTTCGCGACTGCCAAAAATTTCCATCATTCAGGCGGAAGGGGCGAATCCGCTAGTGCGCGCCATGCGCGAGAACGGCGGAAAGAAACTTTCGCCGATGCGAGCTGACACCATGGCCACAGCCATTCGCATCGGTAACCCTGCCTCGTGGAAAAAGGCTGTGCGTGTTCTCGAAGCCACGGGCGGTACGGTCGAGCAGGTGAGCGAGGTCGAGATTGCGCTGGCCAAAGCGGAAATTGGCGCCGATGGCGTAGGTTGCGAGCCAGCGTCCGCGGTGACGCTTGCGGGATTGAAAAAATTAGTGAAGCAGGGCTTCATCAAACGCAATGAGTCTGTCGTGCTCATCCTGACCGGGCACATGCTGAAGGATCCGGATTTCACCATTAAGTTTCATCGCGGAGATTTGTTTCCAGATAAGAAAGATGATGCTGCAATTCTGAAGGAGCAGCAACGCGCGCCGATAGTGCTGGATGCAAGTGTAGAAGCTGTACTGAAGGCTCTCGAACAAGCGTAGAAGCAGCTTGATTGGGGAAGGGAACGGGAGTGTTTATGCTCGATGGAGTAGGCTGGATCGCCACGGCGGTGTTTACGATTTCGTACTTTTCGAAAGATCCTGCGAAACTGCGCTGGATCCAGTCTGTCGCCGCTCTCTTTTGGATTACGTACGGGGTGATGATCCATTCCAAGCCTGTCATTGCAGCTAATATCATCGTCGCGGGAGCTGCGGCGTATTCGTCGCTCCGGCTGGTGAAGGAGAGGAGGACCGCAGCGAGACAGTAGGTTTTTTTCAAACGAAGTCTGATCGCTTGATCTCATGCCCGCAAAGTCAAACCGTTCGTTCCATCGCAGCGCATCTCTCAAGCTGGCGCTGCCTGCCACTTCGGCTAATCTGGGACCAGCCTTCGATACCGCGGCTCTGGCTTTAGGCTTGTTTCTCAAAATTCGAGCTCACGTTTCAGACCAATTTTCCATAACCGCTCGTGGCCGGGACGCCGACCTCTGTGCGCAACTTGAGAATCACCTGATTCTCACGACCTATTCTGAAATCCTGCAACGAGAATCGAAGCGCATTCAGCCGCTGGCGCTGCACATAGAAAACGAGATTCCCATTGGCAAGGGGTGCGGTTCGTCGGCAGCCGCGCGGCTTGCGGGAATCGCGTTAGCCGTGCATTTTGGCGCCCTGCGTTGGGACGAGGCTCGGATTGTGGGTGAAGCTTCGTGGCGCGAACACCATCCGGATAATGCTGCTGCATGTTGGTATGGGGGACTAGCGATCGCGCGTATGTCGGGCGAAGCCGAAGCCCAGGTGGCCACGATTGTGCCGAAAGGGAAGTGGCCTTTGCTGCTGGCTGTTCCTGACCAGGCGCTTTCGACTGAGCAGTCGCGCCGCGTTTTCCCGGAGCAATACTCTCGAGCGGATGCGGTCGTCAATATTCAAAACTCAATGCTGTTGCTGGCCGCTTTTGTTCAAGGCCGCCGTGATCTCCTGGCCTCGTCGCTCGAAGACCGCATTCATCAGCCCTATCGTGCGCCGTTGTGCCCGCTATTGCCAGCATTACAGGAGTTGACCGGACAGGCAGGGATTCTGGGCTCCGCTCTAAGCGGAGCGGGACCCTCGATGCTGATTTTCCTCGACAGCAACAGCAACGTCGACCGAATCATTACGAAAATACATGCTCATCTCCACAATCGAGGCCTGAGTGCGGAGCTTATCCCCGCCGAGATTACGCACAAGGGGGCACGAGAAATCCGCGGCTGGAAGGTTAACCCACGAGCGGACGCCGCTGCACCTCATTGCTGATCCTTTACTGCCGGCTGGCAGGCGGAATAATGCCGTTCATCCGCAAATATTCGACCATTTGCCCATAGTGGTCGAACGAATGCCAGGCGAAAACTGATGCCAGCCCAAGCCGCGTAACCGAAGGCTGCTCTCCAAAGGGATCTTTCATCGGCGCGACCAGATTCTTCTCGTCGACGCTAGTGACCGCTTTGTGCGCATAAGCAAACGAGTCCTTCAAAAATTTTATGATATCGGCTTTACTCTTGATCGAGTCAGGCCCGTTCTCGCCGCCAACCTCAACCGGCGGCTTCTCTCCCAAAATTCCTGAGGCGACCAGATAGTTCGTAGCCGCTACGTGCTTTACCTGTTGCCCGAACGTCCGCACCCCCTTGAACTCACCATTTGTAGGCGCGAATGAGTATTTGTCTTCGGGCATGGCATCCGCCGCGGAAACAAATTCGTGCTCCACATTGCTGACAGAACGATCCAACACCTGAGTCACAGTTTGAGGCTGATCGGTTTTGGCGGCCTGCCCCCAAACAGCACCGCAACATGACAGCAGAAACAAAACAGCAAATAGTGTTTTCGTGCTCCTCATGAATCCTCCTGAAATGTGGCAATGAAATCAGAAACCCGAGCTACTCCCGCACAACCGACGGCGTGAATTCTAATTCACGCGAAGTGAGCCGATGACGGGGAACTGTCACGAGTCCTGCCATCAGCGCAAGGGCCGAGAACAACAGCGCCTGCGGAACTCCAACCCACGTAGCGAGCCCGCCCCACGCGGTGGCACCCAGCGCCATGCCGCCTTGCAGTACGAGCAGGTACATTGATAAGGCCCGTGCCCGCAAAAATGATGGAGACATAGTCTGTGCGGCGACATTGAGACAAGCGAGAATCGCGATCCATGCGGTCCCGCTGGCGAACAATACCAAGCTAAGCCACCCAAAAGATTGCGTGCGTCCAGCAGCAAACGTCATTGCGGCAAAAAGCAGGATAGCGAAAACGACAACTCCGTCCACAGAAAAGCGGCTGCGCATTCGCGGTAAAACCGTCGCCCCGGCAAGTGCGCCAAATCCGAATGACCCGAGCAACAATCCGTAACCCGTCGCCCCATGTGGTTGCGCAATGATCGGAAGCAGCGCCGGCAATGAACTTGCCGCCAGGCTGAAGGCTACCGTCCGAATCAGCACCGATCGCACCACCGCCGCGCCCCGCACATAGCACAATCCAGCGAGCAGAGCATCGCCAACTCTGCCAGTCTCCAGATGCTCAAAATGCGGCCGCTTCCAGCGATATAAAAAGAAAATCACGCCAAAGAAAGACGCTGCATTCAGCAGAAACGCCCACCCAGAACCGGCGGCCGCAATCACCAGTCCACCCATGGCTGGACCCACCGCTCGCGCCACATTAAACCCCACCGAGTTTAGCGCGACCGCCGGAGCATGATTTTCGGCACAAACGATTTCCGGAGTGATCGCCTGCCAGGCAGGATCATTCGTTACCGCACCCAGACCAAGCAGAAAAGTAAATGCCAGAAGAGTCCACGGGGTCACTACCTTCAGCAAAGTCAGAATTCCAAGCACCGCAGAGGCCGCGACCATCCAGCTTTGCGTAATCAGCAGAAAACGCCGGCGGTCAACCAGATCGGCGAGAGCACCGGCAGGCAGCATGACGAGAAAAACCGGCAATGTGGTCGCTGCAGTTACCAAACTCACCATCAACGGTGACATGGTGAGCTTCGTCATTAGCCAGCCCGCGCCAACGTTCTGCATCCATGTCCCTGTGTAGGAAATGACGGCGGCAATCCATAGCGATCGAAATAATGGCTCGTGCATCGGCGCCCAGGCTGAAGCCATCGGCCTTCGACGCAAGCTCCCCGTCATCGGTGTTTTTACTCCTGCAGCCATACTAATTCGTCGGAACCTCGCTAACTGCAGCCGGCAAGGTTTGGCCGAACGGCCAATCCCGATTTCGCCACGCTCGAATAAAGTAGATCAGGAGGCCCGCGATGAGGATAACGGCCGCGTAGCGGATTTCCCTTAGGAAGTTCTTGCGCGAAATGAGGATGAATACAAATCCAAAGCTCGCAATTAGTGCCGGCAACGGATAGAACCACATGCGAAATGGCCGCGGAAGATCGGGACGGCGAATCCGCAGCACGATGACGCCAATCGCCTGGACTAAAAATTGCAGCAGGATGCGAATTACAACCAGCGCTGCAATGACATCAGCCAGTGAGAAAAAACAGAACAGCAGGGCCACGCCGCCCAACGCCAGCAGTGAAACATACGGAAACCGGTGCTGCGGGTGCACACGCGCGAACGCTCTGAAGTAGTTGCCGTCCAAAGCTGCCGCGTAGGGCACGCGCGAATAGCCGAGCATCAGTGAAAACACGGAAGCGAACGCGGTCCACATCACCAGCGCAGTTACCAGATTCGCTGCCCAGACGCCATAAATCCGTTGCATGAAAATGGAAACCACGAATAATCCGCTGTTCGACTGCGCCGGACGAATGAGATCCCACCACGGCACCACAGCGAGAATGCTGACGTTCATAACCACATATAGACATGCCACCAGCAAAATGGATAGCAGCAGCGCGCGTGGAATGGTTTTGCTCGGCTCTTTGACTTCATCTCCGAGAAAGCTGATGTTGTAGTAACCCCAATAATCGTACGTGGCGATGAGCATCGCCGAGCCTAGACCGAGGAAAAAATCGTGTGATAGCGCGAACGCGCCTGGCGGGAAGCTGAAGACGCGGGCGGCATTGAAGTGAGTTAGTCCGGCAAAAATGATCCAGCCGATCGTTCCCAGCACACCAGCCAGCAGCAGTTTCGACATCCATCCGATGTGCGTAATTTTGCGATAGAGAAGAAGCGTTGCGACCAGCACGATACCAACCGCCACAAATGTCGCTCCGGAAATCAGCCATCGTAATTGCAAACTTCCTAGCAGCGGAAGCGCGAGGCTCCAATCGCGGGATGCGTATTGATTTTGAAGCGCTGGCCAAAAGTACGAAGCATATCCGGCAAGCCCGATTGACCCTGAGGCAATCGAAAGCGGGGCGCTGAATGAAAGTTGCCAGATAAACAGAAATGAAACCAGCCGCCCTAGCCGATTTGGGCCGTATATTTCGCGAAGGTAGCGGTACGATCCGCCGGAGCCTGGCAACGCCGCACCCAACTCCGCCCAAACCAGACCATCGCAAATGGCGAATAAAGCGCCGAGAATCCAGCCAAGCATGGCTTGCGGGCCGCCCATCGCGCTCACGATCAACGGAATCGTGACGAACGGACCTACGCCGATCATGTCAATCATGTTCAGCGCCGTAGCGCTGCCGAGACTGATACCTCGAATGAGCTGCGGTGAGCTGCTTTCGGCGGATTGGGAGGGGTCATGTTGCATAACAACTCTGTGATCCCCTGTGTCCGCTGTAGTTAACAAACTAGACAAACCACAGAGGGCACAGAGGCTCACAGACGCGGAGGCAATCTAATGCCCAGCGCCATGCCCTGCAGCCAGCAAATTTACATACAGCCGAATCGCTCCGGGCACGCCCGCCGGCAACTGCCGAAAGAATGCGTAGGCGTTATAGATATACACGCCCTTGCCGTACTGGGCTTTCAGCAATCCACCTTTTTGCGGCTGTTCTCCCGGATCGTGGCATGCCAGCAACGCCTTGAAATTGCTGTCCCACTGGTTCATGAAATATAATCCGCGCTCTTGCACCCATCCGTCGAAATCTCGCGGCGTGATCTGATTGGGATAATGGAAAACCGGATCATCCGGGGCAAGAATCTCGACCGGCGCCTCCTCAACCGAAACCCGCGCCCGGCTGAGTTGAGCTGGGTAGGGGGTGAGATGGCCGCTGTTGAAATCGCTCACTCCGGTGTCGTACTGCACAATTAGAGTGCCGCCTGCGGAAACATAATCAAGCAGCTTCTTGTTATTTGCCCCGACATCCTTTTGCGTATCGTACGCGCGGATGCCGAGGACAATTGTCCTGTAGCGGCTCAGATCTTCGCTCGCCACCTTCTCCGCTGGGATTACGGTGACGTCCAATCCAATCTGTTTCAGCACAGTTGGAATGTCATCGCCCGCGCCCATGATGTACCCGATCTTCACATCGTTTGGAATCTTTACATCCACAACGCTGACGCGCTGAATCGCAGGTTGATAGTAATAAGTGCTCTCCAGATCTTCGCGCGTGACCAGGCTGTATCCCTCGGTGTAAGTTGAGCCGCCAGCGGTCAACGTAGCGCGAATCTGCGTTCCGCCTTCTTTCAGAGTCTCCGGGAAAATCTTGAATTCGAAATCCTGTTTGTCGCCGCGTTTGGACAGACGCACCTGCAGTTCATCGGGTTGGATGCGCCAGCCCACGGGCGCTTCCAAACGCAATTGGCCGGGTTGAGCGCCTGTCAGATTGCAGCTCACGCCAACTTTTACCGTCGTTGCCGTACCGTTATTAACACGAATGACTTGCTCTCCCGGCTCGAGCATGACGGAGTAAACCGGGGTTACATTCAGCGGCCTGTCTTGCGTCTGTCCCTTTTCGTCGGTAAAGGGCACAACCACAGGCGCGGAAATCTCAGGAAACGTTGCATACGTCTGCACCCCTGAATCGCGATGCGTGGGCGAGGCAAGATCGGGAACATCGTAATGCGCAATCACGCGAAAAGGAGGCGGCGGGAACGGCAGGGTTGCGTATTGAGGCTCATCCACCACGTAGACGCTGTCCCTCTCAGGATCATTGCGATGCACCGCCGGGCGAGTGACCGGAAAATTCGAGGGAAGTTGAACTTGAAAATTGGTCTCGTAATCGCTGCCTGGCTGTAACACACGGTCTGGTTCCTTCACAGCAGCGGGAGTGATTCCATCAAGAATTATGTCTTTGATTGAGAGCGGATGCTTTGAGCCGTTATGGAACTTCGCGTGGACATCGAACTTCTGTCCCGGCGAAATCGCTAGAGAATTCTGCTGATTCGGAATGTCACTAGGAATTATCGCCGTTGCCTCCATGGAGGCGTTTAGGGCGAGGTTCAGCGCAGCCTGGATATGTTCTTCTTTTTCTTGCAGACGCGCGACCAAGTCTTGGCGCGCAGAAGCGCTGAGATCATTGTTCTGCCCTACGAAATGGCCGAGAGAGTCTAGAGCAGCCAACAAGGGGCGTACGGTGTCATTTGGATCCGTACCCAACTGTGCCGCTTGCTTCAGTTGACCCGCAATCTCAACCAGCCCTGCTCGCAACTGCGGAACTTTCTTCTCCTCATCCCCCAGGCGCGATGCCAGTCCGGGCAAACTGGTGTCAAGTCCATCGAAAAAATCTTTTTCATGTCCATCCTTGTCCGTCGTAAGCGGGAGCACCGAATCCACCAGCTTGTAATAAGTGAAACGGTCACCCGGCTCGACCGACCATCCTCCAGCTCCTTGCGAAAGTTGGTGCCGCAAGCCTTCCATAGCGAATTGCACATAGGACACGCCGAGCACGGGATTCACGACTCCCGTATTCAGTTTGACCGTATAGTTTTCTGCGGGACAGGTCATCGCTCCGAAGCCGCAAACATTGCCGATATACAGCTTCTTTGGCTGCCAGGGAGGAAGTCCCGCCGCAATTTGCTCAGGAAAGCGCTTGGAATCGGCGGCCACCCGAAACGCCTCTTTTGTCAGGATGGCCGAAGCCTGGTGATGCCCATGGCCGTCGCGCTCTGTGCCTGAAAAGCGCGTGGTCAGAACGTCGGGGCGGAACGTGCGTATAACGCGCACAATATCGCCGAGAGCAACATCGTGCCCATGCCATTTTTCGAATGTCTCTTCTGGATTCTTCGAATATCCGAAATCTGCCACGTGGCTGAAGCGCTGCTCGACTCCGTAATAACGATCCGAAGCCGTTAGCTCGAGTGTCCGCAGAACTCCGAGCTCATCGAACAGATTGCTGCCAAGTTTATTTTGTCCGCCTTCGCCATGGGTCAGCGTCATTAAGAGGGTGGCAACACCGTGTCCGCGCGATTCCAGAGTGAGCATCCCGCCATCTTCATCGTCTGGATGCGCCACAACCTGCATTAGCCGGGCCGTGGTTTGCAATCGAAGCAACTCTTGCTTCAGCCCGAGGACGCCTGTGTCCTGGGGGAGCGGCTGGTAAGGGTTCTGTGAGGCCGGGGTCTGACTTAGGCCCGGCAAGGACAAGGACATCGCGAAACAGAACGCCAACGAAGCTAGACGAAAGAATCCTCCAGCACGACCGGTCTTGATCATGGCTATAGGATTGTGCTTCGCGAGAATGGGAGCCAAGATTTTTCCTGGATTCAGATCTTAAAGATAACCACAGAGGGCACAGAGGATCACAGGGTCTTTTCTCAGTGGCCCGTATCCTCGTGGTTATATTTTCGACTTCATGAGCGATGAAAAGTTAGCTGCTGCTTCATGCTATCCGAATTAGTGGTTTCCTGTCTGAATGGCATCCTGGCACGTGTGCGCAGCAGTGAGAATTTCATCGAACTTCGGGTCGCTGTGCAGGTTTCTGACCAGAGGATCGGATAACAGGTTGGAATAGGAGCAGTAGTTGGTCTCGATCGCGGTTCTGAGCATGCGAAAGGCAGCATCCTTCTTGCCACAGTAGGCAAAGATTGCTCCCTGGTAATAGGCCACCTCGGGGTCCGCTTCCGACGGCCCGTTGGTTACTGCATCGCGAGCCAGACGATCCAGTTCTGACGCCGAGCCGTCCAGGCAGGCCTGCAGCAGATCGCGATGATAGCGCGGGTTCGTCGGCATCGTCTTCACCGCGGCGCGGGCTTCGGCAATTCTGCCTTCGCGGAGAAGCAGTGAGGGAGTGACATAATTCGCCCATTCCGATCCGGCATCGATTTGAATGAAGTCCAGAGCGCGATGTGTGTTTCCCAATTCCATAAATGCCCAGGCGCAGGAACGGAATAGATAATTACCAGGATCCAGAGACAACGCTGCGTCACACTCTTTGGCCGACTGTTCCAGCATGCCAGCGTAGCGGTAGACGTATGCGAGTGCGAAGTGTGCTTGTGAACTCTCTGGACGTCGTTTTACCAGTGCTCGCGCGGCTTCGTATGCCTTTCCAACCTCGCTGCGCATCACTCGATTGGTGATCTGCTGCCCCGCAGCCAGCATCAGATTCGGATCGAGCGCTAGAGCGCGCTCGTAGCAGCGATTTGAGCGCTGGAACGCAGCTTCGCCGCCTGTACCGTAATCCGCGTCGTAGTAATACCTGAGGCCAAGCTCTTCCCAGGCAGGGGCGTAGTTCGGGTCTGTTGCCACCACATGTTCCAGCACTGCAACGGCGTCTTTGTTCGGTCCGGGATCATGGGGCAGCGCGAGGCTGTGCAGGTATAGGTCGTAGGCTTCCTGGCTACTTGGCCGGGTACCAGTTTCGAGAAAGCCGCCGGCCGCACCCAAAGC
>Ga0137403_10004054_pt1 | contig 17343 bp, 8 predicted proteins | sample CZOMad2_1_16fung_FD_122057 | JGI IMG/M metagenome (GOLD analysis project Ga0137403, IMG submission 122057) | Vadose zone soil fungal communities from Angelo Coast Range Reserve, California, USA - CZOMad2_1_16fungal (Hybrid Assembly) | ecosystem: Environmental > Terrestrial > Soil > Vadose zone...
ATCGGCGTGCCGGGCGAAAAGAAAACCGTGATGCGCATCTTGCCCTTGAGCGTGTCAAGGAAACGCTTCGTCTTGTCTGACAACGCATATTTCTGGTCGCGTGAAAAATCCCAACGCTTGTAGTGTTTGAAAGCAAGCGAGTTCACCATTGCGGCGAGAAACAGGATCAACACGATCTGGACGACAACGTTGAGACCGATCCGGATCCGGCCAATTTTCATCCTGCGGCGCGTACCAGGCTCCTTTGATTCATCAGCCATATATCAGAGCCTCCATTTCCGGGATTGGAATGCCTGATACGTGAGCATCAGAACGACAATGGTCATGCTCACGTAGAGAACGATCGGCCGCGTGTCGATGATACCCCGGGAGAACGTTCCCATGTGTTCGATCGCAGAAAAATAGCCCAGCAACTCGCGCGTCTCGGAGGTTACATCGAGCAGGATGAACTGCACCAAGCCGAGGAAAAACAGCAGCGTAATTGCGCAGAACGAAATGATCGCCGCAATAATCTGGTTCCGGGTCAGCACCGATGTGAGGCAACCAATGGAAAGATAAAACATTCCAAGCAGCAAAAGCATCAGGTAAGAGCCGAAGTATGCTCCGGGTGCATGCGCAGCCGGCTGGTTTGTTACTCTCGCGAAAATCCAAAAATAAAGAAGCGTCGGGATCCAGAGGATCAGGTAAAAGACAAAGGCGCCAAAAAATTTTGAGAGTATTACCTGCCAGTCGCGAACAGGCGCGGTCGTGAGGGGCTCGATGGTGCCGAGCTTAAATTCCTCGGCAAACAAGCGCATCGTGATCAACGGAAAAATCAAAACGAACGCGAACCAGAAAAAAACCGAATTGAAGAACGCTTCCTGGATTGTGTATTGCACCTGCCGCTGGTTCATGAACGAGACCTGGAAATAAAAATCGATCCCGCTAATGATCAGGAAAAAGATCATCACGATGTACGCGATCGGGGAGTAGAAATAGCTGCGCACTTCGCGGGTGAGCAGGGTCCAGAATTTACGCATCGCTCCGCACTACTCCATTATTCCATCAGATCTGATCCGGATGGGTCAGCTCGACGAAAACGTCCTCGAGCGTTCCGCGGCGCTGAGTAAGTTCGCGCACGGCCCAATGGCGTTCAACGGCGAGACGGAAAACCTCTTCGCGCACGTCCGCACCCGATTCGACTCGCAACGAGAATTTCTTCCAATCGTCCCCACCGTCCGTGACCACGTCTCGAACGCCCGGAATCTTCTTCAATTGCTCCTCGCCGATGTCGTTTCCGACCTTCGCTTCAAGCTCTACGCCACCGGCTTGTCTGATTTTCCCCAGCAAGTTTTCCGGCGTATCGCACGCTTCGATTCGCCCTTTGTGAATGATGATCACCCGGCTGCATGTCATCTCCACCTCGGGCAAGATATGGGTGGAAAGCAAAATCGTGTGCTGCCTGCCTAGATTCTTAATCAACTCCCGCACCTGCCGGATCTGATTTGGGTCGAGACCAATGGTGGGCTCGTCGAGAATGAGAAGGTCGGGTTCTGCTAGTAGAGCATCGGCCAGACCGACGCGCTGGCGATAGCCTTTGGATAAAGTGCCGATGAGTTTTCGTTCAACGTCTTTAACACCGCAAAGTTCCTTCACATCGCCGACCCGCTCTGCAATGCGACGGTGCGGCACGCCCTTGAGCGCTGCGCGATAATTCAGGTATTCCGTCACACGCATATCGCTATAGAGCGGAACATTTTCGGGCATGTAGCCGAGGTGCGTCCGCGCCTGCAGCGATTGTCCAAAAACGTCGAATCCGGCGATGCTCGCGCGACCGGAAGTCGGCGGCATGAAGCCCGCCAGGATGCGCATGGTGGTGGTTTTGCCAGCGCCGTTCGGCCCGAGAAATCCCATGATTTCGCCCTGGCTAACCTCGAAATTCAAATCCTGGATGGCGGTATGACCAGCGTACCTTTTCGTCAAATTCTCAACCTTGATCATTTTGCGACACTTCGATGAGACAACCGAACCGCGATTGCGTTGCCAATTTTTTTACCGCGCTTTGAGAGTCAGGGTGGCGAGCTCATGGTTCTCTCCACGCGCACGGATTATGCCGATCGTAAATTCCACGTTTGCGCCGCTCTCTGCCGCTCGCAGCACCTCGTCGACCTGTCTCACGGAAGAGACCGTCGATTTGTCAACGCGATACAGGACCATTCCGCGCTTTATCCCGGCGTCGTCTGCCGGGCTGTCGGGTTCCACCGCCGTAATCAAGACGCCGCGACCTCGCAGATAACCGAGCGCATCGCTCAATTCCGAACTCAGCTCTTGCAGCTGAATTCCGAATAATTTCTCGACGCGGGCACTGCTGGGTTCGGCAGGTCCAGACGACTCTTTAAGTTTGCCCTGCTTCATCGCCACTTGCTTGAAGCGATTGACGCTGTCGCGCACAACATCGGCCGGAATGGCGAAGCCCAGTCCCTGGGTGGGAACGCCTTGTGGCGTAAACGCCATTTTCGCGGACGCAATACCTACCAATCGACCGGAGAGATCGATCACCGGGCCGCCGCTGTTGCCGGGATTGATTGCGGCATCCGTCTGCACCAAATCTTTATAATCGGTTTCATCAACGGTGATATTCCGTTTGACCGCGCTCAGCACACCCCGGCTGATGGAGCTGCCGTATCCAACAGCATTGCCTACTACCATCACGGTCTGACCGAGCAAGTTCGGAGAAATATCGTCGAGATTGATGAACGGGAAATCGGTTTGCGCGTCGATTTTGATAAAGGCCAAATCGGTCTTGTCGTCGCCGGCAATGTAATGCGCGCGATAGGTTTTCCCGTCGTGAGCGGTTACGTGAATCTTCAAATCCGCAGCACGCTCTACCACGTGCTGGTTCGTCACGATGTAACCCGCCGGATCTATTATGAAACCGGACCCCAGACTTTGCAGCGTCTGACGGACTTCGCGCGGTCGATACCGATTGTTACCGAAGAATTGGGCGTAAAAATCGTCGAAGGGATCGCGCACGGTGCGCTTAACGACGCGCTCACTATTGATATTCACTACCGCAGGCAAAACCTTCGCCACAGCCAAAACAGCTGGTTCCGAAGCCGGATCGGCCTGTGCAAAACACGGCGCTGGAGCGGCAACCACCAAGAATGTCGCGGCCGCGCAGACAGCACGATTTTTCAGACGCATACGCGCAGCAAGTAACGAGGCGGCCTTCGGACTGTCAACTTGCCGCCATGCGCAATCATCCGAGATTGATTCATTATGCGCACTTCAATTGACGCTCGCGCAAATCTTCATCTGATCGAGGAAAAGTATCGCCTTTGGCAGGAGAACCCTGACTCGGTCGATTCGGGGTGGTCTGCCTTTTTTGAAGGATTCGAGCTGGGGAATCTTCCGGAGCGTAACGGGGCGGCCGAAGCCGAGGTCGAGGCTCGCGAAGCAGCATTGCAGACGCGCGTCGATGGGTTGGTTTACGCTTATTGCTCGCTGGGTCACACGATCGCCCGCATAGATCCGCTGGCAGAGACGCGGCCGACAAATCCGTTGCTGCGTCTGAGCGAATTTGGGTTCACCGACTCCGACCTCGATCTCCGCGTTTCATCGAAGTTCTTCCTAGACAATCGGTCGATGACGTTGCGCGACGTGGTCGCGGGGCTCGACAGAATTTATGCAGACTCGATCGGATCGGAGTTCATGCATATTCAGGATCCACACATCCGCGAATGGATCCGGCGGCGACTGGAAACACGTCCGCACAAACACTCAACGCCTCGTGCGGTCCAAGTCGCGCTGTTGCGGGCGCTGCTCGAATCCGAGTCGTTCGAGATTTTTCTGCATACCCGCTACGTCGGACAAAAACGCTTCTCGTTACAGGGAGCGGAAGCGTTGATGGTCGCTCTGGAAACAATCCTGCACAAATGCCCGGACGGCGGCGTAGAGGAGATTTGCATGGGCATGGCGCATCGTGGACGGCTCAATGTGCTTGCGAATTTTCTGCGCAAATCGCTCAAGGTCATCTTCACCGAGTTTAGCGAGAATTACATTCCCGATTTGGTCGCTGGCGATGGCGACGTGAAATATCATCTCGGTTATCAGGCCGTGCGCAGGCTCGCTTCGGGCGCGGAGATCGAGATCCGACTCTCGTCGAACCCGAGCCATTTGGAAGCTGTCGATCCAGTCGTCGAAGGGAAAGCGCGCGCCCGGCAACGAATTCGCGGCGATACCGAGCACCGGAAAAAGGTCTTGCCGCTGCTCGTGCACGGCGATGCGGCATTCATCGCACAGGGAATCGTGGCCGAGACGCTGAATTTGTCGCAGTTACACGGTTACTGTACTGGCGGCACTATTCACGTCGTGGTGAATAATCAGATCGGCTTCACTACGCTTCCGAAAGATGCGCGATCATCCCGTTACGCCACGGATATCGCCAAAATGATCGAGGCACCGATTTTTCATGTGAACGGCGATGACCCGCTCGCAGTGAAGTTTGTCAGCGATTTGGCGTTCGATTTCCGCCAGCAATTCGGGCGAGACGTGGTGATCGACTTGTATTGCTATCGCCGCTATGGCCACAACGAAGGCGACGAACCGTCGTTCACACAGCCCGATCTCTACGCAAAGATCGAGAAACGTCCGTCTGTCACGCAGCTTTATAAACGCGAGTTGCTCGATGCCGGAACGCTGAGCGAAGACGACGCTGCTTCGCTCGAGACCGAGTTCGCCCTGCGACTGGAAATGACGCGGGATGAAGTGAACGCGATCGAAAAACGCAGAGCGAACCAGAAAGCCAAATTCAGAGAATCAACGGCCATCTTTCAACCTGAATACACGAGCGAGTCCGAGCCAACTGCTATCAGCGAGAAAACGCTGAAAACGATTGTCGAAGGTCTGACGCATGTCCCGGACGGTTTCGAGGTCCAGCCAAAAATCCAACGCATCGTGATCGACCATCAGCGCAAAGTCTTCGAGGATGGCGGGCCGTATGAATGGCATTACGCCGAAGCGCTCGCATTTGGGTCGCTTCTTCTTGAGGGAATTCCAGTTCGGTTATCGGGTCAGGACAGTTCGCGCGGCACGTTCAGCACGCGGCACTCCGTGCTTTACGATGCGAAGACGGGCAAACCGTACGTGCCGTTGATGCACCTGGCTGAAAAGCAAGCGCGCATCTGCATTTACAACAGTCCGCTCTCCGAGGCTGCCGTGCTCGGATTCGATTACGGTTACTCGCTTGAGTATCCAAAAATGCTTTGCCTGTGGGAGGCGCAATTCGGCGATTTCGTCAATGAGGCGCAACCAATCATTGATCAGTTCATCGTCTCAGCAGAATCGAAATGGCAACAACCCAGCGGGATTGTGTTATTACTCCCGCACGGGTATGAAGGCCAGGGCCCGGAACATTCGAGTGCTCGCATCGAGCGCTTCCTCCAGGAGTGTGCCGATGACAACATCCAGGTCTGCAATCTCACCACCGCAGCGCAGTATTTTCATGTGGTGCGCCGCCAGATGAAACGCGATTTCATCAAGCCGCTCATCATCGCTACGCCGAAGAGTCTGTTGCGCGCCAAGTATGCGTCGTCGCCCGCGGAAGAATTCGTCCATGGCCGATTCAACGAAATCCTCGGCTCGCCCGAAGCCGGTCGGGCCGACAACATGAAGCGCATCATCTTTTGCTCCGGCAAGGTCTATTACGATCTGCTCAAGTACCGAAGCGATCGCAAGATTGACGATGCCGCGATCATTCGGATCGAGCAGCTTTATCCGCTGGCGGAAAAAAGGCTCCGCGAAATGCTCAAGCCGTTTCCAAAAGGCGCGAAGCTCGTCTGGTGCCAGGAAGAACCGCAAAACATGGGTGCTTGGACTTTCATCGAGCCGCGATTGCGCACGCTTTTCTGCACCGAGATCGCCTACGCCGGGCGCGAAGCCAGTGCCAGCCCTGCTGTCGGCTCGCTCGCACGACACAAGCGCGAGCAAGCGCGTCTCGTTGCCGACGCCTTTTCACTTTAGTCTGTTTACGGAAGCGCCGACTTAAACGATCTCGCTGGTTGAGCGCGTCACGTGTCGTTTTTGGGGCAAAATGACTTGCTTTCCTTGCGCTTTTTTCGGCAGAATGCCGACGCAGTCGTTGTTAGGCAGAACGCTACGAAGGCGCGGAGTATCAGTTCATGAACAGTTCACCCCCTATCCAAAGCGCCGAAGGTGGTGCGATGGCATTCACCACCACTCATTGGAGCGTAGTGCTGGAGGCGCAAGGTGAAACGCCAGCTGCGCACAAAGCACTCGAAATACTTTGTCGCACTTATTGGCGACCTCTCTACGGGTTTGCTCGGCAGCAAGCCCTTACACGAGAAGAGGCGCAGGACCTAGTCCAGGAATTTTTTGCGTGTCTGCTCGAACACAGAAATTTGGATGCAGTCCGGCGCGAGAAGGGACGTTTGCGTTCTTATCTGCTTGTGTCGCTCAAACGTTTTCTGGCGAGCGAGCAGCATCGCGCCAGCGGAGTTAAGCGATACGAGACTGGCTCTCACATTCCATTGGACGAACTGCTCGAGTCGGAGGTCGCCGACTTTGAGTTGACGGAAACCTGGAGCGCTGACCGGCTTTACGAGCGGCACTGGGCGTTGGCGGTGTTGGAACAAGTACTCGATCGACTTGAGTCGGAGTACCGAGCGGCGGGCAACGCAGCGTTGTTCGACCGGTTGAAAGAATTTCTTGTCGGCGAACCGGGACTGCGAACACAAGCTGAGATTGCCACAGAATTGGACATGACAGAGAACGCAGTGAAACAGGCGTTTCACCGGTTTCGCCAGCGTTACCGCCTGTTGTTACGCGAGGAGATCGCTCACACTGTCGCACAAGCGGGGGACGTTGAGGGCGAATTGCGTCATTTGGTTTCCGTCTTGCGCGGGTAAGGACGCGAATTCCAGAGAGAGAGACACGAATTACACGAATGATCACGAATACGGCTCATCAATGGGCGAGAGTTCGTGAAATTCGTTTTTCAATTGGTGCGAATTCGTGAAATTCGTGTCTAGAGTTTGCGAAAACTGCGGTGAGAAAATTTTCGGAGACGCGCCGAAAGGATTATGTCCCGCCTGCGTTCTGGAGACAGGTCTCGGCCCGCTAATGGACGAACCTGTAGCCGGAGGCGGTGACTCCGGCCCTCCCGCAGGGGTACTGATCGACTTCGGCGACTATGAATTGCTCGAGGAAATTGGTCGAGGCGGCCAGGGAGTCGTTTATCGCGCGCGCCAGAAAAGCCTCAACCGAACGGTCGCGTTAAAAGTCATTGGCCTTGGGCAATGGGCCACCCAGGCGCATCTAAAGCGGTTTCGTCGGGAAGCCGAGTCGGCAGCCAACCTGGATCATCCATGCATCGTTCCCATTTACGACGTGGGCGAACGCGAGGGTTCCTGCTACTTCAGCATGAAGTTCATCGACGGCGGACAACTCGATGAAGTGGCAAGCCGCACACCGATCTCGACCCGAAATGCAGCGGAACTCATCGCGAAACTGGCGCGCACGGTTCACTACGCGCATGAACACGGCATCCTGCACCGCGACATTAAGCCGGGCAACATTCTTCTCGATGCCAAAGGCGAACCGCATCTCACCGATTTCGGGTTGGCCCGGCTGCTGGAGACGAAAAGCAGTGTCACTCACACCATGGACGTTTTGGGAACGCCGAGTTACATGGCGCCTGAACAAGCCAGTGGTCATAACGAGCAGCTCACAGGTGAGACAGATGTTTACGGCCTCGGGGCAGTGTTTTACCAACTACTTACTGGTCATCCTCCTTTTGCCGGTGGAACAAGTTATGAAACCATCCGGCTGCTCTTGGATAGTGAACCGCGGCAGCCGCGTCTGTGGAATAGGAAAATCGATCGCGAGCTTTCCACGATTTGCCTGAAGTGTCTGGAGAAAGATCCAAATCGCCGTTACCCTTCTGCTCTCGCGCTGGCCGAAGACCTCGAACACTGGTTAAAGCACGAGCCAATCAGCGCCAAGCGAAGTGGATTTTTCACACATGCGCGGAAATGGGTGCGCCGGAACCCCAGCACCGCTGCCCTAGTAACCTTGTCGTTTGCCGTCGCGATTGGTTTGGGCGTGCTGGTTTGGAACCATAAATCCGCAGTCCCGATTCCGAAGAGCATCGCAGTGCTTCCGTTTGAAAACCTAAGCGGCGACCCGGATAACGCCTATTTCGCGGAAGGCATCCAAGAGGAGATCCTGACGCGGCTGGCTGGCATTGCGGATTTGAAAGTAATTTTGCGCACTTCCGCGCAGCGCTATCAAAGCAAACCTCGCAATCTCACCGAAATCGCGAAGCAGCTTGGCGTAGCGAACATTCTTGAAGGAAGCGTGCAAAAAGTGGCCGACCACGTGCGAGTCAATGCGCAGTTGATAAACGCGCAAACCGATTCCCACCTCTGGGCAAACACCTACGACCGGAAGGTGACTGACGTGTTTGAGGCTGAAAGTGAGATCGCCAAACGAATAGCCGAGTCATTGCAGGTGAGGCTAAGCGGTCGCGAGGAGCAGGCATTAGCAGTTAAACCAACAAACAATCCAGACGCTTACGATACGTATCTCCATGGACTGGCTCTTGAAGTACGCAGCGCCGCCGCGACCTCCAACATCTCCTCTTACGCTTCCAATCTACTAGGCCAGGCTGCCAGTTTTTATGAGCGTGCCGTGCAGATTGACCCCAATTTTGCGCTCGCGTGGGCACGGCTCTCTCGCAAAGAGGCGCTCCGTTACTTCGCCCGCATGGATCCCAATTCGGCCGCTATGGGCGATGCCGCTAAGCGGGCTTTGGATAATGCTCAGAGACTAGAGCCGAACTCGCCTGAAACCCTGCTGGCGTTGGGTTATTATCAATACAGGGTGCTGCGTGATTACGGGTCTGCCAAGACCACGTTTGTTCGCGTCAGCGAGGTGTTACCCGGTAGCAGCGAGGTACGAATGGCTCTCGGCGGAATCCTTGCACGCGAGGGACAGTGGGATCAAAGCGTTGCCTACCTTGAGCAAGCCCTCACCTTGGACCCACATAATGTGGAGTTACTCATGAAGGCGGCATCGACTTACGCCAACCTTCGACAGTTCACAGCTGCGTTAAAGCTCTACGATCGAATGCTGGAGATTACACCAACCGATCCAGATGTGATGGCGTATAAGGCAAGCATTTATCAGGCTGAAGGTAACCTGCAACAAGCCGCGAGGTTGCTATCCGGAATAAACGAGGAAACTCCTTCTGAAGTTACGTTCGCCATTAAGACCACTCAGTTGAGACTTGAGCGGAATTATGGTGAGGCTGTCCGATTGCTGCAAGTCCGACTAGCTCAATTCAATTTTGAGTCTCAGTACTCCAAGGCAGTGTGTCAGATCTCGCTAGCTTTCGCGCAAGGTTTTGCTGGCGATACGGCTGGCACTAAGGTTACCGCTGAACAGGCACGCGATACACTGGAGCAGCTATACAGAGATGAACCAGACAACGAATTCGTTGCAGCATGGCTGTCGCAAGCTTATGCGATGGTGGGAGAGAAGGACTCGGCCTTCAAGGCGGCGGAACAGGCAATGGCGCTTTTGCCTAGCGCTAAAGACCGGCAGTGGGGACCTAGCTATGAAGAGAACCTGGCTTTGATTCAGAGCATTTTCGGCGACAAGAGTCGCGCGATCAAAACTCTCACCCAACTGCTAAAGACGCCGCATGACAGCCTGCAGATTATTTGCGCGGGAGCGGCCGTCCTCACCCCGGCTCTCCTAAGGCTCGATCCGATCTGGGACGCTCTGCGCAGCGATCCGCGTTTCCAAAAACTCTGCGAGGAAAAAATCGACAAGAGCATTGCTGTTCTTCCGTTTGAAAATCTAAGCGGCGACCCGAACAACGCTTATTTTGCTGAAGGTGTTCAAGGGGAGATCCTGACGCGGCTGGCTAGCGTCGCGGATTTGAAAGTGATTTCCCGGAGTTCCACCTCCCGCTATAAGAGCAAGCCCCACAATCTCACCGAGATCGCGAAGGAGCTTGGCGTGGCGAACGTCCTTGAAGGTAGCGTTCAAAAGGTAGCCGATCAGGTGCGGGTCAACGTGCAGTTGATTAATGCGCAAACTGACTCCCATCTGTGGGCAGACACCTACGACCGGAACTCGACCGACATCTTTCAGGTTGAGAGCGACATCGCCAAAGGAATCGCGGCGGCGTTGCAAGCGAAGCTAACCGGTCGCGAGGAGCAGGCATTAGCAGTTAAACCAACAAGCAATCCGGAGGCTTACGATGCGTACCTGCGCGGCCTGGCTTATAATCTGAAAGCGGAAAACACAGCCGCCAATCTCCTTGGTGCGCAGAGACATCTCAGAGAAGCGGTGCGCTTGGATCCGACGTTTGCCCTTGCTTGGGCACTGCTGTCATACGTGGACGCGCGCGGCTACCAGACCCTGAGTCTTCCACACACGGTCGCTCTCCGTGAAGAGGCACGGCAAGCAGCCGAAACCGCGCTCGCTCTTCAGCCGAACCTTGGTGAGGCCGTATTAGCAAAGGGAGCTTACCACTACAATTGCCTAAGAGACTACGACACGGCGGTGCGTTACATTGAGCAAGCGCGTCAGCTCCTGCCCAATAGCAGCCGAATTCCTGAATTGCTGGCCTATGTCGCGCGAAAGCGAGGCCAGTGGGATCGGAGCGAGTCGTACTTCAACGAAGCTGAGCGACTCGACCCGCGCAACGTTACCCTGCTCACCCAGCACGCGCATTCCTATAAGGCGTGTCGTCGCTTTCCAGAGGCGCTACGAAAACTTGATCAGGTTCTAAATATTACCCCGGACGACGTCGATACCCTCGCAACGGTGGCGGCTATCGCACAAGCCCAAGGCGACTTGCCGCGTGCCGCGGCGATCCTTGCTCCGCTCCATCCGAACGCTTACAACGACCGTGCGTGGGACACACAAGTTTATCAAGGCATCCTGGAGCGTCGCCCCGCGGCAATCATTCCCCGATTCAAGGAAATACTTGCCCAGCCTGATCCAGCGTTGGGTTATGCCAATGGCGAATTGCGCTTTTTGTTAGGTTGGGCGCAGGAAGTCGCCGGCGACCATGCCGGCGCCCAGGAAACTTGGCGACCAGCGCGCAACGAACTGGAAACGTTTCTTAAAGACCAGCCGGACAATCATACCCTCATTGGCCATCTCGCGCTGACCAATATGGGTCTCGGTGACAAGACCGCAGCGTTCGCCTTCGTGGGGAAGGCGATGGCCGTGGTCCCGATCGAGAAAGATGCGCTGAATGGCACCACTCCAATTGAGATTCTCGCCCGCGTATCCGCGCAAATGGGCGAACCCGAGCGCGCCATTGCCGCTTTACAGAAACTACTCTCGATACCTCATTTTGGTCTGCTGACAACCGTACCGCTTACTCCTGCGCTGCTCCGCCTCGATCCCATGTTCGATCCGCTCCGGAACGATCAGCGCTTCCAAAAACTCTGCGAGGAAAAGCGGCCGTGAGCCCGCATCGGAGCGTCGCAAGCAATCTATTTCAACAGAAGATAACAAAGAAAACAAAGACTGTCTTTGGCTGGAACCGAAATGCTTTCTTCGCTGCCTTGGTTTCCTTCTGTTGGCCAGAGTGCTCTTATCGGTGACATCCGCTGCCTGCCCGCCGTAGCTCGAACGCGAAGGTGGGTAATCCGCGGTCTTCCCAATTTTTCGCGTAACCTCGCGCCCGATTTTCTCTAGTACCTCAGTGAAGAGCAAACTAACTAGAGAAAAACAAACAAAACAAAGGAGCAACCCATGAAAACACGAAACACACCAACCCTGCTGGCAGCTATCGTCGGCGGTTTTAATCGAACTCGTTTCTTCTCCATCGTGCGCATCGCAACCGCCAGCACGCTTATTTCGGCAGCGGCAGTGATGGCTGTCATCCTCGGCACCGAGGCATTGGTCAGCGTTGGCAGTCCGCCTTCGCCGGTCCCGCAGAACGCCCAGACCGAGCCAGCGCTTGCGGTGGATGCAGCTCATCCGAATGTCCTGGCCGCTGGAGCGAACGACACCATTGATATGGAAGCATACAACGCGGGTGACGACACGACCTTCCCGCCCTTCCCCTTCACGCCGGGTGTAGGTATTTCCGGCGTATACTTCTCGTTCGATAGCGGGCACACATGGATACAGCCAACGTACGCGGGCTACAGCGCCAGGTTCGGGATCAACAACAGTTGCCTGGGGGTTGTCGGGCCGGACCCAGGCTGCACACCCGATCCCGCTGGCCCAATCGGCACGCTGCCATGGTACTACGAAAACGGTTTGATCTCTTTCGGCGACCCCGCCGTCGCTTTTGGTCCTAGCCCCGATACGAATGGCAACTTCTCATGGACGAACGGTTCGCGGCTCTACTATGCCAGCATCGCATTTAACTTTGGCGACACGTTTAAAGGCGTTGCCGCAGTTTACGTCTCGCGCACGGACGACGTAGCTGCAGCAGCAGCAGGAGATAAGAACGCCTGGTTGCAGCCAGTCCTTGCTTCTAAGCAAAACTCTAGCCTCTTCTCTGACAAGGAGCAGATCTGGGCAGACAATGCCGCGTCGAGCCCATTTTTTGGCAATGTGTACATCTGCTACTCGGCCTTCCGCAGCCGGAACTTCGGCCCCCGGCCGGTCATGGTCGCCATCTCCAGCGATGGTGGGAATACGTGGAGGAACCGACAGGTCACCGAGGCAACTACCAACGCTCAGCATGGTTACCGTATAGGTTCCACAATTCGCACCGACAGCAACGGGGTAGTCTATCTCTTCTTCACGCACTTCGGCATAGGCACTTCCATCGGCACGCACGCAATGGTCAAATCCTACGATGGCGGGCAGACTTGGACGCGGCCGCAGGACATCGTCTCGATGAACGATGCTTGCTACAACGTTGACCCGGTAATTGGCCGCTGCGTGGAGGATGGCATTGCTGGCGCGCGCATGGACCTGACGCCCGGTACAAGCGTCGACATTGCAAACGGCGCGCCGACTGGCGCGGACGCGACCAACGAGATCGTTGATACGTGGGTCGATGGCCGCTTTGGGTTAAACAACGAGAAGGTCATGCTCTCTTACTCAACTAACGGCGGCGATTCATGGTCGGACCCAACAGCAATTAGCAGCAGTGGTGATCGCGGCTACTACGCAGCGGCAGCCATCTCACCCATTGGCCAGGAGCTGTATATCGGCTATAACGCTTTTACTACGCCGTATCGCACGAACACGTTCGATCCGCGCACTCTCGTGGGCGTGGTGCTGCATGCGGATGTCGGCACGGATGGCGCACCGACAGGCTGGACGGAATTGCACCGGAGCCCAGAAGGCGATCCGCGGGGCTCGACCGACACCGGTACCGCTGAGTTTCTGGGTGATTACGTCTATGCTATCGCGACAAGCACATACGGCGCTGCGGTCTGGAACGACACACGCAACGCCGCCGACTGCCCAGCCATGGATGCGTGGCGCATGTCACTGCGCGGGGGTCCACCAGCGCCGCTCCCTGCGCCACAGCAAGATTGCCCATCTACTTTCAGCAACGTCGACATTTTTAGCTGGACATCTGCACCCTGAGGCCGATGCGGCGCTGGCCGCAACTCCGTTGCCGTAATCACTTCCTGACGTAGAAAGGCATCCGTCGCATCAGCGGCGGATGTCACGCATTCTCAGGGCCCGCAAGACACATTTCCTACAACAGTGTAGGTGGCCGCTGGATGTCCATTGTCCCGCTGTCCTTTAACAAAGGTGTGATCTACCAGGAGAGTCGAGCGCTCTAGGTTTTGTGTCTCCGGTGTGTCGGCGGTGAACGTTCTTCCGTTAACCGCTCCGAGCAGATCGCCCGGAGCCGGGCTGCCAACTACGGATTTCGCCACGATGAGCGTGATGGTTCCATCGGCGTTAAAGCTGCTTCCCGGCAACGGTCCGATTGAAGTTTCGGTTGGAACCCCGATAACCAGACCAACAACCGCGGTAGCTATCGTTCCGTAGTCAAAGGTAATGTTTCCGTTGCCGTCTGTCCTCATGCCAACGTAGAACTGCTCGGCTGCCGGATCGTACGATTGTGCAGCGTAGGAGTTCCAGACGATCCTCCATCTGCTGTTGATGGGTACGGTCGCGAGACTGGTTACTTTCATCTTGAACATTAGATTGCTTGTCGCGGGAGGCTCACCGACGGCGATAGAGTCAATAGCAAGCGAGGCAGGCGCCAGGCCTTGCAGTGGCTGTTCCGGATGGCCCGGTGGTGTTTTTTGGACGATCAAACCAGTGCACGTATCGCCGAGGTACGGCGCGGCGACTTCGTTGTTTCCGCATGACGTACCGACGCTATTTACTACCAGCACCTTGTAATAATACGTCTGGGTGGGATCAGTGGCACTAGCGTCGTCGTAGGTTGTCTGATTTCCCGAAACACTCGTCAATAGGGTCTCGGCGCCGCTGGCTGTACCTCTCATGATCCGGTAGCTCGTGATGTTGGCGTTACCCGCGTCGGCCTCGGACCAGGCGAGATGGACCACGGAGTTCACTCGTCGCACTGTTACCGACGGCATGCCGGGCGCTGACTTGGCGCGGAGCGGATTCGGCGGGTCAAAGCTGGCGATGAGTCGGCGTCCGCTTGATTGCCGCGCGATTACGCCTCTCGCCGTATAGGCGTTGCCTTTCGCTGCGGTGGCGGCTTGGACGCAGGCACCGTCGGCACATCCATCAACGTAACCGACCTGCACGCGCCCCTGCTTGTCAACAGTCGCATCAAAGAAGTCTAGCAGATTTCGGCAAATGTCGGCGCCGCCGTGCATCCAGATGCAACCGCGCTGCATCGGGTCCTTTGGCGTGATGTCGGCGGTAGTCCAATGCAGCCCTCCGTCGAAAGTACTCGCGACGTAGAGATGCCAGATACCACTGAAGCTGTTTGCAGATTGATCTCCCGATGTCGTCGAGCCGTAGAAAGCCACTGCGGCTCGGCTTGCGTCGGCTGCCACTGCGGCAGGGAATGCAATGTTCTTCAGTCCGTAAACTGCGCCTACATCGTAGATGTTCTGCCAGGTCTGGCCGCGATCGGTGGACGTCGCCACAACCGCGTTTGAGCCACCAGTAGCGGTGCCGGCCACTGTGCTGCTGGACATTGCAAAATAGACTCGGCCGTTGTTATCGACTGCTACAGCTGGATCTTGTAGATTCGCGTTCGCGCGCGTTTGGGTGCTTGCATTTTGAACCGGCCGTACGCTCCACGTTAGTCCATTATCTTCGGAAACCACGACGGCTCCAGTTCCGCCGCAGCTGTTGTTGGGAAGATAAACTGTTCCGTCCGGTGCAACCTTTACGTGCCCATGCAATCCGCCGCACTGCGACGTGTAGGTCGGTATTGGCGGGCCGTAGGTGGCGCCTCCGTCATCGCTGCGCAAACAAAACGCGGTAACCAAGTCTTGCGAACAATAATAAACCGCGTTCGCGTACAGGCCGTGAGGCGGCGCAGGGGCGTGATATGGCCCGCCGCCGATCGTCTCATGGTCAATGCCCGATCCGAGCGGGCCGGAACTCGGTGACCAGCCTGCATAGCTGGGCTGACCTAATTGGTCGAGACCGTCAGTATCTGTGAATGAAACTTTGCAGCTCGGCGTGGTCAGCGTGAGTTCTCCTGCAAACACACGACCAGTTTGCCGATCCGTGAAGCCAATGGGATCGGAATCAACAAACTGTGATGTTGGCGCGGGACTGTTATACCAAGTCGCGCTCTGGCCGTTTGCCGGGCAGCTATCGTCGAACTTGATGAAGAGCGTTTGAAGATCTGACTGGAAATTTGTTACGCCCGTCGCTGAGTTTGGTGAATTCCAATTGACCCCAACGGAAGGTTCGCCCGCATCGTGACCCATGTATTCGACCGTGTGCACAGCGGGCCCCTGGCTGCTGTCGGTCACTTGGACCAACGTCCCCGGTGCCTCGAAGTTCTGAAAGCCGACCTTCGGGCCCTTGTCCAGGGGGGCCGGCGGGGCCAAGGCAGACCCGGCTGATGTAGACACTGGGCTGGCGCTGCCGGAATACTGGAAACCGGTAAAGGCGCTGAAATACACAACGTGCACGGAAAACGTCCCGGTACCGATGTCGGGATTGCTCGGATCGAGATCAACAATTTCCGGGGGCGTTCCGCCGTGGGCTGATGTGCCGCCGGGCACGATTGGTCCGTTGTTATCGCCTTTGTGAACGTATACGTCATAGTCGCTCAGGCCGGATGGATCGGCACAACTGATGGTGATTCGCGCCTTGAGACCAGTCCAATTCGTTGCCATACCGGACAACGTAATCGAGAACGTGTCGCAGTTTATGCCGTCAACACAGGTGCTTTCGTCCAGCGAACCGCCGCCAACGGCAGTACCGACCCAATTCAGTTGCGGCCCGGCGGAATTAAGCGTTCCAGAGCTAGGCGTCGCCGACTGCAAACGGGCTGTGAAGACCGCGAATACAATCAGGAAAATACCCGTAACAAAAAAAAGCGCGCCGATAGTGGCGCGCGCCGTCATTGAAGTGGAGGAGACCTTTTTCATAGGCAGAATTGGTTCAATTCTGCCTATGATTCGAGAAACTCGGCGAGGGTGGTCGCCTCGTTAGGGCGAATTTTTTCTGGAACCAGCTACAGCCGTTGAAGCGCTTTTTGCGCGAGGACCTTTGACTTGTCGAGTTTCGTCTCTTCGCCATCGGTTCCACCGATGCCGACCGAGATGAGAGCATCGCCCTTTAAAACGTAAAGTATTCCGCCGAATCGATTGGCGACCCAATAAGCTTCGTCTCCGAGTCCGACGATCTTTTTCGGTGCGGGCCCTTCTTCGTTCTCGTTGTGGGTGTTTGTCCGCGGTTCTTCGTTTTCGTACGGCTCAAACTTTTCTTTCCAGAAGTCTTTTGGACTGCGCGCACCGTGTTGGTTTGGGTCTCGCTGGATAAGTGCCAGATTTACTGATTTACTGAATTCTGCTGCGGTATAAAGACATTGGGAAATCCGGAACGTTCCGTCCAAACGCTCGCTGCTCTTCGCGTCCTTCACTGGTATTTGCTGAACCGATTCGACTTCTACTTTGGAGACAAGGCTGCAGGCGTCGGGTGTGATCGTCGCATCTCGCTGTTTGGTGCATCCGGTTGAAACCAGTCCAAACGAAAGACAAAAACAGGCGAACAGGACACAGCGCACGAAACAACTTTCAGCTAACGAACGCGCGCGGACAACACCCCTCGCAAAATTCAGCGTCGTTTGTCGATCTGATGGCATGCCCGCTACATTGCCTTGCCGGTTGACGGATGTTAGCGTCGCCCGCTCGCCATGAGCCAGAATTACAAAGACACATTGAACCT
>Ga0137403_10004055_pt1 | contig 17343 bp, 7 predicted proteins | sample CZOMad2_1_16fung_FD_122057 | JGI IMG/M metagenome (GOLD analysis project Ga0137403, IMG submission 122057) | Vadose zone soil fungal communities from Angelo Coast Range Reserve, California, USA - CZOMad2_1_16fungal (Hybrid Assembly) | ecosystem: Environmental > Terrestrial > Soil > Vadose zone...
TCGAGAGGTCTTTGATCGTCGGCGAGGTGCCGCAGAGCGGGCAATTCGAATCGCGCCGCAGCCTCACCTCGCGGAAGCGCATGCCGAGCGCGTCATAGGTGAGGAGGCGGCCGATGAGGGGCTCGCCGATGCCGAGCAGGACCTTCACGGCTTCCGTCGCCTGGATCGTTCCGACCACGCCTGGGAGCACGCCCAGGACCCCGGCCTCGCTTCAGGAGGGTACGAGGCCCGGCGGCGGAGGTGTCGGGTAGAGGCAGCGGTAGCACGGCCCTTCGTTGGGCGCGAACACCGTGGCCATGCCCTCGAACTGGAAGATCGACCCGTGGACGTTGGTCTTGCCCGCCAGGTAGCAGGCGTCGTTCATCAGGTAGCGCGTCTCGAAGTTGTCCGATCCGTCGACGATCAGGTCGTAATCCTTGATGATGTCCATCACATTGTCCACGGTGATGCGCGTGGCCAACGGGATGACGTTGACGTCGGGGTTGAGCGCCTTCAGCGTTCGCGTGGCGGACTCGACCTTCGGCTTGCCGATGTCGGCGGTCGTGTGGAGGATCTGGCGCTGCAGGTTCGTGATGTCCACCACGTCGCCGTCCATCACGCCGAGCGTGCCCACCCCGGCGGCCGCCAGGTAAAACGCCGTCGGGGAGCCGAGGCCGCCGGCGCCGATCAGCAGCACCTTGGAGCGCAGCAGCCGGCGCTGGCCCTTCTCCCCGACCTGCTGGAGGAGGAAGTGGCGGCTGTAACGCTGGATCTGATCGGGGCCGAGCGGCAGCTCACGCACGGTTGGCAGGCCCGATTGAGCCCACTTCTGATACCCGCCGCCGAGGTTGATGACGTTCTGATAGCCGAGGTCCTTCAGGACCTTCCCCGCCAGGACCGAGCGCAGCCCGGTCTGGCAGTACAGCACGACCGGCGTCGTGGGGTCGGACACTGCGCCGGCGACCCGAAACTCGAGGAAACCACGGCTGATATTGGTGGAACCCTCGATGTGGCCGTCCCGGTATTCATCGGGGTCACGGACGTCGATCACAGCCAGCGGCTCGCGGGATTTGATCCGCCGCTGGACCTGCTCGGGGCTCTCCTCGGGCACGGCCTGCCGTGCCTCGGTGATCATCTCCTTGAGCGTCTTCATCGGGCTGATGTTACCCCCATTCCGGCCAATCGAGAATCGCGGGTTCGGCGGAATCCGGGAACCGGACTCGCGATCTGTTCGTTTCCACGTCGCTTCTCTGTCTCGGGAATCGACCTCGGTGTGGGGAGGTGATCGACCACAGTGACCCGCATGCGCACAGCTTGAGCAGCAAACCGAGACCCGCAACCCACGAGAGGACACCCCATGAGGACACTCAAGCTCCTACTCGCCTTCTTCATCGTACTGGGGACGACCCCGATGGCGTTGGCCCACGATGACCGGGATGATCGCAACACCGTTCGCGCTCGGCTTTCCGGCTTCAACGAAACGACAGACCGGGAAATCGCGGAATCGCTGAAGCAGTTGAATGCGCCTTCACTGGATGGATTGATTCTGGACATGCGCGGGAACCCCGGCGGGTTGCTGAATGAAGCGGTGGCCGTCGGCGACATGTTCCTGGATAAGAACCAGCTGATCGTCTCGCACCACGGGCGGACGTCGCCGGAGCGACGGTACTTCGCGGTGCGAGGGAACCAGGGAGTGACGGTGCCGCTGGTGATTCTGGTGAACAATAATTCGGCATCGGCAACGGAAATTGTGGCCGGCGCGGTGCAGGACCATGACCGCGGTTTGGTCGTGGGCGATACGACGTTCGGCAAGGGCTTGGTGCAGACGGTGACGCCCTTGAGCGAGAACACCGGGTTGGCGCTGACCACGGCGCGGTACTACACGCCGAGCGGCCGGCTAATTCAACGCGATTACAAATCGGTATCACTCTACGAATATCACTACGAGCGGAAAGTGCCGGATCATCCGACGGAAGTGAAGCTCACCGATAGCGGCCGGCAAGTTACCGGCGGGGGCGGCATCTCGCCGGACATCAGCGTTCCGGCACCGAAGCTGACGAAATTCGAACAATTGCTGTATCGCAATGATGTGTTCTACCCGGCCGAAACGGGCGTCGGCGGATTCACGCGCTACTACCTGGGCACAAAACCCACCATCAACAAGGATTTTGAAGCTGACGACAGCGTGATGCGTGTGTTCCGCGAATACCTGAGCAAGCACAGCGTGCGGTACACCGAACCGGAGATGGCGGAAACGGGCGATTGGATCAAGCGAAAGATTAAGCAGGAAGTGTTTATGTCCAGCTTCGGGCAGCAGGAAGGGTTCAAGGTGCTGCTCGAATCGGATCCGCAGGTGCAGAAAGCGGTGGATGCGGTCCCTCAGGCGCGGGCGCTGTATCAGAACGCGAAGAGAATTACGGCGCAGCGGACAGGTGGCGCAGGCAGCCAACCGTAGAGTCTGTCGCGGTTGCGATTGTAGTTTTTGGGGCGCCCCGACCGAGTCCGGGCGCCCCTTCTTGTTTACAGTCGAGGGGAGGCGTGTTGGCAAGGTGTGCGGCGTTTGCTAAAATTTGGTTGCTGCTCGTGGGCGAGTAGCTCAGCTGGGAGAGCGCCTCGTTCGCAACGAGGAGGCCGGGGGTTCGAATCCCCTCTCGTCCACCAGATTTCAAACAACTTAGCTAGCTCTCGGCAATCCAGTTGGTACTCCAAGTTCTCCAATTGAGCCGGTCGGGATTTCGAACCCCAATCCGATAGTCTCCACCCATTCCAAACGGAAGTCGCGATCCTCGAGAAGTTTGATATAGGGTTCGGACCCGTGTTTTGGTGCGTTAGGCGGACTCGGCAGAAGATGTTGGAGCCACCTTTTTGATGTTTAAGGCGCCTGAGAATCGGACGAAGCAGTTGGGCACCGATTGAAGTTTGCAACAGCAATCCCGAACGACGACGTCCCCGCGATTCTTACCAAAACACTCAACTCACCTTTAGAAAAATGGCGCGCTAAACAAGAAATACACTGAAGTGCTCGCTGCCTCGTTGTACAGAGCTTGTCCTTGCTGGCTGTAACGAGTCGCCGAACTTCTTTCTGCGGTGAGAAATCTGTGCGGACGTTGTCACGCTTCTCTTCCCCGTTCTCCCGCCTGCATCGCCGCTGAAGCTCGCACACTTTCTCATCGCTGCCATCGGCAGATTTTTCATCATGGACGCTCGCAACTTCCTGGAGTATGCGCTTCCGCCTTTACTCCTCAACTAGATCGTGAGGTACAAGAAGAAAAAGACCGGTTTGGACCGGTGCGATTCATGCACTTGGTTTTTCGTGGTCCTCAACTCAAAGTGATTTCATCACCAGCAGGATGCGGTCGTCTTCGTGAGTTCCGCCGCTGGAGTGCTTGTCCACTTCCGCGAGCACCGCGCGTATGATCTCTTCCGGCGTGTCCGCGCGCAGATTGCTCACCAAATCCGCGAGCCGCGTACGGCTGAATTCGACTCCGACGGCGTCCATGGATTCCGTAATGCCGTCAGTGCAGGCCACCAGGAGATCACCGGGCTGCAGCTCCACGGTGGCGCATTCGAATTCCACATCGGGCAGAAGACCGACAATCATTCCGCCGGTCTCGAGCCATTCCGTCCGCCCGTCGGCGCGGATCACCGCAGGCGGCACGTGGCCGGCATTCACGTAGCGAACCCTCCGCCCCTCGTTTTCAACCAGCGCAAGGAACATGCTCAAGTATTTTGTCGTGCGCCCCAGAACCCCGGACGCGCGCGCGCCCATCAGGATTTTTTGATTGATCGTGGCCGGCAGTTTTTCGAGCGGGACAACGTGATCGGCAAGCGCGTGCAGCGTGGCCTGCACATTGGCCATCACCAGCGCCGACGCCGCGCCTTTGCCTTCGACATCCGCGACGACGAGGAGCAGCGCCTCTTTTCCATCCGCATTCACGCACAGGAAATCGTAATAGTCGCCGCCCACCATCTGCGAAGCGCAATGCGACACGGCAATCCTGATTCCCGGCAGAACCGGCGGCGCTTCCGGAAGAAATCCAGCCTGAATCTCTCTCGCCAGCTCCAGGTCACGCTCCATTTTTTCTTTCTCGATATGCTCACGGTGTAGCTGGGCCTTCTCGAGCGCCAGCGCCACGTGGGAGGAGAGCGCGTCGAGGAACGCCTCGTCTTCCTCGTTGAACGACTCGGGCTTATTCAGCAGCTGCAAGACGCCGATGATGGCGTCGGCTTCATTGCGGATGGGCAAGCAAAGCAGTTGCTTTGTCTTGAAGCCCAGCTTCCGATCAACGTCAGGTTCGAAACGCGGATCGCCATAAGCGTCATCGAGGCGCACCGCGGAACCCTCGCGCGCCACCCAGCCGGCAATGCCCCGGTCCGCGGGGAGGCGGATCACATGCTGCTCCAGACCCAAGCCGACCAAGGACCATATTTCGTTGTGCTCCTGGTCCACGAGAAAAACAGTGCCGCGAGCCGCGCCGGTCTGGCGGGTGGCCAGGTTCAGAATGATGTGAATCAACTCACCAAGATCGAGTGTCGAATTCAACCTTTTGGTGGCCTCGATGATGCTGGAGAGTTCCTCCATTGCGCGGCGGCGTTCCGCCAGCGCCAGCGCGAGAGCCGCGAAACGGGCGAGCAGATCGAGTTGGCCACGCACCGTATCCCGCAGCGGTTCGGCTCCGCGAACCTCCAGAATGCGCACGCGAAACTCGTCGCTGCCCAGCGCTCCCGCCCATAGCGCCGGGTCGTTGGCACCGTCGCTCGACGGTCCGGTCTTCGTTCCTACCGGATTCCACGCCGGCAGAGTACCTGATTCCGCCCAGACCGCGGCGGTCCCGCGGTCGGCGCGCCAGAGCCGAGCTCCGGCAACGCCAGGCTGGGCCATGGCCGCGAGCACAACGCGCTCGGCAACCACGTTGACGGGAAAGCGGCCTTCGAGCAGGCGCAGCCCCTCAAGCAACTCAGGAAACGCTTCGGTGACTTTCTGACGAACAGGAGCTTCGCTCATACCATGCGGCACATGGGCGGCGCGGCCGCTTTGGTGGGGTAGCCTAGCAGGAATGGAATCCGTTGGGAAGAGCGTTGAGTGTTCCACACGAGAGACTTATTTGTGAGTCATCACGAAAACGCCATCCCAATTCTCGTTCGGCGCGTCGAACAAGTAATCCTGGCAACGCTTCCAATAGGTTCGCGCCGGGCCGTCGTCCGGCCAGCGATCCAGGACTTCCTGGAACAACTTCTGAGCTTCGAGCCACTCGCGGCGCAAATAACCGGCGCGCGCCCGTGCAAACGCATTGAGGCGCCCCTCGTGCTCGACCGCTGCAGCTCTTAGAGCCACCAATTCGTAGATGGTCACCGGCTGGAGCTTGCCCTGGACGCGAATCAGGTCGAGCTCCCGGAAGAGAAAGCCTGCGTCGCGAGCTACCTCAAAGGTGGTGGAGCCGACGAGAATGTGAGTGCGGTACTCCTTGTTCAGACCTTCGAGACGCGAAGAGAGGTTTACTGCATCGCCCATTGCAGTGTAACCGTAGCGCAGCTGTGAACCCATGTTCCCAACCGATGCGGTGCCCGTGTTCAAGCCAATGCCAATATCGAGCAGCGGGCTGCCTGCCGCACGCCACTCTTCACGAAGCTCGGCTACACGCTGCATCATGGCGAGCGCTGCGTGGCAGGCTCTGACAGCATGGTCCTCCTCCTCGAAGGGCGCGCCCCAAAAAGCCATAACCGCGTCGCCGATGTATTTGTCGAGCGTACCTTGCGTGTCAAAGACGATTCGAGTCATATCGGACAGATATCGATTCAGCAGAACGGCCAAATCCTGCGCGTCAAGTGCCTCGGAAATCGCAGTGAAGTTGCGAACATCGCTGAACATGACCGTGATCTCGGTCTTGCGAGGCTGCACTAACTGCGGATGCTCAAGGAGGCGGCGAATGACCTCGGGACTTAGGTATTGCTGGAAGCTGCCGCGGACTTTGCGCTTTTCCCGCTCCTCGACGACAACGCGGTAGAGCGCCACGAGACTCACATTCGCAATCAGCGTGAGCAGTGGAATGGAAAGGTTCAACCACCAGCCCTTCAGGAAGGCCCAGTACACGCCACCGAGGAAAGGTACAGCCAGCCAAAGGCCGAACCACAAGTTTTGCGGTCTGGTCAGCGCCAGCCACAATCCAAGAGGAACGCCAAAAACGACGATAAGCGATAGATCCCACAGGACCTGGCTTGCGCCGCGGCGGAGAAAGCCATCGTTCAGAATGTTGTCGATGACATTGGCATGGATTTCGACCCCAGGAAAATCGACACCGCCATAAGGAGTGGAACGCATATCGCCGATGCCGGTCGCCGAAGCACCCACCAAAACAATCTTGTCGCGGAAAGTGCCGGGCGGGAACTTACGGAGAGCCACGTCCGCAATCGAGTGGTACGGATAGGTGCGAACTGGCCCCTGGTAGTTGATCATGCTGCGGCCGACGGGATCCGGCCGCAGCCGGAGCGCCGGCCCGAACTCGAACTCAACGATCCCGATAGGCCCGTATTGAAGCGCGGTCTGGTCGTTCGACAAGCGGAGGTAAAGCCGCGCCGCCTGAACATCCAGCGAAGCGAAAATATCCCACTCTTCAGGGTTGTTCGAACGGCCATACGGAAGGGCGAGCAGCGAGTGGCGGACAACGCCGTCCGCATCGGCAGGAACGGTAAAGAATCCGGTGGCGCCGCGGTCGCCGCGTAAAGCGTCATTGAAGATTTCGAGGTTGGCCTGTGCGCCTTTCGGCAGCAGCCTTAAGTTTTCGTAGTCGCGCAGCAACTTCAAGAAGTCCTCGCGAGCCGTCTCGGGACGCTGCGGCTGCACGCGAGGAAAAGGAAAAAAACTCAGAAGCGCGGCGTAGCGATCCAGTGTTGCATCGTCAATTCCCGCAAGGTCAGAATTCGAGTACAGAAAAAAGTTGCCAAGCACAACCGCTCCAAAGCGCTCGATCGCCCGAGCGAACTGTTCGTCCGTATCGTATTTTGCTTCCAATTTAGAAAATTTCGCCGCGAATCGCGGGTCGAGCTCTCCGTCTTTGCCCTGAAACTCCCTGCGAAGCTCGCGGATGGGCGCCGCAATCTCGTCGGGCTTGCTGAAGGTAATGTCAAACGCCACCACTCGCGCACCGTCCTCGCGCAGGGCGTCGAGCATGTTAGCAAAATGAGTACGAGAAAACGGCCAGCGCCCCAGCACTTCCTGGGAATGCTGGTCAATGTCCACAATGACGATGCGGGAATCCGGACGGCGGTGGCTTCGCCCGCGATAACGGAATCGCGTATCCAGCGCGCTGAGCTCCAATCGCTGGACGAACTCAAAAAAGGGGGTAGGCCGCTCGCCCACGAAGGTAAAGAGATAGATCAACACGGCGGAAGCCGTCAGGATAAGGCTGATGGCGAAAGTGACCTTGCGCGACCACCATGTACGGAACAAGCGAGCAATGCTCTGCAAGGGCCCGCGGCGAACGCGGGGCGGCACCGGAGGAAGAGAACTCATGGCATAGTCCCGCGCACGACGTGCGCCATCTTAGCAGAATATGAGCAGCGACAAGGGAGGCGGGGCCGTAAATACAGATCGAGATCGGGCTCTACACGGACGGCCGAGAACAATGCTGAAGACTACGACGTGGGGCCGAAACTGAGGGCGGGCCGTGGCACAGAAGTTTAGTTTTTAGGTACTCTGGTTTTGTAAGTACTGGGTAGGTATTCGTAGAATCCGATTACTCGGCTCCTTTAGCTACTTGACGCGTTTATTGTTGACAACGGTGCTCAATAATGACACATTCCCCCGCACATTAAGGTTCCCCGAAGCGGGTTACTTTCACCCGGCTTTCCGCAGGTTGAGGGTTTAAGCCCAACCCATGCTCCTCCGACCACTAGCGTCCGTCCGACCATTCTGGAATCTTGTCTCCCGGTTTTGCTCAGGCGCTAGAAACTCCCAAGAAACACGGGTGATGAGAAGTGTAGTCTTGCGGAGTTTGCTGCTTTTGTTGTTCTTTGTGGTGTGGGCCACGGAAGCCGAGAGCAGACCCACCCGCCAGGCGGACATCCCGCCCGCCGACTCGCAATCGAGCGCAGGCCGGCTATCGGGTGACGCAAAACAGCCGGCCACAGCCGGTTCCGATGAGGCCAAGCCGAGTTCCGAAAAAAAGGACGCGTTGAGCCAGGACCCGATGCCCTCGAGCACTCAGGGCACCAGCTCGCGCACATTTACGCCGGCAATCGAGCCCGGCCAAACGTACTTTGAGCTGCGCTACATCGTGGATGGAACGGATATCCAGGGAAACCGCGAACGCTCATTTTTGCATGAAGGAATCAACCACACTGCTGAATTCAGTTTTTTCAGCAATGGACCGATTGGGGACTTCCACCGATTTGAGATTCTCGCTGTAGGCCGGTATACGAATAATCCGCAGGTGGATCCGGAGCGCAACAGCATTCAGAGGGCTTATGTGCGCCTGCAAGGGCCGCGTTTCGAAGGCAATTTGGGCGATGCGCTGATCAACTTCTCCCGCTTGACCTTCAACCAGAACGTCAAGGGTTTGACGATTTCGAAAAAGTTGCGATCCGGGCTCAAGGTGATCGGCACCGTCGGTTTTTTCGTGGACCGCTGGGGTTCGCTTTATCGCCAGTATTCCGTGTTTCGCGACCTAACGGGACCGCCCAATCCACTCTCTCCCGGGAAGCCTTATACGCGGTTTGTGGCGGGAACACGAGTGGAACAGCAGATTGGGCGTGGGAACTGGATCGCGATGAATTGGAGTCACGGAAAAGACCTCCAACAATCCTTGCCTGGCGCAACACTCGCCTGCCTGGACCCCATCAGCGGCTTCATCACCATTCGGCCGCTCAGTTCCGGATGTTTACCGGGCGAAGCAGAGGTCGTTGGATTTCGGCGTCCTTTCCCCGAAGCCGTCAACAACGATGTGATCAGCGCGGACACGAACGTGGAATATGTCCCCTGGCATTTCGGGTTCCGCGGCGAGTTTGCGTACAGCTGGACTTCGGGAGGCACGCCGCCTCCGGGAGCGGACGCCAGCAATTTTGCTTGTGGGTCGGAACCGCCCATCTTCGGGGCCGCCGTGCTGGACGCTCGATGCTTCGCGGGACAGGCCGGCGATTGGGCCGGCCGCCTGGAAGCGCACGAACGAATCAAGAAGCTGACTTTGAGAACTGACTACTCGCGGTATGAGCCAAATTTTTTCAGCGCCAATGCACGGCAGATCCGCGACCTGCAAGACTTCAGCGTGCGCGGGGAGTATGAACTGACGCGCAGCGTAAGCGTGATCGGGTTATGGCGTCGTTCCAACGACAATCTAAACGGCCAGCGGAATTTTACGAATGTGGTTCGAGCGCCAGAGGGACGCTTGGTATTCCGCAACCTGCCGTTCTACCGGCGCATGGCAATCGAAGTGGGATATCGCGAGCGAAACGTGGATACACAGGGCACTCCGGGACCGCTAGACGTGCAGAAACGGTCGACTCGCATCCCGTTCCTCACACTGAACGTTCCGATGGGTCGCGCGAACCTCGCCTTCGACTACGAGCATAGGCACGAAATGAATGCGGTTACGCCACAGCTCTCGACAGACACAGACCGGTTTGCGATAGGCTACCGCGCGCACTACTCCTGGGATCGCTGGGAGTTCAGTCCCACGGCGCGCTTCGATATCGAAAGGCTTGATAAGCACGCGCCTTTCAACCCGGCTCTTCCGCCAACCGACATAACGTTGTTGTTCCCCGGGGATTTCTTTTCCGCGTTTGATACCAATCGCACGATCCAAGCAGGTTTTCTGCTGGACACGCCTCGTTACCTCCGAATCGAGGGGAACTACAAGGAATTCAACGGCTTGGCGCTTTCGTCTGTGCCAGTGAATCAGCCGCCGGTATTCCTGTACTTCAATCAGGGTTTCAAACGTCCCAGTTGGCGAGCCGCGGTCACCTACAAAATCGGCAACGATGAGAACAGAACCGTGACCGCGTTTTATGTGCGAACAAACAATTTCTTTCCCACCGGGGACCCAACTGTGCCCGATGTGCGGAGTTTTCGAGAAACAGTCATCGGAGGATCGATTGTTTTGCGTTTTAGAAAGTAGCAGCCATTTGGCCGCATTTGAGGTTGATGCATGAAGTTGGATCGGCTAGTCCGTTCGTCGTTGCTCGCGCTGCTATTTTTGGCAGCGGCTGCCTCGCTTCCTGCTTCCCCGCGGCCTCAAACGCCCCAGCAGCCCACTGCGGGAAAGATCACCGCGCTGATTCCAGAGGGCTCCGTGTTACGCGAGAGAAAAACGTACGAAGCAAAAAAAGATATGGCGGTGTTGTGGCAGGACACGGTCAAGACCGAACGCGGTGGCCGGGCTCGCTTGCGCCTGGAGGATGGCACGATCCTGAACGTGGGTTCTCAGGCGTCGCTGGTAGTGACGAAGCACGATCCGGCGATGCAGCAAACCGATCTCGAACTGATCTATGGAAAGGTGAGAGCGGACGTTACCAAAATTGCCAGACCGGATGGCCACTTCGAGATTCGCACCAAAGTCGCGGTTTGCGGAGTGGTGGGGACGGAGGAGTATCTGGAAGCCACCGATCTCGCGACGACAGTCATTGCGCTGGGTGGCGGCCAGGTGAGAGTCTCGTCGGCAGACGCGCGCTTCCCTGGCGCGACTCTGCTCAATCCGGGCGAAGCTATCTCCGTGATCGCCGGTCGCGCCCCAGGTCCCAAACGCCTGGCGACCTCGGAAGAGATGACGCGGGCCGTGCAGGACACCGAAGGAGAATCCGGCGCCACGATAGATCCGGGAGCGTCGGTTGCTGGAAGGACGTTCGATGCCGTAATCACCGGCAAGGATCTTAGTGGCACGCAATCGGTTTCGTCCACTCAAGCCGGACTTACAGTGAAGACCCGGGGAGAGATCACCGCCACACAAATTCCAGTTACGATCACGATCGCTCCCGATGTACCCGTGGGTGCCTACCCACTCACCATCAACAGACCGGAAGGTCCTGCGGTCGCCGGGTTCGCGGTCGCTTCGCAGACCGCTATTCAAATGGCACAGAGCGCGGGTACGAGCTTGATCCAGCCGCCGCCGAGCCAGGACTTTACGGTCACACAGGGCGCGAAGATTCCCCTGGATGCCTCCACCACGCGCACCCCGCCCGGGAGCCAGATCGTCGCCTATCAGTGGACTGTGCCTAATACCCCGCTGACGGGAGCGGGGCCCGACTTCTTGATTAATACGAGCACGCTTGCTCCTGGGAGCTACAGCGTTCACCTGACTGTCGTCAATGACAGCGGACAGATAGCGACGCAGCAGTATCCGCTTGTCGTGGAAGCGGGCGTTCAGCCGGTCGAAGTCGTGCGCGATCTGGCGAGCTCTTACGACTCTCTCCAGCCAAGTGCGTTCCTGAAGAATTTCGACGCAGAACGATTTCGCAACTATGCCGGGTTTGCCGCGGCGATTGAAGATAGCTTCCAAAGCAAACTGGAAACCATGCGCGTCTTCCAGCGCCCGGTAAATTGCGCCGTGATCGAGCAGCAGGATGACGGAGTGTGTCAGGCGGAATTCCAGTTGCAATTCACCCTGAAGAACCAGCCTGTGGAACTGCTGGATGCCCAGGGCAACCCGATTCCTTCGGGTGCCACGCCCCCGCCGGACGCCAGGACCGGGAAACGGGTGCTCGCCGGATCTGAACAAGCTACCATTCGCTTCCACCGCGGCGACGCAGGATGGAAGATCGTGGATTACGGCGCGATTGTCAACTGTCCTAGCGGCAGCGGGACGGGGGTAAACGTCGGCTCGTGCGTGCTGGCGATTGGTTCGAGCAGCTCGCCTTCGTTCCAGATCGTCAATGTGCAATTGTTCAGCACGGATCTGCCCCTGGGCGGGTCGGTCAGCGGGTCCTTCACGGTCGCGCCAATCGGCGGATTCACCGGCTCGATCAACTTTACCGGCCAGGGCCAGGTCGGAAATCAACCCGTCACAGTCCAGTTTTCGCCCAACCCTTCGGGTCCGGCAGCGACAGTAAACTTCACGGTGTTTGCGCCCACCATTGGGCCCACCGGTGTGAATGGACCTGCACCTTTCACGTTGGTTCTGACAGGGCGCGACACCTCTGGCGCCATCACGGCGACCGCCAACGCAACGCTCGTCCTTCAGCCGGATTTCAATCTCAGCGTGACGCCAGTGACGACCTCCAGCTCGCCCGCGCCGGTGATGCAAAACAGCACGCTCCCTGTTACGGTACAGGTTGTTGCGGGCACGGGATTCACGGGAACGGTGTTCATCGATTTTCCGAACCTCCCCGCCGGGTTCTCGGCCAATCCAGGCAACGTGACAGCTGGTGCGCAGGGGTCCTTTCCGATCGCTATCAGCGCGGCAGCTTCGCCGGGTCCCGCATTGATAACCGTGCGCGGCACGCTGAGTTCCGGCGCAATCAAGACAGCCACGCTCTTCTTGAATGTAATCAGCGACTTCACGCTCCAAGTGACGCCGGTGACGTCGGCGGCCAATCCTGCCTTGGTACTTCCGGGCGGCACCTTGCAGGTTGGCGTGCAGGTCGTTCCCATTTCCGGATTCGCCGGAACCGTGGCGATTGACTTTCCGAATCTTCCCACTGGCTTCACGGCAACAGGGGGAAACGTCGCCGCGGGTGCCATCCTGACGGTTCCCATTCAGAACACGCTGCAGGCCGGGGCAACTATTTTTCAAATCACGATTCGCGGCCGCTTCGGCACCGACGTGCAATCGATCCTCCTTTTCGTGCAAGTTGTGTTGGGCATCGGGATCCAGCCCGGACCTTCCCGTTCGCAGGCATCCGTCTACGCGGTCGAACCTGCCAAGCTAAGACCCGGTGATGTCGTCGAGGGAACGCTCTATGGAGCCAATCTCAGCGGCGTGAATGCTGTCCAAGTAAGCGGCTCCGGGATCAAGGCGGAACTGCTCCAGTCATCGCCATCCGAGCTGCGAGTGCGTTTTACGGTGGATCCGAACCTACAAGCGGGTAGCCGCTTGATCACACTCCAGGCCGCGGGAAGCAAGGCGACAACAGCCATAGATGTGATCGCAGGCGGCAACAAACTCTCAAAGACATCTCTCTCATCGATTCGGGGCACGGGCAATCGCCCCGAGGCCGACAACATAACCCCAGCTGCCGCCATGAGCGATGCGCTCAAGGCGACCGGTCTGCCCGATCTGATTGTCAGCGCGCAAGATTTCACGATGAGCCCGGCGCATCCGAAGCGGGGGGACACGGTGCTTTTCCATCTGCTCATTCGGAATGCGGGTACAGCGGCGGCGGAAGATGCGGCAATTGAGTTCTCCATCGCCGGCACTGCGGTGCGGCAGCGCGAGAGGGTAAGCCTGGCTCCCGGTGCCACCGAGACTTTCGATTTCGAGTGGAACGCGAGCGGTGCGGGGCGTCTGGAACCGCGTGTAGTCATCGATCCGGAGAGCCGAATTCAGCAGATGACCCGCTCCGGAAAGACGGCGGGGCTACGACCCTTTGAGCTGGACGACCAGCGAACGTCGCGCAACGACGGCGGAATCGCAAAATTCGGTGACCGAAGCGGAAGCCAACAGCGCGGAGACCTGCGCCTGGCCGTAGACGGCTGTAATGGTTTTCGGCTGACGTCTGGAACCGAGCAGTCCTGCGGCGGATCGGCGGATTTTGAAGTCAGCTCACGGGGAGGGACAGCGCTGGTGATCGAGGCGGAAGGCGTGCGCAGCCTGGGAGGAATACCGCTTGCTCAAGCCGAGGGCGCAGCGAGCGACGGGCTTTCCTCGTCGGCAGCGCTTGTGCCGGGCGGCACCTATCTGGTGCGTTCGCGCCACGGCATGGCCATCGTGCGCGTTGTTCAGATTCGCGGGATTGAATCCGTGCGCAACGCGCCGCCAGCCGCGCTTCGCGGCCCGCGGATGGGCGGATCCGACCGCGAAGTGCAAGGAAACTCAAGTCGGCCGGAGCTTACGCTTGTACTGGAGTGGAAGGTTCTGCAGTAAGTCAGGAGTTCGAAAATGAAGGCACCCAAGAAGTTGAATTTGGCTCTCGGGCTCGCAATGGCCCTCGCCGGCTTGCCGGTTTGCGCGGCTGCTTTCGCCATAGGCCAGCCGGTGCGCCCGTCACAGGACCAGCAGCAACAACCAGATCAGCCGAAGGACAAGAAAAAAGACAAGAAGAAAAAGCAGGACGAGCCGTCGCCGGGCTCGGAGGACTCACCGGACAACGCCGCAGGCGCGCGGCGCGCGGTCAAGCGTGTCCTCAGCGACCTGCAAGATGGATTCGAAGGCCGCTCTCCGCGGCGCGTGACGGACTCTCTCGATGAACACTTCGACGACCTGCCGCGCTTCGAGGATGCCGTGACGCAGTTCCTCGAGCGCACCAGCGAGATGCGGATCAATCTGCGTGAATCGACCACTGAAGTGAAGGGCGATCACGCCATTGTAATTGTAGATGCGGACATGATCTATACCGACAAAGCCAAACCGACACAGGACCAGCGCCGCAGGCAACGCATCCAGTTTGATTTTGTGTACAACCCGAAGAAAGGCTGGAAGATTTTCGAGATCACACCTCGGCAATTTTTTGAGCCCTGATTCGAAGTAACAGAAGCGAAGATTCGAGCCTAGCCATGAAGCACAAACGGATATTGTGCAATGCCGCGGTCCTGGCCATCGCTTGCTTCACCGCCCGCGAGTGCGCAGGCCAGACCACCGATCACCGCGCCCCCGCAACGCAGATCGTCTCCTCCGCGAACGCGCCTTCCCCCGCTGCGAAGCAGAAGGTCGCTGAAGAATACGGCAAGCTGCCCTTGAGCTTTGAAGCCAACTACGGACAAACCGATCCCAAGGCCAAGTTCCTCTCGCGCGGCCCGGGATACAAGCTTTTTCTCCTGCCCCACGAAGCTGTTCTCATGCTGCAAAGAGAGCACCGCGCAAGAACTGCGAAGAAGCTCGGCGCGGTCCGCGCGTTTCCTGAAGCTCCGGAGCGGGAAGCGAGTCCGGTGGAGATTATCCGCATGTCGTTGCTCGGCGCAGCGGCCGATGCAGAAATCACCGGCATCGACCAGATGCCCGGCAAGAGCAACTACTTTATCGGCAACGACCCGTCGCAATGGCGAACCAACGTCCCCAACTACGCGAAAGTCCACTACCAAGGCGTGTATCCCGGCATCGACCTCGTGTATCGCGGCAGCGGGCAGCAGCTCGAATACGACTTTGTGGTCGCACCCGGCGCGGATCCGCGGCAGATTCGCCTCGGCCTGAAAGGCACGAAGAAGCTGGAGCTCACTGCCGAAGGCGATCTCCTGCTGGACACTTCCGGAGAGCCGGTGCGCCTGCACAAGCCGGCGATCTACCAGGAATTCGCGGGCAACCGGAAGCCGGTCGAGGGGAGCTTCGTGCTCGCCGCGAAAAACACCGTTAAGTTCCGCATCGGCAAATACGATGCGAGTCGGCCGCTCATCATCGATCCTGTCCTCGCCTACTCCACCCTTCTCGGAGGCAACGGCTTCGACGAGGCTTTCGGCATCGCCGTGGACACGACTGGCAGTGCTTACGTGACGGGCTTAACCTCTTCCACGAACTTCGCCACGGCGCTCGCATTCCAAACGACTCTGAATACTTGCGGCACTCCGCCCAACACGACTCCGTGCCAGGAAGCTTTCGTTGCCAAGCTCAATCCCGCGGGCAACGGGCTTGTGTACGTTACGTACTTGGGGGGCACCGGATTCAGCCAGGGGAACGGCATTGCTGTTTTCGCTGGAAATGCGTACGTCGCGGGTACAACGAACACGAGCAACTTCCCCACGACTTCCGGCGCCTTCCAAACAGTGCTGAAGGGCGCCGAGAATGCCTTCGTGACGCAACTGAACGCGACCGGTTCTGCGTTGGTGTTTTCCACGTACTTGGGCGGAAGCGGCTCAGAGTTTTCTGGCTTTGGCAACGGTGGCAATCCCATCGCTGTGGACTCGAATGGGAACGCCTATGTCGCTGGCACGACAACCTCCGGGGATTTCCCAACGACGGCAGGCGCCTTTCAGACGGCTTCGGGGGGCGGAACTTTCCGGAGCGCCGATGGCTCGGCCACGTGGAATCCCAGCACCTCCGGCCTGACTAGCTCCAACATTTCTATCCTGGTTGTGGATCCGAAGACGCCAAACACCGTCTATGCGGGAACGAGCGACAAGGGGGTTTTCAAGAGCATTAACAGCGGGCAATCTTGGACCGGCATCAACAATGGCCTGGGCATTCGCGCGATCAGCGCCCTGGTGATTGATCCCCTCACGTCTTCTACGCTGTATGCAGGGAGCAGCGGTGTCTACAAGTCTGTCGACAGTGGGGCGACATGGGTCGCCGTCAACACGGGTCTAATACAGACTGGCACGACGTCGCCTGTCAATGTTCAGGCGCTTGCCATTAATCCCCTCACACCGGCAACACTTTATGCTGGCGGCTTCAACGGAATGTTCAAAACGATCGACGGCGGCGCGAATTGGACTTCGCTGAATGCCGCATTTCCTAATCCCAATGGTCCATTTCCTCTTACTCCGTATGTAAATTCAATTGTCGTTGATCCAGTAACGCCCACGACGGTATACGCGGGCACATCCTTCTCAAGCAGCGGCATTTTCAAAAGCATCGACGGTGGCAGCAGTTGGACGCCCGTGAATACGGGGCTGACTTTCCCCAACAGCACCTCTTTGCTCGCCATAAGGACTCTGGCGATCGATACGAAGGCCCCTAGCAACGTGTACGCGACCACTTTTGATAGCCTCGGCGTTTACAAAACTGCGAACGGAGGAAGTAACTGGAGCCCCGTCAATAGTGGTTTAACGGATCTGAACACCTCGATGATCGTCGCCGATCCAACCGTTTCTGGGATTCTCTACGTGGGCACGGCCAGTACAGGTGTTTTCAAGACCACTAATGGCGGCAGTAGCTGGGCGACGTCGACCAACGCCTTGTCGAACTTCATTGTTGGCGCGCTGGCTGTCGATCCTATCACTCCTGCCAACCTGTACGCGGGTTCTTCAGTCGAGCATGCCTTCGCCGCGAAATTCAGCGCCTCCGGAATTATTGGCTATTCCACATATTTGGGCGGTTCGTCGCTGGAGTTCGGGGGCGGCATCGCCGTGGATAGTCAAGGTAACGCGTACATAACGGGCGTCACCGAATCACGGAACTTCCCGACAGCGAATGCTTTTCAGGCATCGCGCCAATCAGCGTTCGACGCATTCGTGACCAAATTGAATCCTGCCGGTTCAGGGCTCGTCTACTCCACCTATCTGGACGGCCCGAATGGTTTCAGTGAGGCGTTTGGTATCGCCGTGGATACGCTGGGCAGCGCGTACGTCAC
>Ga0137403_10004056_pt1 | contig 17339 bp, 13 predicted proteins | sample CZOMad2_1_16fung_FD_122057 | JGI IMG/M metagenome (GOLD analysis project Ga0137403, IMG submission 122057) | Vadose zone soil fungal communities from Angelo Coast Range Reserve, California, USA - CZOMad2_1_16fungal (Hybrid Assembly) | ecosystem: Environmental > Terrestrial > Soil > Vadose zone...
GGTTACTCCGTTGAGCTTAACACTGTAATCCTCGATCTCTTGGTTAGTGGCGGGCGGACTGAACGTATACTGCTGGCGCACGATCTCTCGGGGCGACTGCTGGCCTTCCGGTAACCAGCGCAGCACGAATTCCTGCGTGCGCCCCTGTTCCTTTTCGTCGAACCGGAGAAGGATACGCCCGAGGCTAACGGGTTGGTCAAAGATGAGGCGGATCGTCTGTTTCCCGCGTTGGGCTGCCCGCCACCCCGGCCCACGATCGGGTATCAGCGCGGACTCGATCGGATGTTCGGCGCTTTCCGAGGTGATCTCGACCTTAGCCACACGCTCGAGATCCAACCACATACCACCTGAACGTGAGACAGCTTCAGAACCTGAGTTGATCGTCTGTTTGCGCATCAGACACCTCGTTCTTGGGTAATATAGACACCGTCAATACTGATTGGCAAGTAATGTGCCAGTACGGAAGAAGACAATAATTTAAAGGAGTTTGTCCTGCGTGTTATGAAAAAACTCTTACGCTGTAAGCCTTACGTCCACACCGAGAGCAAGCAGATCTCACGGGCGTGAGCGAAAATTAGTTGTTCGTGTTCGGGACAACCACCGCGTTCGTGATTTGCAGAGACGTGGCTTATTGAAGCCAAGCTGGCGCTATCGGCTCACGGCTTCGAAAAGGTGGAGCTGGCGGGTGTGTCCCTCGTCTTCAAAGTGGACGGGATAATTGCCGCTGAAGCAAGCATCGCAAAAACCCCGACTCTGGCCGTTGAAATAAGTGTACATCCCTTCTCGACTGAGATAGGCGAGGGTGTCGGCCTCGATGAAACGGCGGATCTCTTCGACGGAGCTTGACGAGGCGATGAGCTCAGAGCGCGTCGGCGTATCGATGCCGTAGTAACACGGGCTGATCGTCGCCGGCGAGCTGATGCGCATGTGCACTTCCTTTGCGCCGGCATCGCGAAGCATCCGGATAATCTTGCGGCTGGTGGTGCCGCGAACGATGGAATCATCGACCACCACCACGCGCTTCCCCTGTAAAACTTCTCGTTGGGCGTTAAGTTTAATCTTAACTCCAAAATGCCGGATCGATTGTTGCGGCTCGATAAACGTCCGGCCCACGTAGTGGTTGCGGATCAACCCGAACTCCAGCGGTATTCCTGACTCCTCGGCTAACCCCATGGCTGCCGGTACCCCGGAGTCCGGCACAGGGGTCACAAGATCCGCGTTCACAGCGCTTTCGCGAGCCAGCTGCCGGCCGAGCGCCTTGCGAACTTGATAGACGTTGTGACCGTAGAGATTGCTGTCGGGACGAGAAAAATAAACATACTCGAAGATACATTTAGCTGGCTGCGCGGGGGGAAAGGGTTTGAGGGACTCCATCCCATTAGCGCTAAACGTGATGATTTCGCCGGGCTCCACTTCGCGCTCATAGGTGGCCTCGATCAGGTCCAGCGCGCAAGTTTCGGAGGCGACAACGTAGGCGCCTTCGTTAGGTCCCGAGTTAAACCGTCCGACCACGAGAGGACGGAAGCCCATAGGGTCCCGAGCCGCGATCATTCGATCTAAAGTCAAAAACAGCAGCGAATAGGCACCACGCGTTCGGCTCAGGGCCTCGACGATGCGACCCATGAGCGTCGACTCTTTCGATGTCGCAATCAAGTGAATGATGACTTCTGTATCGGAGGTGGACTGGAAGATGGAACCCGAGTCCTCCAATTCTTTTCGCAATACCTCAGCGTTGACCAGATTGCCGTTGTGAGAGATCGCGATGGGTCCTTGAGAATATTCGACGACAAAGGGCTGAGCATTTTTCAGATGACTTTGGCCGGTGGTGGAGTAGCGATTGTGGCCGATTGCCCTCGAGCCCTCTAACCGCTTGATGACGTCCTCTCTGAAGACATCGGCGACCAGACCCATCTGCCGATGGGAAATAAGGCCTTTGCCGTCGGAGGAGACAATGCCAGACGATTCCTGGCCGCGGTGCTGGAGCGCATAAAGCCCTAAGTAGACCATGTTGGCCGCTTCGGGATGGCCATACACTCCCATCACCGCGCATTCTTCGTGAAATTTGTCGAACACTTTCGTAGTCCTATTTGATCCGGCTCGTCATCCCCGCTGACCAAATCGCGCGCAGTTCGTCTACCGGCAGCCGCATCAGAGGTTGAATTACGAAACTTGTACCTCCCACCGCTCCGATAACCTGCATCGGCACGTGGTGCTCGGCAGCAACTTCCCGCAGTTGCTGCAGATTCTCCTCCGCGACTGATACGACGATCCGCGATTGCGACTCGCTAAAAAGCAAAGCATCTCCACGAATCATTTCACGCATGTCAATCCGCACCCCCAGCGGCTTTTCCGGCCCGCTGATGCAGCACTCTGCCAACGCGATAGCGATCCCACCATCCGATATGTCATGAGCCGACCGGAGAATGCCCTTCTCAATGGCTGCGACACAGCAGCTCTGAACCGCTTGTTCCAGCCGAAGATCGATCCATGGCGGCGTCCCTTTGACCAACCCATGGACAATTTTCAGGTATTCACTGCCGCCCAGTTCCTCTCGCGTACGCCCGAGTAAAACAACCACATCGCCAGCGGCTTTAAACCATGGCGTAACAACCTTAGCCACTTTGGCGATGAGGCCCACCATCCCCACTGTGGGCGTCGGATAAATAGGAACTCCATCAGTTTCATTATAGAAACTAACGTTGCCGCTCACAACGGGGATCTTTAGCGCAATGCAGGCATCTCGCATCCCCTCGATGACCTGGGAGAATTGCCACATCACCTCCGGGTTTTCCGGACTGCCAAAATTAAGGCAGTCCGTGAGGCCGACCGGTCGAGCACCAACACAAGCAAGATTGCGCGCCGCTTCCGCCACGGCTAAAGCCCCTCCCACGTAGGGATCGAGGTAGCAGTAGCGACTATTGCCATCGACGCTAAGGGCAAGTCCCTTTTCCGTTCCTTTGAGCCGGATCACTGCAGCATCGGCGCCAGGGGCTACCACAGTATTGCTGCGCACGAAATAATCGTATTGGCGGTAAACCCATTCCTTCGAAGCGATGTTCGGTGATCCGATGAGAAGCTTCACTGTCGAACCCAAATCCGTTGGTTCGGCAATGTTAGAAAGGTCGAGTTGCTCTAGTTGGTCCTGAAGCTTCGGGCGCTCAACCGGCCGTTGATAGACCGGCGCCTCCTTGATCAAAGCGCTAATTGGAATACAAGCCACTTCGACGCCGTGAAAAAGCGCACGAAACTGCCGATCGTCGGTAACCCTGCCAATAACGACGGCATCGAGATCCCATTTGTCAAAAATCTCCTTGACTTCATCCTCTGTACCCTTCTTTGCCACCAACAGCATTCGCTCTTGCGACTCAGAGAGTAAAATCTCATAGGGAGTCATGCTTTGCTCGCGCAGGGGCACACGGGAAAGATCCAGCTCTACGCCGGTGCCGCCGCGTCCAGCCATTTCCGAAGAGGAGCTCGTCAGTCCGGCCGCGCCCATGTCTTGAATACCGATGATGCAGTCTGTTTCCATCAGTTCCAGACAGGCTTCCAAAAGCAGCTTCTCAGTAAACGGGTCCCCGACCTGAACGGTAGGACGTCGCTGTTCCTTTTCTTCTGAAAATGATTCCGATGCCATGGTCGCGCCATGAATTCCATCGCGTCCGGTCTTGGAACCAACGTAAATCACCGGGTTGCCAACGCCCCGCGCTACGCCGGTGAATATTCGCCTCTTTTTGGCGATACCCAAAGTAAAAGCATTCACCAAGATATTGGCGTCATAGCATTCGTCGAAATAGACTTCCCCACCCACGGTTGGAACACCGATGCAATTTCCGTAGCCGCCGATGCCGGCAACAACCCCCGATAGTAAATAGCGGGTGCGCGGATGGTCGATGCTGCCGAAACGGAGCGAGTTCAGAGATGCGATCGGCCGAGCACCCATGGTGAAGACGTCACGGAGAATCCCCCCGACGCCGGTGGCCGCGCCCTGATAGGGCTCGATGAACGAAGGATGATTGTGGCTTTCCATCTTAAAAGCCACGGCCAATCCGTCGCCAATATCGACCACCCCCGCGTTCTCGCCGGGCCCCTGCAGAACAAGCGGCCCTTCCGTCGGGAGACGTTTCAAATAGTGTCGTGAGCTCTTGTAACTGCAGTGCTCCGACCACATGACGGAGAACACGCCAAGTTCCGTATGGTTTGGCTCTCGCCCGAGGAGCTTGACGATCTTCCGGTACTCTTCCGGGGTCAGACCGTGGCTGGCGACAACCTCCGAGGTCACAAGCGGTTGAGTGAACTGTGCCGCTCTCTCGTCACGCATGGCGATGCTCCCTTTGAGCACACGCCGCGGCAATGGACGAAAAGATTTTGCGTCCATCCTCACTACCCAGAAGCATGTTACAAGCACCTTCTGGATGAGGCATTAGGCCAAAGACGTTCCGCGTTTCATTGCACACACCCGCGATGTTATCCAGGGAGCCATTGGGATTAGCCGACGGCGAAGCCCTCCCCTTTGCATCGACATAACGAAGCAAGATCTGATGGTTCTTGCGCAGCCGCTCCAGGGTTGCCGGGTCTGCGTAATAGCAACCCTCGCCGTGCTTGACTGGAATTTTGAAAAGCTGTCCTTTCTTAGCCTCGCAGGTAAACGGCGTATCAGTTTCTTCGACACGGAGCATTACCTGCTGGCAAACAAATTGAAGCCCGGCATTTCGCACCAGCGCACCCGGCAGAAGACCCGATTCACAGAGAATCTGGAAGCCATTGCAGATTCCCAGCACAAGGCCGCCTTGCCGAGCGAACTCGACGACACCATGCATGATCGGTGAAAAACGCGCCACGGCGCCGCACCGGAGATAGTCGCCGTAAGAAAATCCCCCGGGTAGCACCAGGCAATCGAAATGACCCACCAGATCATCCTTATGCCAAAGGAACTTAACCTTCTGACCCATGTCCCGCTTCAAAGCATCAAAGACGTCCTGGTCATCGCAGGAGCCCGGAAAGACAATTACGCCCCAACGCATACAATAACTCGCCGAATATGGATAAAAAGTTCCAGGTTCAAAAAAGTTCCAGGTTCAAAGTTCAAGGTTCAAGGTTGGAACGTGTAACCTGAAACCTTTTTCTTAAGTTCTCAATGTTGGGCTTGCCTAGAATCTAGTTTGATCGTCAAGGCGGCCCATCTTCAATCTCAAACCGATAATCTTCAATGACCGGATTCGCGAGCAGCTTCTCACACATCTCGCGGATGCGGGACCCGGCAGCTTCATGTGAACTCGCTTCGACATTGAGTTCGAGATATTTTCCCATCCGGACATCCTGCACCTCACCATAGCCTAACGTGTGCAGCGACCTTTCAATGGCTTTCCCTTGGGGGTCCAGCACTCCGTTTTTTAGAGAAACGAAAATTTTAACGAGCATATAATCTACTCTCGTCCGCCGACGCAGCCCGTAGCGGAGCACCCTCGCGGAAAATCAGGTTGCAGGCTGCTCAAAAGGATCTCAGAGGCGAGGCGCGCGAAAAATCGACGAGCGAAGGCGTACTTAACCAGTACGTTGGAGCGAGGCGATTGAGCGCAACGAAGCATATGAGTCCTTTTCAGCAGCCTGCTAGTGAAAAACTCGGCGAAAGATAAAGTCCACGTTAGCGAGATGATGCTTGACGCCCCAGACTTTCTCGATTTCTTGTGCCGGCAGGTAGCGGCGAATTTCCGCATCCTGAAGCAGCTCCTCTTTTAGTTCACCACCCTCTCGACCCACTTTCAAGGCGTGGCACTGCACCATACGATAGGCAGTGTCCCGCGGGATCCCTTTATCGACCAAGGCGAGCAGCACTTTTTCGGAAAAAACCGTACCGCCACTCTTTTCCAGATTACGCTTCATGTTTTCAGGATAGACACAGAGATTGCCCAATACGTAGGTCATGCGACGGAGCATGAAGTCGAGCACGATGGTCGCATCCGGCGCAATCACCCGTTCCACGGAGGAGTGACTGATGTCCCGCTCATGCCACAGGGGAACGTTCTCCAGTGCAGCCATAGCGTAGGCGCGCATGAGCCGCGCCAATCCCGAAACATTCTCGGAAAGGATCGGGTTTCGCTTGTGCGGCATCGCCGAAGAGCCCTTCTGCCCCTCCGTGAACGGCTCCTCCGCCTCTTGAACTTCAGTGCGTTGCAAGTGACGGACCTCAACGGCAAATTTCTCCAGCGAGCTGGCGATCACGGCCAAGGTGGCAAAAAAATAAGCGTGTCGGTCGCGCTGGATAATTTGATTGGAGATCAGCGCCGGCTTGAGCCCAGCCTTTCGACAAACGTAGGCCTCCACCTTTGGTGAAATCTGGGCAAACGTACCCACTGCACCTGAAATCTGACCGACGCAGATATCATCCACCGCTCTTTCCAGCCGGGCCAGGTTGCGCGCCATCTCTTGATACCAGAGCGCCAACTTTAAGCCGAAGGTGATCGGCTCGGCGTGCACACCATGGGTGCGGCCGATCATCACGGTCCACTTATACTTGAAGGCCTGGCGTCGCAGCACCTTCATCAGATCCTTCACGTCCTGGAGCAAGATTGCCGAAGCTTCCTTGAACTGAATGGCTAGGGCCGTGTCCATGACGTCGGAAGACGTCATGCCGACATGGAGGAAGCGGGCATCGTCGCCGACGGATTCCGCCACGCAACTCAGGAACGCGATGATCTCATGTTTAACTTCGCTCTCGATCTTGCGAATGCGGGCGACGTTGAAGCGAGCCTTTTTTTTAATTCGCGCAACGGCCGCTTTAGGCACTTGTCCCAGTTGAGCCAAGCCCTCAGCGGCAAGAATTTCCACATCGAGCCACTTCTGAAACCCGTTCTCTTCGGACCAAATACGGCCCATCTCCGGCCGTGTGTACCGCGCGATCATGTCTCTAATTAGAACTCAGGATGTTTCAAGGGCTCAAGACTCGGAAGCGCGTTTTTTTCTTGCCTTGAACTTTTTGAACTTTGAACGTTGAACCGGGTTATTTTCGTCCGTATGGCCAAACCCGCCGTCCTGCCGATCCGAGAGAGGCAACTCTTGAACCTCTTGCCACTGCGCCCGAATAATTCGCTGAATGATCATTTGAGCGATGCGTTGGCCGCGCTGAATCACCACCGGCTCGCGGCCAAGATTGATAGCAATCAGCTGAATCTCGCCCCGGTAATCGGAATCGATGGTTCCAGGACTGTTAACCATCGTCAATCCCTGTTTTAAAGCTAAACCGCTGCGCGGACGAATTTGAGCCTCAAAACCCTGCGGCAGTGCAATGGCAACACCGGTAGGGATGAGCGCGCGTTCCATCGGGGCCAGCGGGAGTTCGCCCTCGAGATCCGCACATAGGTCCATGCCGGCGGATCCCTCTGTCATATAGATCGGGAGCGGGACTTCCTTGGAGCTTGGGCGCACCCGTTTTATCTGAACTCGTATCTCTTCCACCGGCTACCTACGCTGCACGACCCACGACCGGAGAATTTAGTCATCCAGTTCTAGATTTTTATCTTGATGTTGTCTTTAAAGTCACCCAGCAGAGATAACGCGATTTCCTGCGAGCCAAAAAGCGTGGAGGCGAGATCAACGACTGAATCACGGGAGACAGCGCGAATCCCGCGGCATATTTCATCCGTGGTGATCGGCTCCCCGAAATAGATTTCATTGCGTGCGATATGGCTCATCCATGAGTCCGTGGACTCCAGGCCGAGCATCATGCTGCCCACAAGTTGTCCCTGCGTCCGGCGAATTTCCTCGTCTTTGATATCGCCGGCTGCCAGCTGCTTGAGTTCCTTGAGAATCAGCTCGACAACTTCTTCCACCCACTCCACGCTGGTGCCCGCATAGACACCCAGATAGCCTACATCCTTATACGACGATGAGAAGGAATAGACCGAATACGCCTTGCCGCGTTTTTCGCGGATCTCCTGAAATAGCCGAGAACTCATGCCACCGCCGAGCAAAGTATTTAGAACATAAGCCGCGTATCGCAGGGGATGGGTTTGGTGCACCCCGGACACGCCGAGACAAAGATGGGCCTGCTCAAGCGATTTGGTATGTTGAAAAATACCGCTCCGCATCTCCGGCGCGCCGTCGCCGTCCTGCGAGCTTGAGCGGCCGTCGTAGATGGAATCGCTTACAGAACCAAGCCTTTCATTGAACGCCTGAACCAGCTGCTCGTGACGCAAATGGCCGGCCGCTGCAACAACCACCCGACGGGGCCGATATCGCGACTTGAAGAAGGTTAAAAAATCCTGCCGTCGAAACGAGTTGACCGTTTCCGCACTGCCGCAAATAGGACGCGCCAAGGGATGATCCTTGAAAAAGTCAAGGCTGAAAAGATCATGGATGTAATCGTCCGGCGTATCTTCCGCTTGAGAGATCTCCTGAAGGATAACGGACCTTTCGCGTTCGATCTCGTCGCGATCGAAAACCGAATGAAGAAAAATGTCTGTCAATAGATCGATCGCCAGCGGAAGGTCTTCGTCTAGGATCTTAGCGTAATAACAGGTGTGCTCTTTGGCCGTAAAGGCATTGAGAACGCCACCGATCGCGTCCATCTCTTCAGCGATCTGGGCAGCGCTACGCCGCTCGGTGCCCTTGAAGAGCAGGTGCTCAATGAAGTGGGAGATCCCGTTTTCGCGCGTCGATTCGTGGCGGGATCCGTTCTCGACCCATATTCCCAAACTTACCGATCGATGATCCGGCATCTCTTGGGAAACAACTCGGATCCCATTATCGAGGACAGCTTTAGCAAACATGGAAAGCTGAGAGGCCTATGGTACTAGGTTCGAGAAGAATCATCTGAACCGGCGCCGGATGGGCCATTTCCTGTTTCCTGCAGCGCATCTTTTCGACTGAGCCGAATCTTGCCCTGTCTATCGATCTCCAGGACTTTGACCATGACCTCGTCGCCCTCTTTCAGAACATCGCTGACCCGGCGAACCCGCTCGGGCGCAAGCTGTGAGATGTGAACCAAGCCGTCCGTACCAGGGAAGATTTCAACGAAGGCGCCGAAATCGACAATCTTTCTCACCGTGCCTTTATAGATCTTCCCGACCTCGGCTTCAGCCGCGATCTTTTGTACCATCTCGATGGCTTTTCTCGAAGCGGCCTCATCGATGGACGCAATCGTCACGGTTCCGTCGTCTTCCACGTCCATTTTTACGCCCGTGGCTTCAATGATGCCGCGAATAACCTTGCCGCCGGGTCCGATGATTTCACGAATTTTTTCGGGCCTGACCTTGAGGGTAGTAATCCGCGGCGCATGGCCGGAGACACTTGCCCGGTGTGATCCCATGGTCTCGGTCATGATGCCGAGAATATGCAACCGACCTTCCCGCGCCTGGTACAAGGCCTGCCGCATAATGTCGCGGTTCACACCGCTGATCTTGATGTCCATCTGCAGCGAGGTGACGCCGCTCGGCGTACCGGCAACTTTGAAGTCCATGTCGCCGAGGTGATCCTCATCACCCAGAATATCGGAGAGCACTCGCACATGTTCCCCTTCTTTGATCAGACCCATGGCGATCCCCGCCACCGGCGCCGATACCGGCACGCCGGCATCCATCAGGGAAAGCGATCCGCCGCAGACCGTGGCCATCGACGTAGAGCCATTGGACTCCAAAACCTCCGATACGATGCGGATCGTGTAAGGAAAGCTCTCCTCGGGCGGCAATACCGGCAGCAACGCGCGTTCAGCGAGATTGCCATGGCCGATCTCGCGGCGGCTCGGCCCACGAAGAAACTTGACCTCACCGACGCTGAATGGAGGAAAGTTATAATGCAGCATGAACTTTTTATAGTGTTCGCCGATTAACGCGTCGATCTTCTGTTCGTCCGATGCCGTCCCGAGTGTCGTCACAACCAGCGCCTGGGTCTCCCCGCGGGTAAACAACGCCGACCCGTGAGTCCGCGGCAGAATTTCGACCTCGCAGGTGATCGGGCGGATATCTTTTAATCCGCGCCCATCGATGCGGCGCTCTCGCTGAATGATCAGGCCGCGGAAGCAATTCCGCTTGAGCTCATCGAATGCCCCTTTAATGTCTTTTTCCTTTTGCGGAAATTCCGCCAGCATCTTTGCGACGACTTCGCCTTTGATTTCGCCGATTTGTTTATAGCGCTCCAATTTCTCTGGAATCTCGATGGCCTGTTGCAGCTTCGACAGTGCCAACTGTTCGACTTGCCGAACAATCGCTGCGTCCAGTTCTGCCAACGGCACTTGACGCTTTGGCTTGCCGATCTCCCGCCGGATGTCTTCCTGGATCTGCAGAAGCGGCTGGATGGCTTCATGGCCGGTAAATAAGGCCTCGAGAATTTCGTCTTCCGGAACCATCTTGGCGCCGCCCTCGACCATGACGATGGCATCGCGGCTGCCCGACAGAAAAATATCCATGTCGCTTTCCAGGAGTTGGCTTTGGGTCGGATTGATGACCCACCGGCCGTCGATTCGGCCTATCCGAACTCCCGCAAGCGGTCCGCTAAATGGAATATCCGAAACCTGGAGGGCGACTGAGGCTCCCAGCATCGCGACCATATCGGGATCGTTCTCACGGTCAGCCGATAAAACCGTCGCGATCACTTGGGTTTCACAGCGAAGCCCTTCCGAAAAGAGCGGCCGGATGGAGCGATCAATGAGTCGACAGGTAAGGATCTCCTTTTCCGACGGGCGGCCCTCACGCTTGAAGAAGCCGCCGGGAATCTTCCCTGCGGCAAAAGTTTTCTCCTGATAATCAACCGTTAACGGGAAGAAATCAGTATCGGTCTTAAGCTCTTTGGCGGCCACTGCCGTTACCAACACCACGGTTTCACCGTAGCGAACCAATGCGGCGCCGTCAGCCTGTTTCGCGACTTTGCCGACTTCGATCGACAAAGGACGGCCGTGAAAATCCAATTCCACTTTCTTAATCATATTAGCTTCCTCTGAGAGGGGATGTGCTTAACGGAGGCGGTACAGGAAGGCGGTTGGTCAGGAATGGCTATTTCCTTATTCCTAGCCGTTGGATCAGGCTCTGATACCTTTCGAAATCGCTTTTCTTGAGATAATCCAGAAGCCTCCTCCTCTGTCCTACTAGCTTCAGGAGGCCCCGACGGGAATGGTGATCCTTGACGTGAATCTTGAAGTGCCCCGTGAGGTGGTCAATACGCTGACTCAATAAGGCGACTTGCACTTCAGGAGAGCCAGTATCCGTCTGATGAACCCTGAACTGCTCGATAACTACTTGCCTATTCGGTTGAGCAATTCCCATGTGATCTCCGCTCTTCTCTCTCTTTCTTTCTTTTTAGTTGCACAAATTTCTACCATACCGGCGCTGCCTTGTAAAGGTGCCTGGAAAAACCCCAGTTCAGTTATGAGGCCGGCAGCGGACAAATATGTCGTCAAAGTCAGAGTCAGTTTTTGTTTTTGTTGGTAACGACTTATGATACTATTCTTTTCTACCATGACACGCATAGTTTTCGGCGCCGCCTTTTTATTCGCCCTCTTGATTAGCTCAGCCTCACTTGTCGCCGCTGAATATTATCGCTGGGTGGATCAAAACGGTGTAGTTCATTTTACCGACAATTTGCATAACATCCCGGAAATACAGCGAGGTAATGCGGGGCGCATACAGTCCATTGAGCCCCCGAGGGTCCCACCGCCTCCCGTTCCAATCTCGCCGAGCAAGGCCTCGATCCCTTTCGAAAAGCAAGGACAGGTCGTCATCGTCGAGGCCATGTTGAATAAGAAAACCGCAGCGAAGTTCGTCGTCGATACCGGAGCAAGCTACACTATGATCTCTAGCGCCGTAGCCAAAGAACTCGACATCGATACCGAACAAAATCGCCGGACCGCACCCTTCCAAACGGCCAATGGAATAATTCAAGCCCCTCTCGTGAGCCTGGACTCGATTACGGTCGGCGGGATGGAAATCCGCAATCTGACCGCGGCCGTGCATGATGTCCTTGCCGACTCAAGAGTTGCCGGCCTGCTAGGTCTCAACTTCCTGAGCAATTTCCGCATGGACATCGACACTCAAAAGGGCGTGCTACATCTGGAGAAGAAATAGTCGAGTAGCGCTGTCAGGAGCCCCTCTGCACTATGTCAGTTGAATCAGGCCGAAGGTTCCAAGGGCAATTCCCGTCGGAATAATCGAGAATTGGAGTAATAGAATCACTCGCCCTTGTCACCCATTACTCCACCGGTCCATCACTCCAATTCTATTCCAGTCTTACGAGCACCCGCTCACTGCGCCGCAGTTCATGCACTTATAACAGGCGCCGCTCCGAATCATGATGGCGCCGCAGTCAGGGCAGGGCGGCGCATCCTGCTGATAGAGGCTCGTCACGCTGCTAATGCTAGCCACGGGCGCTCCACCCCGAAGAGCTTGTGACGAGATCGAAATGACTTTTTTACCGGTGTTATTCTCTTTGTTCGTAGTTTCCTCTGATTCTTGCCTTACGACACCGACCTCTTGCTGCGCATCACCGTCGAGGAACTTGGTCGCCAACCAGCGGAAGATGTAGTCCATAATCGATTTAGCCATCGGGATATCGGGATTTTTGGTAAAGCCGGACGGTTCGAAGCGCATATGACTGAACTTGTCCACTAGAACTCTAAGCGGCACCCCGTACTGAAGCGCCATGGAGATCGCCGTCGCGAATGAATCCATCAGGCCGGAAATGGTGGAACCTTCCTTGGACATGGTAATGAAAATCTCTCCGGGCTGACCGTCTTCATACATTCCGGCTGTGATGTAACCTTCATGGCCAGCAATATCGAACTTATGGGTAATCGACCTTCTTTCGTCAGGTAGCTTACGGCGTAGCAGCCGACTTTCCTTCCCCTCCGCTGCAACTGTTTTCTTTTCCTCCTTGTCTTTAGAGGTGTTGAGCGGCTGTGTCCGTTTTGAACCGTCGCGGTAAATCGCTACGGCTTTAAGCCCTAGCTTCCAGGACTCCATATACGCGTGCATGATCTCATCCACCGTAACATCGGTGGGCATATTGATGGTCTTGGAGATAGCGCCGGAAATGAACGGCTGCACCGCGCCCATCATCTTGACATGCCCCATGTAGTGGATCGACCGGCTGCCATTGGCCGGCTTGAAGGCGCAGTCGAAAACCGCCAGGTCTTCATCCCTGATATGCGGCGCGCCTTCGATGGTTTCATGCTCGTCGATGTACTCGACGATCTCCTGGATCTGCTTGACGTCATATCCAAGCCTTTTGAGCGCCCGCGGCACGGTATTGTTGACGATCTTCAACAGGCCGCCGCCGACTAGTTTCTTATATTTGATAAGAGCGATATCGGGCTCGACTCCGGTGGTGTCACAGTCCATCATAAAAGCGATGGTCCCGGTCGGGGCCAGCACGGAGATCTGTGAATTTTTTACGCCGTATTTTTCCGCTTCATCGCAAGCCTCATCCCATGCCTCTCGGGCCGCCGTCAAAAGATCCAGCGGCACATGAGATGGCGAGATCTTGTAAGCATGGGAGCGGTGTTTGTTGAGCACCCGCAGCATGGGCTGGCGATTGACCTCGAAACCGGCGAAGGCTCCGGTGGCCGCCGCATTCCGGGCCGACTGCAGATAGCCTTCCCCGGACATCAAAGCCGTGACCGCTGCCGCATAGGCGCGGCCTGCATCCGAGTCATAGGGAAGACCCAAAGACATGAGTAAAGCGCCGAGGTTGGCGTAGCCAAGCCCCAATTCGCGGAATGCGTGCGCATTGGCGGTAATTTCCGCTGTCGGGTAAGAGGAATTATCGACCAGCATGTCCTGCGCCAGGCTGATGATATCCACCGCGCGGCGGAAAGATTCCGTGTCGAACACGCCATCGTCCCGGAGGTACTTGAGCAGATTCAGCGATGCCAAGTTACAGGCCGAGTTGTCCAGATGCATATATTCAGAGCACGGGTTTGAAGCATTGATACGAGCGGTGTTGGCGCAGGTATGCCAATCGTTGATCGTGGTATCGTATTGCATTCCAGGATCGCCGCAGAAGTAGGTGCTGTCCGCGATCATCCGAAGCAGATCCCGCGCCTTAAAGGTTTCGCATACCTCACCGCTCTTCACATAACGAGTCTTCCACTCCCGGTCTTCCTGGACCGCCTGCATGAACCCATCCGAGACCCGCACGGAATTATTGGCATTCTGAAAAAAGACGCTGCCGTAGGCTGGCCCATCTAAGCTGGAGTCATATCCGGCTTCGATGAGGACCCAAGCCTTCTTCTCTTCTTCGACTTTGCACTTGATGAATTCTTCGATGTCCGGATGATCAATGTTGAGCACCACCATTTTAGCGGCGCGCCGTGTTTTGCCTCCGGATTTAATCACGCCGGCTGAGGCGTCGGCTGCCTTCATAAAGGACACGGGACCCGAGGCAGTGCCCCCGCCTGCCAATTGCTCTCTAGCTGAACGAATCTTCGACAGATTGACGCCGGAACCGGAGCCGCCCTTGAAGATAATCCCTTCTTTACGGTACCAATCCAGGATCGACTCCATGGTGTCATCCACCGCGAGGATGAAACAAGCGGAGCACTGGGGTTTTGCTTCGATGCCGCAATTGAACCACACTGGACTGTTGAAGCAGGCCTTCTGGTGCACCAGGATATGGGTGAGTTCGTCGTGGAAGCTTTGCGCATCTTCTTCGCTAGCAAAATAGCCGTCCTTCTGGCCCCAACCCGTGATCGTATCGACTACGCGTCCGATCATCTGGCGCACGCTGTGTTCTCTCTGCGGACTTCCCAGCGGCCCACGGAAATACTTCGAAACCACCACGTTGGTCGCCATCAGAGACCAGGCCTTTGGAATCTCGACGTTCGTCTGTTCGAAGACGACCTTGCCCTTTTCATTGGTAATGGAGGCGACACGCTGCTCCCATTCGATTTCATCGTATGGATCCACCCCGGCGCGGGTAAAATACCGCCCTATTTTGAGCCCTTTTTGGGGCCTGGGGTCCCCTCCAGGAACATTAAATTCAGTCACTTGTGACATCGTGGTTGCCATCGCGCTTGCTCCCTTCACCCTTGGATTATCAATATATGGTATGAATCACACTGGAAATGTACTAGATTTTGTATTGGTAAAGCTTTTGAAAAACTTTGTCAAGAAAAATTTTCTTTTCCAGCATTTATTTTTAACATTGACCGGGTTTCCGCTAAACCCATCGGCCAGATAATATTCTGTAGAGTCTCGACCTGGCATCTGCTACATTCTTTTTCTGGTTGAGAAAATGGCGAGGCACGACCCACAGATTGAACGGCTTGGACAGGTGCTCGATAAGTCTCTTAAGCGTATGGAGATTTCTACCCGGTTGGATGAGTATGGTGTTTGGCCAATCTGGAACGACATCGTTGGTACGACCATAGCCCGAAATGCCCAACCACAAAAAATCCGCAATGGCACTCTATTCGTCAAAGTAACGAGCCCGGTTTGGATGCAGCAACTTCAGTATATGAAGGAAATGATTGCTGAGAAACTCAATCAACGGCTCAAGACAGATGTCGTCAAAAACATTTTTTTCGTCGTTGGACGAGTCCATACTGAGAACGCCGAGGTTGAGTCAAAGCCAACAGCTCCGTCTGCCGCTGCCGGACAGGATTCTCGGCCCGATGAGGATTTTCTCGAGTCAATACGGGACCCGGAGATTCGCCAAGCCTTCAAGCGGTTGCTCAAAGGCTATTCACGGCGGCACCGAAAAAACTAGCAGGCTGCTGAAAGTTTGGTTGCAGGTTGCTCAAAAAGATTCAGAGGCGAGGCGTGCGAAAAATCGACGAGCGGAGGCGTACTTAGCCAGTACGTTGGAGCGAGACGATTGAGCGCAACGAAGCATATGAGTCTTTTTCAGCAGCCTGCCAACATCGCCTCAACTTCGGTCGTATATTGCTTTCCCTTCTTATAAACTATGAGCGGCGAGAGTGCCTCGCTTCCACTTCTTCCACCCTTCACCCCTTCCACCAGAACAAGAGAGGCCTTGCTATCGGCAAAGGAATGGACCATCCGTAGACGCTTCGGTTCAAGATTTGCGTTGCGCATAGATTGAATCAAGTCGACGAGTCGGAGGGCGGGATAAACCATCGCTATTCTTCCTTTGATCGGCAACAAATAAGCCCCGGCTCGCAAAAAATCGGCAAGTCCGGCGGCGATTTCATGGCGGGCGATTTTCCTTTCGACGTTAGGGCTTATGCGACCGCTGGTCGTTCGTCGGTAGGGCGGATTACAAACCACGGCAGCAAAACTTTCAGGGCTAAAATTTTCCTGGATATTGCGGACATCGGCTTGACTGATTGTTACTCTCTCTTGAAGCCCGTTCATCTGGACATTTCTGCAGGCGCGATCAACCATGCCCAGCTGAATCTCCACGCCCGTAATCGAGAGCGACGGGTGGAGGTAGGCTAAGATTAAAGCAATCACCCCGTTACCCGTACCGAGATCAGCGATCTTCTCGCCTTGCCGGCAAGTCATAAAATGGGCCAGCAGCAAGGCGTCGAGAGAAAAGCGATAGCCGCTGCGGCCTTGAAAAAGTTTGAGCCTGCCTTCAAACAGCGTGTCTAATGTTTCATCGTCCCGTTTTAGGCTGTAGGCTTCAGCTAAAATTGGCACGCGCTTATCTGAAATCATCGACATCGCCTTTGGGTTTTTCTCGTTCGAGTCTTCACTGATCGTTTTTAATTGGTTAATTTATCTCGGTTGCTTGAAAATCGGTGAAGTTTTCTATAATAGGCTGATTCTAGTATCACGGGTCACCACGACAAAAAATGTTTTCTCTACTCGCTCGGATTGGACGCTTCACCTTGCAGCAACTCGCTGGGATGGGTCGCATGTTCCTGTTTCTCTTTTCTGCCTTCGCCTGGACCTTTCGACCCCCGGCACGCATTCGTTTGATCATCTATCACGTTAGAAGCATTGGTGTTGACTCGCTATCGGTGGTGCTTCTTTCCGGTGTATTTACCGGCATGGTCATGGGGCTTCAGGGCTATTATAGCCTTAGAAAATTCAACGCCGAAAGCTTCCTTGGCTCGGCTGTTGCCTTGGGTTTGCTGCGCGAGCTCGGTCCGGTGCTTTCAGCTTTTATGGTCACCGGCAGAACCGGCTCGGCGATGGCGGCAGAGATCGGCAGTATGAAGGTCACTGAACAGATCGATGCGCTCTACTCCATGGCGATCAATCCGATCCAGTATCTGGTCTCTCCGCGCATCATCGCCGGTCTCATCTCGATGCCTCTGCTCACCGCTATCTTTGACGTAGTCGGGATCTACGGTGCTTACCTCGTCGGCGTCGGACTTCTGGGTGTCAGCTCCGGCAGTTATTTTGCGGGCATGGAAAGCAGCGTGATTTTCCATGATGTCTGGAGCG
>Ga0137403_10004057_pt1 | contig 17335 bp, 18 predicted proteins | sample CZOMad2_1_16fung_FD_122057 | JGI IMG/M metagenome (GOLD analysis project Ga0137403, IMG submission 122057) | Vadose zone soil fungal communities from Angelo Coast Range Reserve, California, USA - CZOMad2_1_16fungal (Hybrid Assembly) | ecosystem: Environmental > Terrestrial > Soil > Vadose zone...
CGGCAATGCGTTCGGCGAGCAGGTAGAGCATGGTGGGCTGGACGGGTGGCCGCTCGGCCGCCACGATGAGCTTGGAGATCAGATGACTCTGGAGGGCATGGCCGGCGGGGAAGGACGGGGTGATCGGAGGGTCTACCATGGGGACGATGGCGGAGCAGACCTGGGACGGCCGGGGTTCGCGGAAGTAGTGCTTGAGACACATGACCACCACCTCACCAATCCTCCGCCCTACCCGAATGAGCTCGTAGGCGGCGGGCGCGCTCGCGGCGTCGATCATCAGCATACCAAGCCAGTACTTGAGGGCGCCTTCGGCTTCGTGCTGATCGATGATCTCCACGAAGCGGGGCTCGCGCTCGTCCGACATCCCGAGGACGGCGCGGAGCTGCTCTCCCTTGTTGTCTTGCAGCAGCTTGTGTTTTTTCTTGAGCTCTGTGGTCGTCTGGTCTAGCCAGTCTGGATTCTTCACGATGAATTCGTTCAGATAGACGGACGCCCGAAGCTCGGGATCCCAGTTCTTGCGAAACCGGATTTTCTTGGACGCCTCCTCGGCTGCGGTGTAGGCATCCACATTTTCCTGCGTGGCAGTTGCCGGAAGCTTGGCGGGGAATTCGCGGGACCGCAGCAGCTTTGGAAACTCCTGGGAGTTGTACCGGACGCCGGACGCCACGCCGGCCTGGGAGGAGCCGAAGACCGTATTCGTGTTGGTGTTCGTGTTCGTATTCGTGTTGCTCTTGCCAAGGCGGCCCATGGATGCCTCCTCACGAAGAGGTTGTGGGGCGGAGATCGTCATGCCGGATCGGGGCAGCGTGTGTTCGGCCCCGTCTCGGCGACGGCAGTCCCACGAAGGCGCCAGCTCGGCGACCGTCGCCCGATATGCTCCAGGCGAGCGATAGGCTAGGTCTTCTATAGGAACGTCAACAGCGTCCCCAAAGCGTCGGCATCCGCCCGAAATATCGGGGAAAAGTGGTCATCGTAGCCCGCGGAGCGTCGACCACGGAGTCGACGCAGCTGGCCGAGCGCACAAAAACCGAGCACGGGCGCCCTGTTATGGTCCGAACCGGGATCCTCGCGACGTTAGTTAGGACGAGCCGAATGGAGTCATCGACTGAATCTGGAGATGGCGCTCAAGTGCCGAAGACGCTGCGCACAGTGTATCTGCTCCTGCGCGACGGTTTTCACGGGCATACGGTCGTCATCACGATGAACGATCTGGAAGTTCTCCACGCCGTCGGTATCATCACCGATCCGATGACCGCACGCGCTGGCGCGATCGCTATATGCGTCACTGCCGGCACGATCCGCTTCGCAGTCTCGGTGACCCCGGGAAATCTAGTGGCGGAGCTTGCCGTCGACATCGTCGCGCATCCTCACGTGGCCATCAGCCTAGTGGGTGAAGGCACGTTAGCGTTCGAGACCTCAGCGGTCTCCTTTCGCTAGCATTCAACCCGCTGGATCACTTACATTCCTAGGTGGGGCCCGAGAGTTTTTGCAGGCCCAGCGCCCAAAAATAATCGCGCCAGAGAAGGCCTGTAAGCGGGGCCTGACCACCCGTCGAGTCTTCTCAAATCCGCCACGTTTCCCAGGGCGGCGGACTCGCGTAGAATCGGCCCCGGCTGTCGAGCACGGCCCTCCGGCCGTGCCGCCACGGGAGGAAACACCATGGGTCTCGATCTCTTGATTCGTAACGGAACGGTCGTCGACGGCTCGGGCGCGGCGCGCTATCAGGGGGACGTCGGCATCCGGCAGGGCCAGATCGTCGAGATCGGGCGCATCCGGGCGGGAGCAGAGCGCGTCATCGACGCCGACGGCCTCATCGTGGCGCCTGGATTCGTCGATGGCCACACCCACATGGACGCCCAGGTGGCGTGGGACCGGATCGGGAGCTGCTCGTGCTGGCACGGCGTCACCACCGTGATCATGGGCAATTGCGGCTTCGCGCTGGCGCCGTGCAAGCCCGAGGCGCGCGAATGGTTCGCCCGCTGCCTGACCGCGGTCGAGGACATTCCGACCGAGGCGATGCTGGCCGGGATCGACTGGACCTGGGAGAGCTTCCCGGAGTACCTGGCGACCGTCGACCGCTTGCCCAAGGCCATCAACTACGGCGCGTACATCGGCCATTCGGCCCTGCGCATGTACGTCATGGGCAAGCGCGCGCTGAGCGAGAAGGCGACCGAGGATGATCTGGCGCGGATGGCCGCGGCGGTGCAGGAGGCGATCCGCGTCGGCGCCATGGGCTTCTCGAGCTCGCGCGCGACGACGCACGTCACGCCGGACGACACGCCGGTGGCCAGCCGAATCGCCGACTGGTCGGAAGTCGATCGGCTGGTCGGCGCCATGGCCGAGCTGAACGCCGGCATCTTCCAGATCGGGCCGGACACTTCGGGCGGCGCGGCGCAACGCGCCTTCCTCGCCCGGTTGAAGCGGGTCGCGGTCGAGACGGGGCGGCCGGTGATGTTCGGCACCATTTCCAGCCGCCAGGGCGATGAGCCGAATCCGTGGACCTATCAGCTCGACTACCTGGACGACTGCGCGGCCGCCGGCGCCAGGATGTGGGGGCAGACCACGACCCGCTCGATCAACGCCGTGTTCTCGCTCAAGTCCTATCTGCCGTTCGACGTGTTGCCCGCGTGGCGCGAGCTGCGCCGCCTGCCGTTGGCGGAGCAGAAGCAGCGTCTCGCCGATCGTGCGACGCGCGCGCGACTGGTCGCGGACGAGGCCGGCATGAAGCCCCGCGGCAACGTGTTCCAGGGCGGCGGCGCGGCCACCACCGATCCGCGCAAGCCGGATTACGACAACCTCTACGTCATGAAGGGCGTCGACTGGGACGATCCCACCGTCGCCCAGCTGTCGGCCCAGCGCGGCAAGCACCCGGTCGAGGTGATGATCGATCTGGCGCTGGAGAACGACGATCAGGTGTTCGTGCAGCCGCTGGTCAACGAGCACCCGGACCACGTGCTCGGCATGCTGAAGCACCCGCGCACCCTGGCGACGTTCTCCGACTCGGGCGCGCACGTCTGCCAGGAGATGGGCTCCTCGCTGCAGACCCACATGCTGAGCTACTGGGTGCGCGCCAAGCAGGCGTTCACGCTGGAGGAGGCGGTGCGCAAGCTCACCTTCGACAACGCGTCGGCGTGGGAGCTCTACGACCGCGGCCTGGTGCGCACCGGTTACCAGGCGGACCTCGTGCTGTTCGACGAGGGGCGGGTGAGGCCCGCGATGCCGACGGTGGAGACCGATCTGCCCGGCGGCGCCCGCCGCCTCGTGCAGAAGGCGGAGGGGATCGCCGCCACCGTCGTCAACGGCCAGGTGACGCTGGAGCACGGCCACGCGACCGGCCGCATGCCCGGCGCGCTGCTGCGGGGCCCGGGCGCGCGCAAGGGCTGACGGCTCGCCCCGGTCTCAGAACATCGCGAGCGGATGCGCCGGCGCGCCGGTCGCGCCCACCAGGCGGATCGGCGTCGCCGTGAAGAGGAACTCGTAGCGGCCCTCCTCCGCGCACGCCCTGGCCAGCCGCTCCGGGTTCGTGTTGTCCACGAGCACCAGCCCCAGGAACGGAATCGCCAGGTGCGTGCTCATGGCGAAGCCCGGATAGGTGGTCGGGCGCTCGTCCATCATGTCCCACGAGATCGCGGCGATGTCCTTCTCCCGGAACCACTCGAGACACGACAGATGCATCCCCGGGTGGGGCGATACGCGCGGTACCCAGTCGGGATGCGCCTGCCGGAACGCCTCGTCGCCGTTGCGCACCACGACGACGTCGCCCGGCTCGACCTTCACGCCCGCCCGGGCGGCGACCGCGTCGAGCTCGTTCGGCGTGACCGGCTGACCGACGGTCACGTAGCCTTCCTTGCGGCCGGCGGCGACGTCGAGGAGCACGCCTCGGGTCGTCAGGCCGTCGAAGTACGCGTCGATCGCGCACCAGGTGGCCCCGGCCGCGGTGAGGCTGTCCCTGAACGGGCGCCCGTTGTAGAGCTCGCCGTCCCAGGCCACGTGGCAGAGGGCGTCGATGTGCGTGATCGTGAAGCCGTGATAGACGAGGTCGAAGCGATCGAGCACGACGTCGGCGCGCTCCCGGCTCGACGGGAAGGTGACGTGATACATGATCGCCGGCTGGGGGCCGATGTCGCGCGCCAGCGAGACGGTGCGGCCGGTACGCACGAGGGACTTTGCCTGAGCCCGCTTGGCGGCGGTGATGAGATTCGCGGTGCCGCGCTGGTCGGCGTGACCCCAGCGGCCCCAGTTGTTCAGCTCCTTGAAGTATCCCTCGACGCGATCCTGCGTGGGCGGCATCCAGTCGGCCATCGCTCGGCTCCTCTCGTACGGGGTTCGCCCTAGTCCAGCCCTAGCCCGCATTATTCACGAACCGCACCGCGCCGTCGGGGGCACCAGGGTGTTCCCGGCCCGCCGGGCGGAAGTGGGACCCCCGAGTCCCGCCCGCAGCTCGAAGAGCTGCGTTCGGGCGAGCGGGTGACGGAGCCCGGTGGGCCGGGGACACCCTGGTGCCAGGCCCCGTCCGGCTCACGGCGCCGTCTTCGTGATTAATGCGGGCTAGAGCCGTACTGCCGGAGTGGCGCGCTCGAGCCTTTTCATGATGCGCTTCACGTAGTCGCGCGTCTCCCGATACGGCGGTACGCCTCGGTGCTTGATGACCGCGACCTCGCCGGCGTTGTAGGCGGCGAGGACGAGCGGCAGGTTGTTGCCGAACCGATCCATGAGGGCGCGCAGATGCCTCACGCCCGCTTCGATGTTCGCGCGTGGATCGAAGGGATCGTTCACTCCCAGGGTCGCTGCGGTCTCCGGCATGAGCTGCATGAGCCCCTGCGCGCCTCGGCGAGAGACGGCGCGTGGGTTGAATTCGGACTCGGCCTCGATCACCGCGGCGACAAGCTCCGCCGGGACACCGTAGCGAGCGGCGACTTCTTTGATGTGTGAGTCGATGCCGATTTCGGACTCGGCGCCCGTGTCGGCCGGTGCGCTCTCCGCTTGAGCGCTCACGGCGAGCGGCGCCTCCTGTGCACCGGGAAGCGGCTCGCGCCCACCCGAGAAGCCGGACAGCGTGTACCCCGCGGTCACCGTCAGCAGCAGTATCCCCAGGCCGAGCAGATGGCGCTCGATGATCCAGTCCTGGCCTTGGACCTTGGTGCCTCGCCCCACGTTATCCATGCCAGCCCATAGGGGCAAATCCGATACCGAAATTGGGTCTGCCGAAAGATCAGGTGCTTAGGTCCCTCTTGGCCAGGTTTGGGCCGGTCAATCGCTGGCCAAGTCAGTGCTTCTCGGGCCAGTATTCCGGAAAGTGATCCAAAACCTCACGACGGCCTCCGGGGCATCGGCGCGAGCGCGGCGCCCGAGATGAGCGACCGGTCTTCGTACCGGTCGTGGTGACGCAGCCACTCCATGGAATAGGACAGCGCCATCCGCGTCCTTGTAGAAGACGCTGACGCCCGCGGCCTCGCGAACCGGGAAGGACGTGAGCGCTTGATGCTCCAGCCCGTGCGCCTCTGGTATGCCGGGAGCGTGGCGAGCGGCGCGCGCGAGACGAGCACGAAGGTGACGTCGCGGTGATTCAAGCGCACGTCGATGCCGTTGAAGTTGTCCGCCCAGAACGAGCAGCTCTTGCAGCCCTCGTCCCAGCTCGGATCGAACATGATCCACCGCGGTCGACCGGAGGCTGGAGAAATAAGAGCGTCGGCCCGGGAGGAAACGTGTCACACTGAGGCCCGTCTGGCCCGGGCGTTGGTTCCGATCGGGTCCCCCCTCCTCCGCCAGACCACGCCTCTGGCGCCGTCTTCCGCGTACCAGGGAGTGTCGTCAACCGCGGGAGATCCATCCAGAGGTGCGTCATGGCACAGAAGCTCTTCATCGGCGGCCTGGCTTTTTCGACATCCAACGAGCGGCTGCGCGAGGTCTTCGCCCAGGCCGGGGCGGTCGAGTCCGCGGCGGTCGTGATGGATCGTGACACGGGGCGCTCGCGCGGCTTCGGCTTCGTCGAGATGGCGACGGCCGAGGAAGCCGACGCGGCCGTCAAGAAGTTCAACGGCCAGGAGCTGGATGGGCGGACGCTGAAGGTGGAGCTCGCCAAGCCCGCGGGGTTGGGCGGCGGTCGGAACGGTGGTGGCGGGTCGCGGAGCGGTGGGGGATTCAGCCGGAGTCGGTGGTAGGCGCGAGTACCCATGCAGGTCGTCGCGTTCTCGACCCCACAGGATCCCCGCTGGCGCTGGCGCATCGTCAACTACGCGGGCGAGCTCGTCGAGGAGTCACACGAAACCTACCCGACGATCGCCGGCGCTCTGGAGCAAGGATCGAAGCGGCTCAGGGTGATGGACGTCGTGGACAACTCCGTCCCGTTCCATCCGCACCGATCGACTCGGCATCTCAGGATTCCGTGAAGGGGGTCCCTGGGTGAAGATCGAAGTATTCGACAACCAGATCGAGGCCGCTCTGAAGCAGCTCAAGAAGCAGATGCTCAAGGACGGCCTCTTTCAGGAGATGAAGCGACGCGCCCACTACGAGAAGCCGTCGGTCAAGAAGAAGCGCAAGGCGGCCCAGGCGCGAAAGAAGCGTCGCAAGGCCCTCAAGCGCATGGCTCAGAACGACTTCGACTAGCGAATCCCTCCCCGTCCGCGCCGACGCACGAAACCGCTTGCGCTCGGCTCGGGACGGGCTATCCTCGCCGCACCCCCAGATGCTGAGCGAAACGGAGCTGATCCTCGTCGCGTTCGGAGGGGCGTGCGCCCTGCTGGCGCTCGGCATTCTCCGCCTGGTCAGGCCGCCGAAATCGCGTCATCCAGAGAGCCGCCCCCAGCCCGCAACGCCACCGCCGACGACCCGGGCGAATCGTGCGCGGGACGCCAGGGAGGGCGCGGCGGCGCCGGCCGACCCTTGACGCTGTGCGGATCATTGCGCACGTCGACATGGACGCCTACTACGCCTCGGTCGAGGCGCGCTACAATCCCGGGCTGCGCGACAGGCCCGTCGTCGTCGGCGCCGACCCCAAGGACGGCCACGGCCGCGGCGTCGTAGAGGCCGCCAGCTACGCCGCCCGGCGCTACGGCATCCGCTCGGCCATGCCCATCTCGCGCGCCTGGCGGCTGGCCGAGGCCGCCCGGCGCAAGGGCGAGCCCGAGGTAGTCTTCGTTCACGGCAATCGCAAGCTCTACGTCGAGGTGTCCGAGCGCCTCATGGCCGTCCTGGGCGCGCGCGCCGACGCCTTCGAGGAGGCGAGCATCGACGAAGCGTATCTCGACCTCTCGTCCCTCGGGAGCTTCGAAGCGGCCAGCGAGCGCGCACGGGCGCTCAAGCGCGAGGTCGCCGAACGCGAAGGCCTCACGTGCTCGATCGGCCTGGGGCCCAACAAGCTCGTCGCGAAGATCGCCTCGGACTTCAAGAAGCCTGACGGATTGACGGTCGTGTTGCCGGAGGAGGTTCAGGCGTTTCTCGATCCCATGGGCATTCGCGTCATCCCAGGCGTCGGTCCGAAAACGGAAGCCGAGCTCAACGAGCGGGGCATTCGCACCGTCCGCGACCTGCGCGCGCTCGGGCTCACCCAGCTGGCCGACTGGTTCGGCCGCTGGGGCGAGGATCTCCACGCCAAGGCGCGCGGCCTTTCCGACAGCGCGGTCTCGAACGAGTGGGAGCCGAAGTCGGTTGGCGAGCAGGAGACGTTCGAGGTGAACACGCTGGACGCCGACTTCATCCTGACGCGCGTACGAGCGCTGGCCGGGGAAGTGTTCACGCGCCTTCAGCGCCAGGGCTTTCGCGCCTTCCGCACCGTCACCATCACCGTCCGCTTCGCGCACTTCCGCACCCTGACGCGGTCGCATACGTCGCCGGAGGAGCAGGGGAGCGAGGAGGCGTTGTCGGCGGACGCGATCCGGCTGCTCCGACCGTTTCTCGATCAGCGCGAGAATCCGCGGGGGACGAAGATTCGGCTCATCGGGGTGAGGGCGGAGAAGCTGGTGAGATGAAGGCCGAGATCCAGGATTCGAACTAGAGGCCTCGCGAGAAGGAGCCGCCGATGCCGTATGTCATCTGGATGGTCGTCTTGACGCTGATCGCCGTGCTCCTTTTCACGGCCAAAAGAAACCTGCCGGAGATCCGTGACTCCCGGCAAGCCACGATACGGTACCTGGCCGGTTTGCTGAGACCGGGAGGGTTCCTGATCCTGGTCGTGATGGCCTTTAGCACGTTCTTCGCCTCCGTCCACCAGGTGCCGGCCGGCCATATCGGTGTCGTCTACGAATTTGGCGGCATCAAGGGCCAGATCGGCGAGGGACTCCAGTTCGTGGCGCCCTGGCGCAACGTCCAGCTGGCCAATATCCAGGTGCAGCGTCGCGTGTTCGATAAGCTCAACGCCTTCAGTGAAGAGAGCCAGGATGTCTTTGTCAGAGCGAGTCTGAACGTTCGCGTTTCTCCCCAGACCATCCAGCAGCTCTATCGGACCGTCGGGCCCAACTTCTTCAATGTCCTGGTTGAATCGAGGGTCATTCAGAACTTCAAGGATGAGACCGTGAAATACAAGAGCGTCGAGATTGCGCCCAACCGCGAAAACATCAGAAAGGCCGTCCGGGAGAGACTGGAGAAGGAACTCTCCCCATTTTCGATAGAGGTGGTTGACTTGCTTCTGGACAACATCGACTTCAACCCGGAGTTCAAGAAGGCGATCGAGGACAAGCAGATAGCGACGCAGCGCGCGCTGGAAGAGCAACAAAAGATCGAAGGCGAAAAGCACAAAGCTCAGCAGGCCATCGAGAGGGCCAAAGGAGAAGGCAGCGCCATTTTATTCCGCGCGGAGAAGGAGGCCGAGGCGAACAGAAAGTTGGCGGCGTCGCTTACTCCTGAGCTCGTGCGGTACGCGATGGTTCAGAAGCTGAGCGACAAGATCCAGGTCATGATGCTCCCCTCCGGCCAGAGCTTCATCTTGGACTCGGACATCCTACGAGGCGCTCCAAAAGAAAAGAGATAGGCCTTCCGAGAGGAGAGTGCCTGGAGGTCTCGGGCCATCTCGCGTTACACTACCCGCGATGCCCTCCGACGGCCCGAAGAGCGCGTACGAGCTGGCGATGGAGCGCCTGCGACAGCAGGATCGCGAGGCCGGCGTCGAAGAACGCCCGCTGACCGACGAGCAGAAGGCCGCCATCGCCGAGGCGCGGCAGGTCTACCAGGCGAGAATGGCCGAGCGCGAGATTCTGCACCGGGACGCGCTGCACAAGGCCCAGACTCGGGAGGAAGTCGAGAAGCTCGAGAGCGAGCTGGCCCGCGACCGGGATCGCCTCGCGAGCGACCGCGACCGCAAGATCGCCGAGATCAAGCAGCAGCAGGCGAAGTAGCGAAGCCGGCCGCAAGAACCCGCTAGCGTCCGTCCAGGTCCATCGCCTCCGCGAAGCGCCGATACGCCTCCAGCGGATCCCCGTACTTCCGGTGTCCCGCCGTGTGCTGGGCGCTCGCCAGGAGCAGCCGGTCACGGTCGTGCGCCTTGGTGTGCAGGTAGTCCTCGAGCGTGCAGAGCCCGAGCTCCTGGTTGTGCGGGTCGTTCCCGATCTGGCACGCGGCGGTCGCCAACGTCTGCACGAGCGGCGCGCGATCGTAGCCACCCTTCAAGTACGCGGCGGTCAGGTCCACCGACTCCTCGGCCCGCAGACCGAGCAACGCCTGCTCCAGCTTCTCGAGGAGCTGGCGCGACGACCAGGCGTCCGAGCCCGCCGGCGGCGCGACCGTGCGGCGGCCGTTGCCCGGCGTGTTGGTCTGGTGCTCGGAGGCGCGGTTGATGAAGAGCGCGGCCACGAACAGGAGCTTCAGCCGGTGCGGGTGCTCGAAGGTGTCGTAGAACCAGCCGACCGTGTTGCCGTACTCGTAGCCGTGCTGCGCCATCGAGTAGTTGTTGGGCTCGCCCGTCTCGAGAATGACCTGCGCCGCGGCGATCTGGATGGTGTCGAGGATGCGGCGCGCGCTCCGTCCGGACTCGAGCAACGCCACCAGCGCGTCGATGACAGAGAATTCGCGCTGGCGCAGGATGACGTCGACCAGCATCGCTTCCTCGGCCGGCGTCAGCGGCGTGTCCTGGCGGAGCAGCTCCTGGTCGCGGCCGTCGAGCACGTTCTGGATGACGTTGCAGCCCATCTCGTAGCTGGAATACCAGCGCGGGCCGACCGCGATGTCGGGCACGCCGGCGTAGAGCACGTGGTGGGCCTGGTCCCAGCCGATGGCCTCGCCGAGCTCGATGGTGGCGCGCGCGCGATAGCCCTTGTGGCCGGTCGTGTACGAGCGGTTGTGCCACATGCGGTCCTGCACGTCGATGAGCCCGGCAAACGCCAGATGGGCCAGGACATGCCGCCGGTTCGGCACGTCCTGCATGAGCCCGAGGAAGACGCGGTACGACTGCACCACTTCGCCGCGCTGCACGAGCGTGAGCCAGTGGTTCAGGCGCTCGCGCAGCGTGCCCTCGACGTTGAGCGGCTCCTGGTCCGGCCAGTGCCGCTCGGGCATCGGCGGCGGCGTATTCACCTTGATGTCGTAGAGGCGAGTGTAGTGGCCCGGGGCCTTGCCGATCAGCTGATTCCACGGATCGAGCCCGGTGGGCATGTACCAGACGGTCTGGGCCATCGGCAGCCAGCGGAGCTCGGGCCGGATCATCGACGCGAGCGGCAGGCCGACCCGCTCGCTCAAGAAGCAATGGTCGTTGTTCACGAACTTCACGAGGCCGTCGTCGAGCCGCTGGTGGTAGGGGACGTGCGTGTACGGTGCGTGGATGCGCACGGTCTCGCGCGTGATCTCGGTGACGGGCCGGCCCTGCTTCATGAGCCGGTAGAGCACGTCGCTGGCGCCCGTCTGGTCGCGCGCGAGGATGCGGTCCTCCAGACGCGCGTACTCGCCGATGGGCACCGACTCGTTCAGGACCGCGGCCGTCGTCGCCATGCCGTCACCTCTCACACGATGCTGCTGGGTGCGCCTCCAGCCCTCCGCCCCGAGCCCTCAGGCCTTCTTGACGACCTTCTTGTGCACCATCTCGACGTTTTGTCCGATACGGTCGCGATTCAGTCAGCCCGGAAGATCAGATCGGGCTTGAGATCGGAGATCTTGGTGCGGCCGCAGAGCCCCATCGCGATGTGCATCTGCTCTCGCAGAATCTCGAAGACGCGGGCGACGCCGTCGGCGCCGTCGGCACCGAGGCCCCAGAGGGCGGTCCGCCCGAGCATCACCACCTTGGCGCCGCGCGCCAGCCCCTTCAGGACGGCGGTGCCGCTCGAGAAGCCGCCGTCAACGACGACGTCGGCCCGGCCGGCCACCGCCTCGACGATCGGCGGCAGCGCCTCGATGGATGATTGCGTGTGGTCGAGCTGGCGCCCGCCGTGGTTGGAGACCCAGATGAGACGCACGCCCATCTCGACGGCGCGCCGGGCGTCGGCCACGGTCATGATGCCCTTGAGCCCCACGGGCAGCTTCGTCGTCTTCATCAGCCACTCGACGTCGGCCCAGGTGAGGCGCATCTGGTAGTCGTGGAACGGGCCGCGCGGGTTGGGCGCGACCTCCATGGCCTTGCGCGGGCTCCAGCGCGCGAGGATGTCGCGCTCGCGCCGGCTGTAGTGCTGGGTGTCGACGGTGAGGGCGACGGCCTTGTAGCCGGACGATTCGACCCGCTTGAGCAGCTCGCTCACCCAGCCGCGGTCGCCGTGATGGTAGAGCTGGAACATCTGCGGCGCGCCGCCGGCTCTCGCGACGTCCTCGACCGGCCAGCCGGTGGCGCCGGAGAGCCACTGGAGCGTGTCGGCCTTGCCGGCTCCGCGCGCCATCTCCACGTCGCCCTCTGGATGGAAGAGGACGAGGCCGCCCATGGGCGCGACGCCGACGGGCGACGAGAGGGGCACGCCGAGCAGGCTCGTGCGCAGGTCGATCTCGCGCACGTCGACGAGGACGTTCTGCGCGATCGCGAGGCGATCCAGATGACGGCGGTTGCGGCGCAGCGTCGCTTCCGACTCGCTGCCGCCGTCGCCGAAGTTCCAGGCCTCGCGTTGGAGCCGCGCCCTGGCGGCGCGGCGAATCTCGGGGAGTGTCGCGAACGGGCGCGGGAATTCCTTGGATTGGGCCATGGCGGAGTACTATACGCGAGTCGCCGCGCGGAGTCTTGGTACACTGCGGCGGCTCGAGCGGCCGTGCGAAGCCGCAGGGCGCTCGACGCCCGAGCGAGCCCGACCAGAGAGGACCCGGCAATGAAGACTCGCACCGCAGAGAGGGAGACACGGCATGAGCGGTAACGGCGTGAGTGCCAGGGGCGTGCGGCAGATCGGATACTTCGATTGTGCCGGCGGCGGGCAGGTGGTGGTCGACGGGCGCGTGGCGTTCATCGCGCACATGAAGGCGCCTCACGGCACGACGCTGGTCGATGTGAGCAACCCTTCCAAACCGCGGCAGCTCGCGTCGGTCGAGGTGCCGGCGGGCACGCACTCGCACAAGGTGCGCGCGGCCAATGGCCTCATGCTCGTGAACCGCGAGGCCCATGGCGGCCAGTCGTCCTCGCCGAATCCGCCGCGGGGGCTGGGCATCTACGACGTGTCGGCCCCGAGCCGGCCGCGCGAGATCACGCTCTGGCGTAGCGGCGGTACGGGCGTGCACCGGTTCACCTTCGACGGGCGATACGCGTACATCTCGCCCGAGATGGAAGGCTACGTCGGTAACATCATGATGATCCTCGACCTGCAGGACCCGAGCCGGCCTCAGGAAGTCGGCCGGTGGTGGATGCCCGGGCAGTGGACCGCGGGCGGCGAAACGCCCACGTGGCCGGGGCGGCAGCATCGCTGTCATCACCCGATTCGCCTGGGGAACCGGCTCTATGTCAGTTACTGGCACGGCGGCTTCGTCATTCTCGACGTGGAAGATCTTGCCAAGCCGCGCTTCATCTCCGGGCTCGACTGGAGCCCGCCGTTCCTGACGCCGACCCACACGGCGCTGCCGGTGCCGTTCCCGATCCACGGTCGGCGCGTCATGCTGGTGGCCGACGAGGACGTGGCGAAGCTCGCGCAGGGGCCGCCCGCGTTCCTCTGGCTGGTCGATATCACCGACGAGAAAAAGCCCGTGCCGTTCGCGAGCTTCCAGGTGGACACCGACGGAAAGCCGCAGCCCGAGTTCACGGGCTGCCATCAGCCCTGCGAGACGGTCACCGGCACCGAGATTCCGGTCGCCTGGTTCGCCCACGGCCTGCGGATCGTGGACATCGCGAACCCGCACGCGCCGCGCGAGGTCGGGCACTTCCTGCCGCCCGTCCCCGAGGGATCGTCACGCGTCTGCAGCAACGACGTGTGCATCGACGACCGAGGGCTCATGTACCTCGTCGATCGCGGGCGCGGGGTCCACATCCTCGAGCGCGTGTGATGCCGGGAGCGCATCTGATCCATCCCGACGACGGGAAGGGCGATCCCGCTTGCGAATCGATCCCCGGCGGGTGGGGAGCTTGCTCGAGAGTCATCGCATCGCCGCGGAGGCGCTGAATGGCCGATAGCCTACCGACCCGGCAGCAGGACTTCAACGAGTGGTACAACCAGCTCGTGCTGCGCGCCGACCTGGCGGACTACGCGCCGGTCCGCGGCTGCATGATCGTCAAGCCCTACGGCTGGGCGCTCTGGGAAAACATCCAGGGCGCGCTCGACCGGCGCTTCAAGGCCACCGGCCACGTGAACGCCGCGTTCCCGCTCTTGATTCCGAAGTCGTTTCTCGAGAAGGAGAAGCAGCACGTGGAGGGCTTCTCGCCCGAGCTGGCCGTGGTCACGATCGGCGGCGGCGAAGAGCTGACGGAGCCGCTGGTGGTGCGGCCCACGTCGGAGACGATCATCGGCCACGCGTACGCCCAGTGGATCAAGTCGTACCGCGATCTGCCCGTGCTGATCAATCAGTGGAACAGCGTCGTCCGCTGGGAGCTTCGCACCAAGCTCTTCCTGCGCACGCTCGAGTTCTGGTGGCAGGAAGGCCACACCGCGCACGCGACCTACGACGAGGCCGAAGCGGAGACGCGCCAGATGCTCGACGTCTACACCGACTTCGCGGTCAACGAGGCCGCGGTGCCCGTGATTCCGGGGATCAAGTCGCAGGCGGAGAAGTTCGCCGGGGCGCTGCATTCCTACACGATCGAGGCGATGATGGGCGACAAGCGGGCGCTGCAGGCCGGCACGTCGCACAACCTCGGCCAGAACTTCGCCAAGGCGTTCAACATCCAGTACCTCGACCGCGACAACCAGCTGCAGCATTGCTGGACGACGTCGTGGGGGCTGTCGACGCGGTTCATCGGCGCGATCATCATGGTGCACGGCGACGACCAGGGGCTGATCCTGCCGCCCCGCCTGGCGCCGCATCAGGTCGTCGTGGTCCCGATCTACCGGAGCGACGCCGAGCGCGCCACGGTGCTCGAGGCGGCGGGGCGCGTGAAAACCCGCCTCGTGGCGGGCGGCCTGCGGGTCAAGCTCGACGAGCGCGACGGCGTGACGCCGGGCTTCAAGTTCAACGACTGGGAGATGCGCGGCGTGCCGCTGCGGATCGAGATCGGCCCGCGCGACGTCGAGAAGCGCTCGGTGGTCCTGGCCCGGCGCGACACGCCGGGGAAGTCCGGCAAGTCGTTCGCGCCGGAGGAAGGGCTCACCGGCGCGGTCACGGCCATGCTGGAGTCGATCCAGAAGGCGATGTACGAGCGCGCGCTGACGTTCATGCGCGCCAACACCTCGGAGCCCCGGACCTACGACGAGCTCAAGCAGGCGATCGAGGCCGGTCTCTTCTGTCGCGTGTGGTGGTCGGGCGACGCCGACCGCGAGGCGGCGATCAAGGAGGAGACGAAGGCCACCATCCGCTGCATCCCGCTGGAGCAGCCGGGCGGCGAGGGCGTCTGCATCGGCACCGGCCGGCCCGCCAAGCAGGTGGCGATCTTCGGCCGCGCGTACTGACGCACGCCGAGGCTTACGTCGCGACGGGGATGCGCGAGACCACGGACAGAGGGAGCTTCACCGACTCGACACACGTGAGGCACGAGAAGTCCAGCTCCTCCGGGTGTCGCGCTTGCAGGACCATCCGCCGGCCGCACTTGGCGTGATGGATGCCGCCGTCAAGTGCCCAGTACACGGTCGTGATCTCACCGGTGACCGAGGTATCCATCGACGTCGCCCTCCTGACATCTCACGAGCGAAAGTCGTGCCAACTGTTCCCCCGGACGAAGACTCATATCTTTGGATAGTTGGCCGTCTGCCGGCCCCGGCCGTTCTGTAAGCGACGTCACAGAGTAGGTAGGCGGCTTTCTCATCCAGGGTGTGCGAGGTGCCTTCGCTGTACATTGGGGTGGAGGAGGATCGCATGCGTCGTTTGCTGCTCAGCGGATGTCTCTGTGCCCTGCCTGTCCTCTCGGCCGCTGCATGCACGATCCCGCCGGCGCCGGGCTCGTCGGCGACACCGCCCGCGCAGGTGCTGCCCGTTGACGCACGTGCGCTCGCCTACGGTCGCACGGCCGGCGACGTGGTCCAGAGCCCGGAGCTGCGAGACAAGATCCCCGCCCTCTTCGGGGCGGATTGGATGCCCGCCTCACAGGGGCGAGGGCAGATTGCCTCGGGCGCGGCCGCGTTCTTTGAACGGGGCGGGCCGCCGCGGATGGTTCAGGTCGCAGGAAAAGACTACATCGCGGCTGCCGGGTGCGTGGCGACTGCCTGCCGGACCCGTCGTGTGCTGTTGCTGGTCGGGGAAGGCGGATCGCAGCTGCTCGCGCGGCTCGACGACGGCGCGGTCACCCACTACTACAGCTACGCCATCGGGGGCGGTGCGCCGGCCGACGCTCCGGCCATCGTGGACGCCGCGTTGCTCGCGCTACAGAGCGCCGGCGATCCGTACCCGGGCGCCGGCTCGTGAGAGCACGTGAGACTCGAAGTGACGCGGCACCACCACGCGGGTCTGCGGCGACACCGCCTTGACCTCCTTCACGAACACATCTGCCTCGCGGAGCCGCTGGTCCTGGGGCGCCCCGTAAGGGAGGGACTGCTCGTCCCAGTGGGTCGCGAACACGAGCCGCGGGCGGTCGAGGGCGCGCAGCAGCCGGCCGGTGTAATCGTGGATCTCGAGCCGCTGCCGGGCGGCCGCGATCAGCGCGACATCCGGGCGTAGGCCCTGAATCTCGCGCTCGAGATAGTTCATCGACCCGAACCAGACGATGCGGTAGCCCGCCAGGCGCAGGAGATACGCGAGCGTCCCGCCCTCGACGTCGTTGGCCATGCGCCGCGGCCCGTGGAAGTCGCGCGGCACGACGCGGCCGTCGTAGTAGTGCTTGTCGTTCAGCGCCGAGTGAAGGCTCGGGATGACCTTGATCGACAGCGAGCCGAACTCGTAGTCCTCGCCGCCGCGCACGGTGAGGAGCTGGGCGTCTGGCACTCCGCCGGCGCGGGCCAGAGTCGTCGTGCTCTCGGTTCCGATGACCGTCGCGCCGGTCTTCCGGGCGATGTACGGCATGTCGAGCGAGTGGTTGAAGTGCGAGTGCGAGATCAGGATGAAGTCCGCCCGCGTGATGCGGGCGTCGACGGCGGCCGTGTCGGACACGAGCTCGTCGTCCGGCCCGAACGCCCGTCGCGCGTCGCCGGGCAGCTCCGGCGTATCGAGGAGGCCGAAGCGGGCTCGGTACCGCAGGCGGGAGAGATAGGGGTCCGTCAGGATCACCCGTTGGCCGTCCGTGATCTCCCAGCCGGCGGCACCGAGATGCGTCAGGCGCACCGATGCGGCCGAGCGGCGCGTCGCTCCCGCGCGTGCGATGGGGAGCGCCTCAGCAGCCGCCGCCCGCCCCGCCCGACTTCCGCGGCTCGATCAGCTCGACCCGCACGTCGTCGGGGGCCCACATGAAGGCGATGCGCGGGCCGTTCGGGATCTGGATCGGCCCCTCCAGCAGGCGGGCGCCGAAGCCCTCGAGCCGTTTGATGTCGGTCTCCAGGTGCGTCGAGTCGAACCCGAAGTGCTCGAGCCCGTGGTGCGCGCTCGCGTCGCCCGGCCCCAGGCGCTCGCCCGTGCGCGCGCCCGAGATGTTGACGCCCATGCCGCCGTCCTCGCTCTGGCAGCGGATGAAGCGATCGCCGAAGACGCGGGTCTCGTCGCTCATGATCTTGAAGTTGAAGGCCTTCGCGTACCACTCCGCCGTCTTCCGCGGATCCGGCGCCTTCAGGTGGATGTGGTTGATCCGGAACGCCATGGCGATCCTCCTCTGTCCAGCTGGGGGGTGCGCGCCGCAGGCCGTCGCGGGGCTGGGGCCCCGCCGGCCGAGGCGCGCCTCTAAGTTGATGTGCTCCAGAAGCCCTGTCGGCGTCAGTGCATGACGAGGCCGCCGTCGACGCTC
>Ga0137403_10004058_pt1 | contig 17334 bp, 19 predicted proteins | sample CZOMad2_1_16fung_FD_122057 | JGI IMG/M metagenome (GOLD analysis project Ga0137403, IMG submission 122057) | Vadose zone soil fungal communities from Angelo Coast Range Reserve, California, USA - CZOMad2_1_16fungal (Hybrid Assembly) | ecosystem: Environmental > Terrestrial > Soil > Vadose zone...
CGGCTGGGAGTACGACAGCGGCAACTACGCCGGCGCGCTCAAGAAGGCCATGGACATGATCGGGTACGCCGACCTGCGCCGCGAGCAGGCCGAGAAGCGCAAGCGCGGCCAGCTGATGGGCATCGGTATCTCGAGCTTCACCGAGATCGTGGGCGCGGGCCCGTCCAAGCACTTCGACATCCTGGGTCTGAAGATGTTCGACAGCTGCGAGATCCGCGTGCACCCGACCGGCAAGGCCATCGCGCGCTTCGGCACGAAGTCGCAGGGCCAGGGCCACGAGACGACCTACGCCCAGATCCTGGCCGAGGAGCTCGGTATCCCGGCACAGGACATCCAGGTCGAGGAGGGCGACACCGACACGGCGCCCTACGGTCTCGGCACCTACGCGAGCCGCTCGACCCCGGTCGCCGGCGCCGCCGCGGCGGTCGCGGCGCGCAAGGTTCGCGACAAAGCGCGGAAGATCGCCGCGTATCTGCTCGAGGTGGCCGAGGACGACCTGGTGTGGGAACCGGGCAAGTTCTCAGTCAAGGGCGCGCCCGGCAAGTCGAAGACCATCCAGGACATCGCCTTCGCCGCGTACACGAATCACCCGCAGGGGATGGAAGCCGGTCTCGAGGCGGTCAGCTACTACGATCCGCCGAACCTCACCTACCCGTTCGGCAGCTACATCTGCGTGGTCGACGTCGACTCGGGCACGGGAGAAGTGAAAGTCCGTCGATTCGTGGCGATCGACGACTGCGGCAACATCATCAACCCGATGATCGTGCAGGGCCAGGTTCACGGCGGGCTCACGATGGGCCTGGCGCCGGCGCTCTTCGAAGAGATCTCGTACGACGAGATCGGCAACATTCGCGGCGGCAGCTTCATCGACTACCTCCTGCCGACCGCGATGGAGACGCCGAAGTGGGAGACGGGACACACGGTCACGCCTTCGCCACACCATCCGCTCGGTGCCAAGGGCGTCGGGGAATCAGCGACGGTCGGGGCGCCGGCCGCGATTGCCAACGCGGTGGTCGATGCGCTGTGGCACCTGGGCGTCCGCCACATCGACATCCCCATCACCCCCGCGAAGGTGTGGAAGCTCCTGCGCGAGAAGGGCGTAACCGAGTGAAGGACGCGCGCGGACGTGGCTGACGAGCTGTTCGCGCTGGCCGCCGAGCTCCAGCGCGCGGGCGAGGCGTTCGCGCTGGCCACGGTCGTACGCTGCGAGGCGCCGACCTCGGCGAAGCCCGGCGCGAAAGCGCTCGTTCGCGAGGACGGTAGCGTGCGGGGCTGGGTCGGCGGCGCCTGCGCCGAGCCCGTCGTCGTGAGTGAAGCCCTCCAGGCCCTCCGTGACGGCCGGCCGCGACTGATCGGCCTCTACGGCGCGGGCGGACGGATCCCGGGGCGGGCCGAGGGCATGCTCGAATACGAAATGACGTGCCACAGCGGCGGCACGTTGGAGATCTACGTGGAGCCCTATCTCCCCAAGCCCATGCTCGTGCTCGTCGGCCACGGGCCCGTCGTCGAGACGCTCGCGACGCTCGGCCGTGCCGCGGATTTCCTTGTCGTCGCGCTTGCCCCGGACGCGTTGCCCGCGGGCCTCGAGCAGCAGCCGCTCACGCCGCGAGCGTCAGTGGTTGTGGCCACGCACGCGGATTCCGACGAGGACGTCCTGGATCGAGTGCTCAGGACCGATGCGGCCTACGTGAGCCTGGTCGCCAGCCGTCGGCGCGCCAGCGTGATCCTCGAGCGCCTCGAGCAGCGCGGCGTGCCACCGGAGCGGCGCAGCCGGCTGAAGGCCCCGGCGGGGCTCGACATCGGCGCGGTGACGCCTGAGGAGATCGCCGTCAGCATCCTCGCCGAGATCATCCAGCATCGTCGCACCGACAAGACGCGCGGTGCTGAGGTGGTGGAGTCCCCCGCGGCGCCAGTCGTTCGGGTCATGTCCAAAGACCCGATCTGCGGCATGACTGTCGACAGCGTGACCGCGAAGTTCCGCTCGGAGTTCTCCGGCCGGACCGTCTATTTCTGCTGTCGCCACTGCAAAGAGATGTTCGATGAGGATCCAGAGCTGTACCGCGCGGCGCTACAAAGCACTGCTGAACTGACGTAGCGGCGCGTCGAAAAGCGTCGCGCGACCACCAGGTCGGCGAGCGACCAGCCGCTGATCTGCCGGTCCGGGTATCCCCTACCACGCGACGTGAAACGCGCGCGAAGTCTGCATCGGGCCAGCGCGATTCGGTCTTGGCCCAAGATCCGTGGGGCGCGTTATGCTGCGAGATGTGCCGCAAGCGTGGTGCTAGAGAGGTCTGGGGAATTGCACGTGGAGAGAATCGTGTGCAGGTTGATCGGGCTTGGGCTTCTCATGCTAGCCGCAGCGGCCGCGCATGCGGCCGAATTGTCGTCGTCAGCCAAAACAGAAATAGACGCGCTTTTGAACAGGCTGGAAACGTCGAAATGCCAGTTCTATCGCAACGGAAGCTGGCATAGCGGCTCGGAGGCCAGGGACCACTTGCAAATGAAGCTCGAGTACTTGGTCGAGAAGGGTCTCATCACCGACTCAGAAGAGTTCATAGAGGGAGCGGGCACGAAGAGCAGCATCAGTGGGCAGCCATACAAAGTGCGGTGCCCAAACCAAACGGAACAGCCCAGTGCCGTGTGGCTTGGCAGCGAGCTGCGCAAACTCCGACAGAAGGACAGTAAATGAGAGCACGGCCTGACAACGGCGCCGAGCGGTCGCGTTCAACCGCGGCGGAACACGCTCGGCTCAGAGGCAACCTCTTGGGTAAAGTCGTGAAGCGCTCGCTCTGCACTGACCTGACGAGATCGACAGAGCGGAAGTGCACAGAAGGGCCAGCGCTGATGCCCTCAAGTTCTTCAACCGCACACTATAAGGAGAACCGGCGGGTTAGCCCCCGTAAAAGACCTTGTCGCCGAGCTCCTTCATCCACAGGGTCGCGTCGTCGGCCCGCCCGTCGATCGTCTTCGCCAGGCCGACCTCGACCACCTTGCCGACGAAGATCGAGTGGTCGCCCATCTCCACCGTCGTCTCGAGCGAGCATTCGATGAACGCGGGCGTGCTGGCCAGGATCGGCGCGCCGGTCTTACCCGGGCGGAAGGGCTCGCCGGAGATCGTGTCGCCCTTCTTCTCGGCGGGCTTGAAGAAGGTGAACGCCAGGCCCTGCTGCCCCTTGCCGAGCACGTTCAATGCGAAGGCCTTGGTGTCCTTGATCAGGGCGTGACCCGCCGAGTCGGTCTTGACGCCGACCACCACGAGCGGCGGCTCGAACGAGGCCTGGGTGACCCAGTTCACGGTACCCGCCGAGATGCGGCCGTCCGGGTGCGCCGCGGTGAGGACGTAGAGGCCGTACGGGATCATCCGGAGCGTGGTCTTTTTGACGTTCGGGTCCATGGCTTCCTCCTGGGCGGGAGGATACGGCGGATGCCCCCCCGGGTCCAGCGGTCAGGGCGGCTTTGCAGACCTCGCGCTTTCGGCTACCATCGGCGTCACGACGCCGAATCCGCCGTGGTAGTGCGCGCCGCAGTCCGTCGCGGGGCTGGGGCCCCGCCGGACGAGGCGTGACTGCGAAAGAGGAGGATTCTATGCCGCTGACGGAGCTCAATCACTACTTCATCCGGGCAAACGAACTCGAGAAGACGAAGGATTTCTACTGCGACGTGCTCGGCTTCCAGGTCATGCCGCGGCCGTCCTTTCCGTTCCCCGGCTACTGGCTCGGGGTGAACGGCAAGATCCAGGTGCACATGGGGCCGGACGGCATCGACAACGCCGACATGTACTACCTCGGCACGCCGAAGGGCGCGGTCACGGACCACGCGGGCGTCGTCGATCACATCGCGTTCCTGGCCACCGAGCCCGGGAACTTCATCCGGCGCTTCAAGGAGCGCGGCATGGACTTCCAACCGCGCTCGCTGCCGGAGTTCGACCTCTACCAGATCTTCATCAAGGACCCGAACGGGCTCACGATCGAGCTCAACTTCTTCGGCATGAAGGACGTCACGGACTGGGGCGGCGAGGACTACTCGAAGATGCCTCAGGTCGCCAGCATGCGCGCATGACCGGACCCGGGCGCGCGTCCGCGAGCTTCGCCGACGTTGGCTACGACGAGGCGATGCGCCGGGCGCGCGCGCTGGTGCCCGCCTTGCGCGAGCGCGCGCTCGGCGCGGAGGGCGGGCGCCAGATGCCGCCGGAGACGATCGAGGACCTGCATCGCGCCGGGCTCTTCCGCTTCCATCAGCCCCGCCGTTGGGGCGGCATGGAGCTCGACTTCGTGGCGCTGTTCGACGTTCCGGCCGAGGTCGCCCGCGGCTGCGCCTCGACGGGCTGGAACGTCGCGAACCTCGGCGTGCACCACTGGATGCTCGCGCTCTACGACGAGCGCGCTCAGGACGAGGTGTGGGGCAAGAACCCGGATGCCCTGATCGCCTCGGGCATCGCCTATCCGCAGGGCAGCGGGCGCCGGGTCGACGGCGGACTGATCATCAGCGGCTTCTGGAACTTCTCGAGCGGGGTCGACGCCTCCGACTGGAACATGCTGGCGGTGATGGTGCGCGACGGCGAGCGCGTCGTCGACCACCGGATGTGCCTGGTGCCCAAGAGCGACTACGAGATCGTCGACGACTGGAACACGCTCGGGATGCGAAGCACGGGCTCGAAGTCGGTGCGCGCGAGGGACGTGTTCGTCCCCGAGCACCGCGCGCTATCGATGTACCTGGCGCGCGGCGGCAGCCAGTTCCCGGGGGCGCGCGTCAACTCGAACCGCCTCTACCAGGTGCCGCTGGCCGCGCTCGGGTCCCACTGTCTGGCGGGAGCCGGCGTCGGCAACGCCCAGGCGGCGCTCGAGCTGACGCTCGAGGCGATCCGCGAGCGGAGCACGAACTACACGGCCATGCGCATGCGCGACTTCCAGGCCGTGCAGCTTCGCGTCGCCCGCGCCGGCGCGATGGTCGACGCGGCCCGCCTCATGATCCGCGCCGACTGTCTCGAGGCCGAGCGAATCGCCCGCGAGCCCCGTGTGCCAATGATCGAGGAGAAGCTGCGCTTCAAGCGCAACGTCGCCTACGCGATGGAGCTCTGCACCGAGGCGGTCGACGCGCTCCACGCGCTGGCCGGCGCCAACGGCATCTACGACCGGTATCCCATCCAGCGTCTCTTCCGCGATCAGCACGCGCTCGCGGCCCACATCGGCTTCAGCTGGGACGCGCAGGGCGGGCCGTGGGCGCTGGTCGCGATGGGCGGAGAGTTCAGCTCGCCGGTTATATAGATCAGAGGGGGCGAGGCGCCCCCTCCGATACCTCCCCGTTTCGCCGGCCCGCGCCCCCTCCAACTCCTCCCCGGTTCGCGGGCGCGCCCGCTCTATCGCTTACTTCTCGCCGCTACCTCGGGGCCGGCGGCCGTTACGACTGCTGCGGGCGCTCCGTGCTCGGGTGCGTCCCTGGGCCGGGCAGCGCCGCTTTTTCGCCGCCGCGCGATTCGCCGGCGATGAGCGCCTCGATGTTCGGGTACGCGTAGATCGTCGGCGCGCCGTTCGCCGGCAGCCCGCCGGTGTCCACCGACGGCCCGTAGACGCTCCAGACCTGACGGCCCAGGAGTCGCAGCAAGGTCGTCTGCTCCGCACGATGATGCGCGGTGTGGGCGATGCGTCTCACCATGATCCACGCGCGGCTGTGGATCGTGTCGAAAAACGCGACGTCCTCTCTCCACCACTCGGCGTCCTTCTCGCGGAGCCGGGCGAGTCGTCGTGCCGAATCCTCGGCGTATCGGCGGATGAAGGCCAGGCGCGTCTCCTCGGCGGCGAGCGGCGGAGCGCCGACGTCGACCCCGAACATTCCCGTGAACCATTTGTCCTCGCTGAGGCACTGATGAACCATGTGCTCGCGGAACGTGCGGTCACGTGCGAGATTCGGGTGCGGCCGAATGTCGCGGTCGCTATCGTCGAACATCGCCCAGACCGAGAGAGTCTTGAGACGCTCGCTCGCGTAGGTGTCGATGAGGAACGTGTAGTCCATCAGGACAGCCCTTCAGCGGGTCGCGGCCGCTGCGGCGTCTATCACGGCGTCCGGCGTATCGGGGTCGATCGAGCAGTCGGGACCCAGCAGGAGAGAGCGACCGCCCATTTCGGCGATGGCGCGACGACCGCGAGCGCCGATTTCGGACGGCGGCAGGCCTTTGATTTCGGGCTTGGCGGGCAGGCCGCCGATGACAGCGCGTCCGGTGCGCTGGTGCGCTTCCTTCAGCGACGGGTTGCCTGGAACCGTGGCCCAGCTCAGGGCCGCCATCGGATAGTCGGCGAACTCGTCAAAGAGGATCCCCGCCCCGCAGACGTGCAGCACGTTGAACGGTGCGTTCTGGACCTGACCCAGAATGCGCAGATCGTGGGGCCGCTGGAAACGGCGGCACTCGGCCACGGTCGAGAGCTCCTGCGTGGCCATGTTGGTCGCGTAGAAGAGACCGTCGGCGCCCTCGGTCACCGCCGCGCGCGCGTACGCCGCGAGCGTCTCCGCCATCGCGCCCAGCGCGTGATCCACCGCCGCCGGCTCCGAGTGCATCAGCGAGACGGCCGCCGAGCGGCCTCCCGCGAGCAGAAACGGCAGGACCATCAGCGGCGAGAAAACTGTCCAGATGATGGGCGTCGCGGTCCCGACCTCCTTCCGGATCGCGTGCAGCGCCTGGAGCTGCTCGCCGAGCGCGCCGGTCCCTGCGTCGACGGGCTCGAGCCGACGCAGATCCTCCGCCGTCGCCAGCGGCGCCCGCGTCACCGTGTACGGCGTCGCGCGCTCACGCGAGGGCGTGTAGCGGAACCCCCACATCTCCGCGAAGCACTGCGCGCGACTCTGCGGCTTCAGGAAATCCCAGTCGAAGCGACGGGCCAGCCGCAGCGTCTCGGCGGTGAGCGTCTCCGCCGAGTTCTCGGTGGCGAAATTGTGCAGCCAGAGACTCACGGGCACCCGGTCCACTTGCTCGCCGCGCACGGCCGCCATGACGCGCTCACGCTTGGTCATGTCAGAGCTCCTGAAGCGGTGAAAGGATCTGATTCACGAGGGCGATCATAGTACAGTTGCGGGCCAGGGGGGCGATCAGCCATGTACGAAGTCTTTGCGTTGAAGTACGGGGAGCGGGACACGACGAAGTGCCAGTTCTTCTATCGCGAGTCCTCGCACGACAAGCTCACGCTCGACTACTTCGTGTGGCTGATCCTCGGCGGTCCGCAGCCGCTCCTGGTCGATACCGGCTTCCGCGACGACGACGCGCGCGCCCGCGGCATCCGTAACTACGTGAGCCCGGCCGCGATGGTCGAGCGCGCGGGGGTGAAGCCCGGCGACATCCCGATCTCGCTGATCACCCACCTCCACTACGATCACTGGGCCGGTCACAGCCTGTTCCCCAACGCGGAGTTCTGGATCCAGGGCGAAGAAGTCGCGTTCTGGACGGGACCGTTCGGGCGGCTGCCCGCCTTCCGCGGATCCGCCAACGTCGAGGCGCTCGCGCATCTGACCACACTGAACTACGGCAACAAGATCAGGATCGTCGAGGGCGACCACGAGGTGTGGCCGGGTATCCGCGTTCACCGTGTTGGCGGCCACACGGCCGGCCTTCAGATCGTCAGCGTCGAGACCCGGCGCGGCACCGTCGTGCTCACGTCCGATGCCTCGCACTTCTACCACAATGTCGAGACGCGGCAGCCGGTCCAGATCATCACGAGCCTGCCGGAGATGCTCACGGCCTTTGACACGATCGACCGGCTCGCCGGATCGACGAAGCTGGTCGTCGCCGGCCACGATCCTCAAGTATCCGAGCGCTTCAAGCCGGTCGAGCCGGGAATCATCAAGATCGCCTGAGGTAGTGCGCGCTGCAGGCCGTCGCGGGGCTGGGGCCCCGCCGGCCGAGGCGCGCCTCTGGATTACTGATAGACCTCGTTGAACCGGGTCTTGAGGCTCTTCGCGTCCTTCTCGATCTGGTCGTAGTCGACCGGCATCAGCTTGATCTGCGCCAGCGGCGGGTTCCCGGGCGGGGGCTCGACGTCGGAACGCCCGGCGTAGATGCCTTCGCTCGGCAGGAGCTTCTGCACGGCATCGCCGATCATGAACTCGGCGAGCGCCTTGGCCGCGTTGGGATGGGGCGCTCCCTTGATGACCACCGTCGGCGCGCCGATGGCGAAGGCGCCGTCGGTCGGCCAGATGGTCTCGATCTTGTGGCCGGCCTTGCGATCGAGCCACGCAAACTGATCGGCGCCCTCCGCGGCGATCAGCCGCTCGCCGCGGGTCAACGTCTCGGACACCTGCTGATGGCTCTGGACGATCATGATCTGGTTGGCCCGTAACTTCTCGTAGAAGCCCCAGCCGTACTTCCGCGAGAGCGTGCCGATCACCATCAGCTGGATCGCCGTGTACGACGGGTCCGGCATGACCAGCAGCCCCTTGTATTTCGGATCGGTCAGATCGGTCCAGTTGCGCGGCAGCGACACGCCCTTGTCGGAGCGGGCGATGATGCCGACCAGATTCACCCGCTGGGCGACGTGATAACCCTTCGGGTCCTTCGCCTCGTCCCGGATCTTGTCGAAATGCCGCGGGCGAAACGGGACGACGAGATCGCGCTTGATCAGGGTGAGGACTTCGGCCGGGTCGGAGATCGTCATGACGTCGGCGATCACACGCCGCGCATCGATCTCCTGCATGAAGCGCCGGAGCACCGCCGAGCCGCCCGATCGAAAGAGCTCGACCTTGATGCCGGTCTCGGCCTGGAACATGGTGGCGATCTTCTGCGCGGTGTTGACCGGCGTCGAGGTGTACCAGGTCACGCCGCCCTCGCGCTTGGCGCCCGGGAGATCCACGGGATCCGGCGTGAACGCCGTGGTCTGGGCGGCCGCCGGCGTGGCGAGCCATGTCAGGGCGAAGCCGGCGACGAGAAGTGCTCGAGTCACTCGATCCTCCCGTCAGGCGCCCCGGTAGACCGGAGCGGGCTGGCTGAAGAAGCTGTGAAGGATATGGTAGGGAATCCGGTAGTTCTTCTGCTGAAAGCTCGGCAGCCGCGCGAAGAAGTCCATCAGGTCCAGTGCTCGCGTCCGACGATGCTGGGCTCTGCCGTCATGGGATGTCCTTTCTTCGGAGGAGACGCTCAAGCTACTGAACCGCGGCCCCGCGCGCAAGCCTCGGGTCGGACGCCCTGTGCTAACGTATGCCGATGCCTTCCACGATGAAAGCCGTGATCCTCCACGACGCCGACCAGATGCACGTCGAGGCGTGGCCCCGACCCGAGCCGGGCTCGGGCGAGGTGCTGCTGAAGGTCGAGGTCGCGTCGATCTGCGGCACGGACGTGAAGGTGCTGCATCGTACGCTCCAGGGCCAGCCCGCCGGCCGGTTCGTGATGGGCCACGAGTACGCCGGGACGGTCGCCGCCCTCGGTCCCGGTGTCGACGAGTTCCGGGTGGGCGACCGCGTCGCCGTCGAGGTCCACAAGGGCTGCGATCGCTGCGAGAACTGCATCAAGGGCTGGTACACCTCCTGCCTGAACTACGGCGACGTCTCGAAGGGCCACCGCGCGAAGGGCCTCACGTGCGACGGGGGATTCGCCGAGTTCGCGGTGAACCACATCAACACGCTCTATCGGCTGCCGGAGAACCTGTCCTTCGAGCAGGCCTGCATGGTGACCACCGCGGCCTCGCCCCTCTGGGCGATCGACCTGATGGGCGGCTACGTCGCGGGCGAGACCGTGCTCGTGCAGGGCCCGGGCCCCATCGGGCTCATCGCCGTGCAGCTCTGCAAGGCGCTCGGCGCCGCGCGCGTCATCCTCACCGGCACGCGCGACTCACGGCTCGCCATCGGCAAGGGCCTGGGCGCCGACCACACGATCAACGTCCGCAACGAGAACCTCCGCGACCGCGTGCGCGAGATCACGGGCGGCCGGGGGGCCGATTGCGTCCTCGAGTGCGCCGGCGGCCCGAGCTCGATGCAGGAAGCGCTCGAGAACGTCAAGCGCGGCGGCCGCATCGGCGTGGTCGCCTGGTACGCGGGCCCGGTCGAGGTCGACATGAACCTCGCCGTGCGCTCGAACGTGCGCATCTACGCGGCGCGCGGTGAGGGCGGCATGAACTGCGGACGCTCGCTCGAGCTCATGAGCAAGGGCAAGATCCTGGCCGACCCGATCATCACGCACCACTTCCGGCTCGACCAGATCCACGACGCGTTCCATACCTACACGGAGCGCATCGGCAATGCCCTCAAGGTCGTGATCCACATATAAGCCGAGGCTCCCGGTTCATCGGCGGCCGCGCGTTATCTCTTCCCTACGGGCGCCGTCCTTACATATCATCGTTGTGGTCACGTCGTGCTGGGCCCAGATACGGCGGGCCCCGCCCTGCATCCGGACGCATGATTGTCAGTCGGAGGAGCTATGCCGAGATTTGCCGGAGAGAGGCTCTCATGAGGACCTACAACGCCGTCGGCTACGCGCTGCTGACCCTGCACGCGCTCGTCTCGGCATTCCTCGCGCCGCCGCAACTGGGTCTCGGCGGAGGCCTCCTGGTCGGTGGGCTCTATCTCCTGTTCATCTGGCTGGTGGCCGGCATCTATCTGCCCGAGATCCTGCACATGGGCCTCGCGCATCGGGCGCTCGAGTTCAAGGGATGGTTCGTCAAATCGACCACGCTCCTCTGCAACGCGGTCGCGATCTACGTCAATCCGCGCTCCTGGGTGAATCGCCATCGCCATCACCACGCCTTCTCCGACCGCGACGGCGACCCCAACAAGCTCGGCAACGACGGCTTCTGGAAGACGCTCTACCTGTGCCTGTTCCCGTATCGCTGCCAGTTCGATCTGGCCCGCGACCCGATCTTCGAGACCTGGCCGATGCGCCTGGCGGCGAGCCCGGCCTTCGCGGTCGCGGCCCAGCTCAGTAGCTTCGCGTTCATCTGGGGCCTCGTGTCGGACTGGGTGTACGCGCTGGCGCTGTGGTGCAGCGTGCGTCTCGTGGGTCTGTGGACCAACATGGTGCAGAACTACTGGACGCACGACCGGAGGTTCGGCGCCCGGCGCTATCACGACGACGACAACGCGATGAACATCGGAGACTGGCTACCGATAATGGCCACGTTCAGCGCCTGCCTGCAAAACAACCACCACCACCATCCGCACTTCCTGAGGCTCAGTCACTCGCCCGACGAATACGACTTCGGCTTCCAGGTGGTGCGTCTGATGAAGCGCCTGGGACTGGTGAGACCGTCGAACGCCGGCGCGCGGCTGCCCGCAGGCCTCGAGCTGAAGGAAGTCGGGCTCTAAAGCGCCAGGGTCGACTCCCAGAACATCTCCTCGAGCTTGAGCCGGCGCGGCGCGAGCCCCTGCCGGAACGTGTAGCCCGCCAGGGTCTCGAGCGTCTTCCTGTTCCGGGCGACCCCGTAGGGAAATGGGTCGTCACCCATCAAGGCCCGCGTCTCCTCGGCTTCGGCCACGAGCCACGGCAGGCTCACGGGCAAGGCCGCCGTGAACTGCAATCGCTCGTACGCCAACCGCTTGGCCTCGACGAAGGCATCGTAGAGGCTCCGCGGCAGCCACGGATGCTGCCGCGCCAGCTCTTCTCTCAAGACCAGGGTGTGCATGATCGGGAAGATGCCAGTCTTCTCGTAGTACTCACGCTCGACTCGGCGGAAGTCGGGGAAGAGCCGCCGCACGCGCGCGCCGAACGTCGCCGGCCGCCGGGCCCCCACGAACGCGTCGAGCTCCCCCGCCGCCACCATCTCGCCCAGGTTCCGCCCGGCCGGCACCAGCTGATGCCGCACATCCGGCGGAAGCGTCACGTCGACTTCCTTGACGAGCGATCCCTCACCGCCCTCGAACCAGAGCATGTCCCTGGGCGCCACACCGTACTCGTCCTCGAGCATCCCGCGGATCCACACCGCGGCGGTCATGTGGTACTTCGGGACGCCGACCCGCTTGCCGGCGAGATCCTTGGGCGTAGCGATCCCGGCGTCGGCCCCGATGAAGATCGACGAGTGGCGGAAGCTGAACGACGGAAAGATCGGAACGGCGACGAGAGGCTCACCGCGGCCCCGGAGCACGGTGTAGGTCGACAGCGAGAGCTCCGAGACGTCGAACTCGCGAAATCGCGCCATCCGGTAGAACATTTCCTCCGGAGCGAGCGTGATCACGTTCAGCTCGACGCCGTCGGGCTTGACCTCGCCGGTTCTGATCGCGCGGGTGCGGTCGTAGTCGCCGCACGCCAGGGTGAGGGTGAGCCTGCCCACGCCCGTCACCGCGCCGTGGCGGCCGCGGGCTCGACGACCGCCGACTTGTAACCGCTGTAGCGCCGGTAGCAGCGCACCGCGTTCTCCCAGAGGAGCTTGCGCCGCGCGCCCTCGGGGATCGACGTCCACTTGAGAACCGCGTCGACCGACTTGGGGAACCAGCTCTCCGAGTGTGGATAGTCCGTCGCGAACATCAGGGTGTCCTCGCCGATGGCCTCGATGGCCTGACGCAAGGACAGCTCGCCCTCGTGCAGCTGGATGCTCTGGAAGTACTGCGGCCCGCGGATGTACTCGCTGGGCTTACGCTTGAGCCTCGGCAACGCGTGATGGCTCATCTCGGCCTGCTCGTCCAGGCGCGAGGCCCAGAACGCGAGCCAGCCGTGTCCGCACTCGAGCGAGGTCAGGCGCAGGCTCGGATGGCGATCGAGCACGCCCGACCCGATGAGCGCCGCCATGTTGCGCTGGGCGTTCCACACGTGGCTCGCGGAGCGCACCAGGAACATGTTGTCCCAGTTGTCCCACATGCCAGGTGGGTACGGGACCGACATCGTGAAGGAGTGAATCACGACGGTCAGGTCGTGCTCCTGCGCCGCTGCCCAGATCGGCTCCCACTCGGGATCATCGAGCGTCATGCCTGGCGGGCAAACCGGGAAGATGCCGACCGGCCACGTCTCCCTCCCGCAGCGCCGGATCTCGGCGACCGATGCCGCGACGTCGCGGGCCGAGACGTGGAGCACGCTCGTGAGCCGGTCCGGATACGGGGCGCAGTAGTCCTTGAGAAAGCGGTGGTAGGCCTGGTACATGGCCTGCTCCACCGCGACGTCGTCGAGGCCCGAGAACGCCGCCAGGCCGCCCGACGGAAGCACCATGTTCACGTCCACGCCCTCGATGTCCATGTCCTTGATCCGCGCGTGTGAGTCGAAGTTGACCCGGTCATCGGGAAACGGCGGCCCTTGCCAGCGCACGTCCCAGGGCGTCCCGCCATCCTTCAGGCCTCGCGTGACCGCGTCGGCCGGCGGCACGCGATCGCGAGAGCCGAGCATCCGGTTGAGGTCCGGACGCTTGCCGACGCGATAGCGTGACATGCCGCCCTTGCCCTGGGCGCGTCCGACGAGGGGCCCGAGCGCGGCGAGCTTGGCCTTATCGGCGGCCGAGAGATAGGCCTCGATAGGTTCGGCGGCCTCGATGATGTGGGTGTCGGCATCGAAGATCCGGTATCCGGAGCGTGCCATAGGGAGTCCCTCCTCAGGCGTCCGTTGACACCTTCCCGGCCGAGAACTTAGCATGAGCGGGCCGATGCGTGGTGCGCGCGCGCGAGTGGCGTGTCTGAGCCTCCTGGGGCTGGTGTTCGGCGGGACCCGCGCGGCCACCGCTCAGGACGATTTCTACCGCGGCAAGACCGTTCGCATCGTCGTGGGCTACAGCGCCGGCGGTGGGTTCGACACCTACTCTCGCGCGATCGCCCGGCACCTCGCCAAGCACGTCCCCGGCAAGCCCGCCGTGATCGTCGAGAACATGCCGGGCGCGGCCGGCCTCGTCGCCGCCAACTCGATCTATCGCGCCGGGCGGCTCGACGGTCTCACGATCGTGAACTTCCAGGGCACGCAGGTCATGGGCCAGATCCTCGGGCGCGAAGGCGTGGAATTCGACGCCAGAAAGTTCGAGTGGCTCGGCGCGCCGACGCGGGAGAACGCGCGGTGTGCGCGCTCACGCGAGCGAGCGGCATCACCAGCGCCCAGCAGTGGGCGGCCTCGCCGACCCCGGTGAAGCTCGGAAGCGTCGCACCCGGCGGCGCGACCCACGACGTGCCGCGCGTGCTGCAGGCGGCGCTGGGTCTGCCGATCCACCTGGTGCGGGGATACAAGGGTACGGCGGAGATTCGGCTGGCCGCTCAGTCGGGTGAGGTCTCTACGCGATGCCTCCGGCGACGCCGGCCGACCGCGTGCGGCTGCTCCGCACGGCGTTCCTCAAGACCCTGAGCGACCCGGAGTTCGTCAACGACGCCCGCCAGGCCCAGCTCGACGTCGACCCGATCACCGGCGAGGACGTCTCGCACCTCATCGGCGAGCTGTTCAGGATGCCGCCCGCGATCCTGGTGAGGCTCAAGGAGCTGCTCCGCTGAGCGGCGGCAACTCTCAGCTCCTGTTACCGATTCAGTCGGCGGGCTCCATGCGGTAGAGACGCAGAAGCTTGAGCAGCGGCACGTCCTGCGCGGTGAACAGGACGGCTGGCTCGGCGCCCAGGTTGGCGTGGGCGTGTCGCGCCCGCGGCGGGATCACGAAGAAGTCGCCCGGCTCCCACTCGAAGGTCTGATCGTCGACGGTCGTCGTTCCCCGCCCCCGCACCACCCGATAGACGGCGCAGCTCGTCTCACGATGGGCGCGCGTCCGAATGCCCGGCCGCAAGAGCTGCAGATAGCACGCGACGGTCGGACGAAGCGAGGAGCCGGTGGCCGGATCGACGTACTCGAGCAGGACATCGTCGAAGGGATCGGGCGCGTGCTCGGCACGCTTCAACAGTGCGGCGTAGGCCTCGGCCCACGGGAAATAGATGTCGCGTCCCGGGCTCCTGAGCGCCGGCTGCCGCTCGTCGGGATAGGGCTCGAACGTCAGGTTCTCGAGGAACCTGACGATCTGCCAGTCGAGGATGTCCATCCAGTAGACGGGCGCGCCACCCTCGTTGCCGTGGTCGTGCCACGCCATGCCCGGCGTCAACACCAGATCGCCCGACTTCATGGCGCACTTCTGGCCGTCGACGGTCGTGAAGGCGCCCTCGCCGTGGAGCATGAACCTGATCGCGGTCGGCGAGTGGCGATGAGCCGGCGCGACCTCGCCGGGCAGCAGGTACTGGATCGCCAGTACCAGGCTGTGCGCGACGGTTCGCTCCGGGACGCCCGGGTTGTGCAGCCGGAGAACCCGGCGCTCCGCGCCCCGATGCGGGCTCAGGTACTCGCTGCTCTCGAACAGGAGCGGCTCGATGTCGCGCCACCGCCAGTGGCGTGCCTGAGTCGCCGTCGGCTTGGGCGGGATGAGCGGTCCGGGCCTGGACCACGGAGCATCGAGCCCCGCCGCCCTCAACCGTGCGCAATACGCCTCGAGCTCCTCGACCGTCCGCGTCGTCTGGACCGCCATGGCCGTGTCTCCTTTGTAGCGGCGCCTCCGGCGGGCCCCAGCCCCGCGACGGCCTGCAGCGCCTCCAGCAACTGGGATTTTAGCTGAACACGCTGCTCTGCCGGCTGTCGAAGCGGATCGCGACCCGCTGCCCCACCTCGAGTGTCTGGCCGGGATCGACCTGGATGCGGACGCGCGTGCCGTCCGCGAGCGTCACGTGGCAAGCGACGATGTTCCCAAGAAAGGTCACCTCGGCGACCTCGCCCGGAACCGAGCCCGAGCCGTCGGCAGCCGACGCCGGAAGCAGCCGAAGGTTCTCCGGGCGAATCGCCACTTGCACCGTCTGGCCGGCGACCACGTCCGGGGGCAGGGCCGCGTTGATCGGATGCTCGCCACCCACTGCCACGATGCCGTCGTCGCCGCCCGCGCGGACGACCTTGCCGGAGATCAGGTTCACGAGCCCCATGAAATCGGCGACGATCTTGTTGACCGGCCGCGCATAGACCGCGCGTGGCGCTCCGACCTGCATGATCTCGCCGGCATGCATCACGGCGATCCGGTCGGAGAGCGCCATCGCCTCGGACTGATCGTGGGTGACGTAGACGAACGTGATGCCGGTGCGACGCTGGAGCTCCTTCAGCTCCCAGCGCATGCGCTCGCGGAGCTTGGCGTCGAGGTTCGAGAGAGGCTCGTCGAGGAGCAGGATGCCCGGCTCGACGACGAGGCTCCTGGCCAGAGCCACGCGCTGCTGCTGGCCGCCGCTCAGCTGGCTCGGATATCGCTGCTCGAGCCCCCCGAGGTTGACGAGCTCGAGCACGCGTCCCACCCGCGCCCGCGTCTCCGCTCGGCCGACTTTGCGCACCTCGAGGCCGAAGGCGACGTTCTGGTAGACCGTCTTGTGGGGCCACACCGCGTAGTTCTGGAACACCATCCCCATGCCGCGCCGCTCGGGCGGCACGATGCCCGTCGGCGTGGAGAGCGCGGTCGAGCCGACGCGGATCACGCCTTCGTCCGGCGCCATGAAGCCCGCGATCAGGCGAAGGAGCGTGGTCTTGCCGCAGCCGCTCGGCCCGAGCAAGGTGACGAATTCGCGGTCGCCGATCTCGAGACTCAGGTCGTGCACGGCGGTCACGCCGCCGAAGCGCTTCGTCACGTGCTCGATGCCGATCCCCGCCATCAGGCGCTCCGCGAGAGGCGCACGTACTCGCCGACGGCCGTTCGGTCGACGTCGATCTCCAGAACACCCGGCTCCTCCAGCGGGACCCACAGGAGCGCCTCGGCCTCCTGGTTCAGGATCTCGCCCCGCCAGCGTTCGACCGCGAAGTAGTGGAGCTTGCGAAACTCCTCGGCTCGATGCAGCAAGGTGCAGACGTAGGCCACGTGCTCGGCGACGACGCCCAGCTCTTCGTCGAGCTCGCGCCGGAGCGCGTCCTCGAGCCGTTCGCCCGCGTCCACGTGGCCGCCGGGCAGCGCGATGGCTCCGGGCGCGAGCCGTCGGGTCGACTTTCGCTTCTCAGCCAGGACCTGGCCGTTCCTGACGAGCATGAACACCACGCAGTCGAGAGGGTGAGCGCCTTCGCTCCACGATCCAGCCGCGCTCACTGAGCGACTCCGGCCCGCTCGGCCCGCGAGATCGCCGACCCACGCCCCAGGCGCGTGGCGAGCACGATCGCCGCGGTGATGATGAGCATGGTCACGATCGCCAGCGCCGCGACCGGCCCGAGCGCCCCGGTCTCGTACAGGTTGTAGACGGCGACGGCCAGGGTGATGGACCCCGAGCTGAACAACAAGATTGAGGCCGAGAGCTCCTGGAGGGCCGGGACGAAGACGAGGAGCCACCCGGCGAAGAGCCCCGGACGCGCCAGCGGCAAGGTGACGCTCCGGAACGTCCGGAGCCAGCCCGCGCCGGTGACGCGCGCGGTCTCCTCGAGCGAAGGGTCGATCTGGCGGAAGGCCGCGTTGGCCGAGCGCACGCCCAGCGGGATGAA
>Ga0137403_10004059_pt1 | contig 17334 bp, 11 predicted proteins | sample CZOMad2_1_16fung_FD_122057 | JGI IMG/M metagenome (GOLD analysis project Ga0137403, IMG submission 122057) | Vadose zone soil fungal communities from Angelo Coast Range Reserve, California, USA - CZOMad2_1_16fungal (Hybrid Assembly) | ecosystem: Environmental > Terrestrial > Soil > Vadose zone...
CCAGACGTGCAGATCGAGGAAGCCACGCAGCATATCACGCACATGGAAGAACTACCGACCCTGAAGCCGCTCATGGCGAGTCTCACTCTGGCGGATGTGTCGGCGTAAATCCCGGGGGATGCTAACTAACAGTGACGATTTGCTTCACAGCAGTTCTCTTGCGGATCTCTCGATTGGAACTGTTGGGTCAGGGGATGAAGCCGTACAGTCTGCCGGCGTTCTCGCAGACGAGCTTGTGGCGCACCTCCGCGGGTAGGTGACCCAGCTCGCGCTCGATGAACTCGCTCGAGTCGGGCCACACCCCGTCCGGGTGGGGGAAGTCCGAGCCCCACATGATGGTATCGTGCCCCAGATCGTCGAGCAGCTTGATGCCGATGCGATCGCTCTGGTAGGTCGCCCGGCACTGTCGACGCCAGTACTCGCTCGGCCGCATAGTGAGGCTGAGATCCTTGAACTGATCCTCCCACTCCGCGTCCATCCGGTCCAGCACGTAGGGGATCCAGCCGATCCCGCTCTCGCCGATGACGATCTTTACGTTGCGGCAACGCTCGAGCACGCCGGCGAAGATCACCGATATCAACGTTGTGGCCATGTATATTTGGAAGCCGGAGATGTGGACCGCGTGCTCCACTCGCGCGAGCTGTGGCGGCAGCTTCTCGAGGTCCGGCCGCCGCTCCCCCACGGTGTGGAAGTGCACCGGCAAGGCGGCCTCGTTGGCGACTTCCCAGACCGGATTCCACTGGGGATCCCAGAGCGGCACGATGTCCTGCGAGTTGGCGATCTCGAGACCGCGCACGCCGCCGCGTTTGGTCACACGCCCCATCTCTTTCACAGCAGCCTCAACGGGGGCGTTGGGGATGCAGGCGAGGCCCGCGTAGCGGTCGGGGTGGGCGTCGCAGAAATCGGCGAGCCACTCGTTGTAGATCCGCACCAGCTCGACGGCGGCCTCAGGGTCATTCAGCCGCCGGGTGGCGCCGAGGATCCCGTAGAGCACCTCGGCCTGCACGCCGTCGCGCTCCTGGTCCTTCAAGCGCAACTCCGGGTCGGTGAGCCTGCGGATGCCGCGCTTGCCGTCCTCGTAGAGACCGGTCGCGGCCATGCGGTCGGAGCGGTGAATTTTGCCGGGGACGTACTCGCGCCCGGCCGACCCCATCCCGTTCATGAGCCCGAGCTTCGCGCCCTTCTTCGTCGCCCACACCGGCCCCTTGGGGCCGGCCGTGACGTAAGGCATGCGGTCCTTCATGGCTGGCGAGGCACTCGACGTGAAGAGGTCGGGCGGCAGCCAGCAGAGATCGACGTGGCAGTCGGCAGAGATTCGGGTGTAGCGCATGTCAGTCCTCCGAACACTCCGTAGTCTACGCGCTCACGGCTGCTTTGAAACAGACCCCCTTACTTGTCCCAAATGCCGGGGAGAGATGTCAAGCAAAACCCGAAATCCGAATATCGAAATCCGAAACAAACCGAAACCCGTAAGACCGAAATTCAAAATCCGAAACTGGCCCGTTTAGAATTTTCTGTATTTTGATCATTTAAATTTGTTTCGAATTTCGGATTTCGTGCTTCGATTTTTTTTCTTGGCGCTTTTGCGCGAGTCATGGTCTTACGAACGTCTTAGTTCACTCAGAATTTCAAATACGTTTGGCGAGGGTTTATTGGATGCTATAGAGGCGAGCACAGTTGTCCCACAGAATCTTACGCTTGCTCGCCTCGCTAACGCCGTCAAGTTGCAAAAATGTCTCGATGGCGCGCGGATAGGCCGAGTCGTCGTGCGGCCAATCGGTGGAAATGACGATGTTCTCATCACCGATGGCTTCGATGGTGTACTTCACGACCGCCTCATCTGGATCAACCGAGACATAGCAGTGACGTCGAAAGTATTCGCTGGGAGGCATCTTTAACGGGAATCGTTCGTCGTCGCCGAACTTCTCGACGCGCTCGTCTAAACACCATAGCCACCACGGCACCCAGCTACAGCTCCCCTCCAGAAAGGCGGCGGTCAGTCCCGGAAAACGTTCGAAAACTCCGCCCGTCAACATACTCCCCAATGCCAGCATCATCTCCACTGGATGGCCCACGGCGTGCGCCATAGCGAAGTTGTCGAGGTAACGCCGTCCCAAATGCTCCTGGTAGGCCATCTGGATGCCATGAAAAGCAACGGGTACGTGCAGCCGTTCAGCTTCGGCCCAGAGGGGATCGTAATAGCGGTCGTACCACGGCCGCCCATTGACCTGCTGGTTGGGTAATACCACAGCCACTGCTCCCAATTCCTTGACGCTACGCCGCGCCTCTGCCTCCGCAAGCTTGACGTCATGCACCGGCAAGAGAGCAGCGGGTTTCAGGCGCGCGCGGTTGGTACTGCAGAAGTCGGCGAGCCAGTTGTTAAACGCACGGCAGACCGCGGCGGTAAGTTCCGCGTCCAAGCCATCTACGGCAACTACATGGGCGGCGCGTGTGCGAAACACGATCGAGACGTCGATGCCTTCCACGTCCATGGCGTGCAGCATCGCCTCTGGGTCTTCGCCGCGGTGCTCTTCTTCAGAGCCAATCTCGCGTCCAAGCTCCTCATGGCGGTCGTGCGACTTTTGCCGTCGTACTTTGGCTAGGCGCTGCCGTTCCGGGCGATCGATGTAGGCAGGAAACACCTTGCCCTCAAAACGCCACACGCCCGGGCTCGAGCCATCCGGGATATTGGTAAACTGCGGGGCGCGCTCTTTGAACTGTGGCTCGATATACCTGGCCCACAGATCATGCGGCTCCTGCACATGAATGTCACTGTCCATGACCTTAAAGCCCTGCTTCACTGCTCTATCCCCCTACCGATGTCTTCGCCGTTTTCTGCTGCCTGGTTCGTCCTGCTCAATAATCCTTCATGGCAATAGCCAGACTTAGTATACCGGTCAAAAGACAACTCACCGCGGAGGCGCCGAGGGCGCAGAGTAAAGAGTTCTTGATCAAAAACACTCCGATCTCTGCGAACTCCGTGTCTCTGTGGTGAATACTCCTCCACCTCAATGATCCTTCATGGTCCGCCGTTCGATTTGCAGTAGACGCTCCAGTCCGCTGGTCGTCTGCGCGGCTTTCATCTCCTGATCGGCGCCGCCCGGACCCAGGAAAGGGTCCATTTTCCCCTGCGCCAAACACTCATAGGACTGCCGCACGGCTTTGACCATGGCCGCGAACGCCGTGCCGGATGATGCCGCGAGGCGATAGCCAAGACCGGCCAGATCGCGCGGCGAGTAAGAAAAGGAAGCGAAGCCGTCAGCCGGTGCGAACGTCATGAGCGGCGGTGGCAGGCGTTCGCCGACGATGCGCATCTCCTCGGCATTGCGCGTGTGGACGAAAAGCATGTCGGCGCCTGCTCTGTGAAAGGCTTCCGCACGACGTAAGGCCTCGTCGAGGTCGTAGACTCGCCTTGCGTTTGTCCGAGCGATGATCACGAAATCGGGGTCGGTGCGGGCCGCGATCGCTTCGGCGATTTTTTTTAGCATCAGCTCGGTCGCGATCAGATGATCGACGCCGACGTGATGCTCGACGCGGCGAGGCAGCAGCTGGTCCTCGAGCTCGATCGCAGCGAAGCCCGCCGCTTCGGCGAGCGCGATCGTGCGGTGCACGTGCACAGGGTCGCCCCAGCCGCCGCCCGCATCCAGGACGATCGGTAATTGACACACGGCGCGCATGTCGAGCGCCACTGCGGCGAGCTCCGGAAGCGTCAGATTAGCCTCGGTGACGCATTTCAGCCAGCCGAGCGATCCGCCGCTGAGATAGAGCGCCTTGAACCCGGCCTCCTCGGCGAGCCGCGCCATGATCGGATTGAGCGCCACCGGGGCGACGATGAGTTCGTTCCCTCGCATGAGCTCGCTGAACTTTTGCACGTTATCTCCTTAACTTGATCGCCGCGATGCTCTCGAGCCTTCCTATTTCCAACCAATTCAGCTCCTCGATACCCCGGCGCGGCGAAAATTTCCAGCCCTATGTGAAAGCCAACCCGAAGTTGATTCATAGCGCTACCTTATCGAATATTCTTCGCCCAAAATGGCAATCGTGGGTTTTGGGGCTCTTAGAGGCGGCGGTGATCGCCTGACCGACGATCAACCGGTCTGTCTCAACCGTGCTTAGTTTAAAGTTTTTTGTAATCTGTCCGTGAATTGCCAATGGCCGCGAAGGCCCGAACGGTTGAGTGCGCGGGCGGCCTGTCTGATTGACCAGTATTTGTCTTAAGAAAATTGCTGTACTATTGCCAATGTGGAATCGCCGGTTCTGGCGAGTTCCAGCTGTGAGAGTTGCTGGTTCGATCACGTCCGGCTCATATCGCCTTTGGGCGCGGCTTTCGTAGCAGGTCCGGTAAGCGGAACGAGAAGGTGCACACAGGTTCTTTAGTTTGTCCCGCTGCTCCACCATAAGAATGTTCACCTGTGCGTTACACGGCCTCCCAGTCCGTCCTCTTCAAACACTCGACTTACTCTGCTGGATTCCAGACCTGATTAGATTCTCGCCAGTTGCCCAAGTGCCGCGCAATGAGCGAGGCCCAGAGCCGCTTCGTATGCCATCAATGGTCTCCCATGCGGCGAGAGCGATATGAGTTTTGCACCGCCCCCCGAGGAAGAGATTGACAAAGACCTGCCGCTGAAAGAGGAGATCCGGCTACTCGGCCGTTTGCTCGGCGACACGCTGCGCGAGCAAGAAGGCGACGCTATCTTCAATCTCATTGAGCGCATTCGCCAGACAGCGGTTCATTTCCGCCGTTCGGGCGATGAGCAGGCGCGCGCGGAGCTGGAAATCATGCTCGGCGGACTCGACCAGGATGCGACCACCTCCGTAGTACGAGCGTTCAGTTACTTCTCACAGCTCAGCAATATCGCCGTGGACCTGCACCATAATCGGCGGCGACGGGCACATCAGTTGGCAGGCTCTCCGGCGCAAGAAGGTAGTCTCGTGCTTGCCATCCGGCGGATCGCCGAAGCCGGGTTAGGGCCGGAGGAATTGTGCGCCTTTTTTGCCGGGGCACTGGTCTCGCCCGTATTGACCGCTCATCCCACGGAAGTGCAGCGCAAGAGTATTCTGGACTGTCACCGTGAGATCGCTTCCCTATTGGAGGCGCGCGACCGAATGCAGCTGACGCCCGACGAGCTGGCAACCAACGAGGAGGGCCTGCGGCGCGCTATTCTTTCTCTCTGGCAGACCCGGATTTTGCGCGAGCTTCGGCTGACCGTACAGGACGAAATTGAAAATGGCATGGCTTATTATCGGTATACCTTTCTACAGCAATTGCCACGCTTGTATGCCGAACTCGAGGATCAGCTCAACGCCCGCTGGCCGCAGCGCCAATGGCGCATTCCGGCGTTCCTCACGATGGGCAGTTGGATCGGCGGCGACCGCGACGGCAATCCGTACGTGACCCACGATGTTACCCGATACGCGCTGGCGCGCCAGTCCGCCATGTCCCTGGAATATTATCTGGAGCAGGTTCAACAACTGCGCAGCGAGCTGGCACAGTCGGTGCGCTTGGTGCAAGTGACTGCAGAACTCGAAGCGCTTGCCGAGCGCTCGGGCGAGGACTCCGAGCACCGCCGCGATGAACCCTACCGGCGCGCTTTGAACGGCATCGGCCAGCGGCTTTCGGCGACGTTGGCGGCTTTTAGTCACGACGCCCCGTCCGGCGCATCGAATGGACTTTGTAAACCCTACCACGATTTCAGCGAACTAAGCCGGGATCTCCTGACCCTCTCCGACTCGCTCGAACGTCACGGTTCCGCCCGCATCGCGCGCGGCCGGCTGCGCGCGCTGCGGCGCGCTGTCGAAGTCTTCGGCTTTCACCTGGCGCAGTTAGATTTGCGCCAACATAGTGGCGTACATCAACAGGTCGTTGCAGAGTTGTTTCGTGCCGGCGCTCAGCGCGACGGTTACGGCGCTCTCGCGGAGCCGGAACGAAGGAACTGGCTGTTCGAAGAGCTCATGCTTCCTCGACCGCTGCGCTCGTCTCATCTCCCGTACAGCGCCGAGACAACCAAGGAATTGAATATTTTCGATTGCGCGGCCGAGCTGCAACGCCGCTACGGCCAGCAGGCATTGCCGACCTACATCATCTCCAACACCAACGAAGCGAGCGACATCCTCGAAGTGGCCTTGATGCTGAAGGAAGCGGGGCTGATGCGGCCGGGCCAGTCACCGCGCCTCGACATGAACATCGTGCCGCTGTTCGAAACCATCGCCGGCTTGTGCGACTGCACGCGCATCATGGACGATCTATTAAGTATGCCAATATATCGGCAATTGGTGGCCAGCCGGGGCGACGCCCAAGAAATCATGCTCGGGTATTCGGACAGCAACAAGGAGGGTGGTTATCTCACCTCCAACTGGCAGTTGTATAAGGCCGAAGTCGGTTTAGTCGAAGTCTTACGCCGCCACGGAGTCAAACTGCGGCTTTTCCATGGTCGCGGTGGTACTGTGGGCCGCGGCGGTGGGCCCAGTTACGAAGCGATCCTCGCGCAGCCGCCGGGAAGTGTGGCGGGACAGATCCGCATCACAGAGCAGGGAGAAGTGATCAGCAGTAAGTACGCCGACCCCGAAATCGGCCGGAGAAATCTTGAAACGCTGGCGGCGGCGACCTTGGAAGCGACATTGCTCCACCGCGCCGCGCCAGCAAAGGAGATTTACCACGACGCGATGGAGGAGCTCTCCGAGCACGCTTACCGGGCGTACCGTGCGCTGATTTACCAAACGCCGGGCTTTGTCGAGTTCTTCCGCATCGCCACGCCGATCAGAGAGATCGCCGATCTGCACGTCGGCAGCCGCCCGGCGTCGCGCACGGCTTCCGACCGCATCGAAGATCTGCGCGCGATTCCCTGGGTCTTCAGTTGGTCCCTCGCTCGCGTGATGTTGCCCGGCTGGTTCGGCTTCGGCGCTGCAGTAGAGCAATTCCTGGCGAGCCACAGTGGGTCAGGCATGGGACTTTTGCGCGAGATGTACCGCCACTGGCCGTTCTTTCGCGCGCTTTTGTCCAACATGGACATGGTGCTAGCCAAGAGCGATATGCATATCGCGTCGCGCTATGCGGAACTGGTGACCGATGCCCAACTTCGTGAAGTTATTTTCAGCCGCATTCGCAGCGAAATCGATGCTTCCATAGGGCACGTGCTGGATATCACCGAGCAGAGGGAGTTGCTCGAATCGAACCCGTTTCTCGCCCGCAGCTTTCGCAACCGCGTCGCGTACATCGACCCGCTCAATCACCTGCAGGTCGAAGCTCTGCGGCGTTATCGCGCGGGCAATACCGACGACAACATCAAGCGCACTATTCTACTGACGATGAACGGCATCGCTGCGGGCCTGCGTAACAGCGGTTGATGCAACCGACCGACGCGCTCTCTTTAGCGAGCGCTCACGCACGTTCGGCGGGCGTGAAACTCTGCCGGATTTGGCATGTTTCAATATTTAAATTGCCAGAATATGCAGAGATCGACGATCGTTGCGACCGTGCGCCTTGGCGTTTTCTCTGGCATTGGAGGAGAAGCTGGAAAAGCTGGTAACTTGCGGGAACGATCGGCCAGTTCAGCGGACTGAAAGTTGCTGATCCGTGCGGTACAATCCGCCTCTTATAAGAAATAGGTGGCGAACAAGTTTTGTGGAGCTCCGTGGTTCATGGCGACAGTTTTGGTCAGATTGGTCAGATACCAACGCCTGATCGTAGTCAGCCTTTAGGGCCGTAAGTGTCTGTTCACACAAGTTAAGTATTTCGATCAGCGCTTCGGCGCTGGTGGCAGCTATTCCCATGGCAGTTTTGATAGGCAAAAATCGTGCAAGCTAACATCAAAGGCGCGCCGGAGGAGCGGTTCAAAGCAGCACATGTTGTGAGCCGTGACGGGGTCAAAAGAGGTTTGGCTAAGCCAACAATCCTATCCAGGGTTTCGCCCATGGGACACTCAGCAGATTGTCAATGCTACCGCTTGGCCGAATTCGTGTTGGCGGCGACGCCAATCTCTGAGTGAGCGACAGAACTGTTCGGAGCAGAGTCGCCTGCGCATAATTGATATGGATCGGGGAAGATTGACACCCATCTGACAGCGTATTAATCGATACGAGAGACTTTAGGTCATCTCGCACGCGCGCTATTCCCGATCCTATCAATGAAACGTTTGAAGAAAATCACTCTCGCCGACATTCCATACGTTGGCTTTGGCACGCCTGCCGGCAAATGGTTTCGCCGCTACTGGATGGTGGTCGGGACGACCCGTGATCTCCACGACATTCCCTTGGCCTTCAAAGTTTTGGGCGAAGAGCTAGTGCTGTTTCGCGATCAAGCTGGGCAGATCGGTTTGATCGGCAAGCACTGTCCGCACCGTGGCGCGTCATTGGAATACGGCGACATCGAAGATGGTGGCATCCGCTGTCCCTACCATGGCTGGCTGTTCAATGTGCGTGGACAGTGTTTGGCGATGCCGGCGGAGCCGAAGGCTAGCAAATTTCCAGAAAAGGTGAAGCATCTGTCTTATCCGGTGCAGGAACAGGGCGGATTGATTTTCGCCTATCTGGGACCCGACCAAGACAACTCGCCGCCTCTTCCCAAATACAAAGCGCTGGCTGATTCCGCCGGACAAAGATCATTGGAAGCGACCCGTGTCTATGATTACAACTGGTTTAACTTCATCGAGAATGGCGCGGATCCGGTGCACTTCTCTACACTCCATCGCGCCGATCCGAACGACGGCACCTGGCGCAGCTGGTTTTTTAACCATAAGGACATCCCGCATTTCGACGCGGTCGAAACCCCGTACGGCATGAAGGTTATCTCCCGCAAGCCCGGGCCGAGCGCAGATACCGAGTACATCGATGAAAAGAGCTTTGCTCTGCCGAGCATTCTGCAAATCGGCGATACCGAGTTTACCCACTTCAGACAGCCGCGCGAAGCTTTGAGCGCGGGCTCGCACAACGCGCATATCATGTTCGTGACGCCGAACGACGATCACAGCTTCACCTTGTTCACAGTGAATCATTACACGGGATGTGATCCCGAGTTCTTTCAAAAGTTATCACCCAGTCGCAAAATCGAAGCCGAAGCGGGGAAGAAGCCGTATGACCAACGCAAGTATTCCCCGTTCAGGGGCAATGTCAGGACGGAAGATATCGCATGCCAGGGCACTCAGCCCATGCTCGACCGGCGTAAAGAGCAACTAGCGACGTCGGACAAAGGCGTGATTTTAATTCGCAAGATTATTCTTAACGCAATTCGATCGGTGCAAGAAAACCACGCGCCCAAGGGAGTGTTGCCGGCAGATCGAGCGCATGAGCTAGTGTCCATCGACTCTTTTACCGGCGTGCGCGCGAAAGGGTTAGCCTGAGTGCGATTGGCTAGATTTGCTCGAATTGTTTCGACTGCGCTGGTCGCCGTTTCTTTGCCGGCGCGCGGTGTTGATGCTGCGCCCATGCGGATCGCCTACAGCGCCGTTAGCGGCGCTATGTCGACATTGTGGGTCGCTCAGGAAGGCGGCTACTTCAAGCGCGAAGGACTCGATACAGAATTGCTCTACATCGGCGGCGGCTCGTTATTGATTCAATCGATGCTCAGCGGCGACGTGCCGTTCGCCTATGGACCGTCGGTGCCGGTGATCAACGCTTCGTTGCGCGGTTCGGATCTGGTCTTGATCGGCAACACCGGCAACGCTTTGGTTTTCTCGATCATGTCGCGGCCGGAGATCAAACAACCGGCAAATCTCAAAGGCAAAAAAGTCGGCGTGACGCGCCTGGGCGGCTCGACGGATTGGGCGTTGGATGCGGCATCAAAACAATGGGGCATGGAGCGCGGGCGCGACATCGTCGTGATTCAGACCGGCGGCATGCCCGAGGGCGTGGCGGCGCTTCTCTCCGGCGCGCTCGACGCCGTCGTGCTGTCGCCCCCGAGTAATTTTCGCGCGATGAAAGCCGGTATGCATGAGCTGGTCGACGTCGGACAGTTGGGCATTATCTTTCCCAACACGCCGCTGTCCACCACGCGGAGTTTTATTAAATCGAACCGGGAAACCGCGCTGCGTTTTCTCCGCGGCTTTACCCAGGGATTGCATCGGCTGCGCACGGACAAAGAGTTCAGCATGAAGGTGCTCTCGAAATATACCAAAGTCACGGACCCAGAGACGCTGGCGCAGCTGCATCAGACCTACGGCGTGCGCTATAGCGGCGATCGCATTCCTTACGTGCGCGCGGAGGGCGTCGACGAGATTCTCAAACGCACTCCCGGAAAAGAAGCGCGGGAAGCCAAAGCCGGCGAATTTATCGACAACAGCCTGTTGAGAGAACTGGAACAGAGCGGCTGGTTTCGCACGGTGGGGCGCTGATGCGGGTCGTCGTGACAGGAGGGTCGGGACGGCTTGGGGAGTTCGTCGTGCGCGAGCTTTTTGCTTACACCCACCAGGTGTCGGTTCTCGATACGACCAAGCCGCGCGAATGTCTTTGTCCGACCTACATTGTGGATCTAAGCAAAGCGCATGCGCTACAAAGTTATTTCAAGGGCGCGGATGGCTTGGTTCACCTCGCGCGGCAGCGCTTTCCCTACACCGAAAGCGGATTCAATGTTGAAACACAACGCTGGCAGTTCCCTGAGATCACCGGCGACGCCGAACGGTTCAATCTCAACGTCGCGATCACGAACAATGTCTTGGCCGCGGCGCAAGCCGCCGGCGTCAAAAAGATCGTCTGCGGTTCGAGCCTGGCGGTTTATGGTTTTTATTACCCGTCAATTCAAATAACTCCTGATTATCTTCCCATCGATGAGCGGCATCCATTGCGACCGCAAGACCCGTACGGCTTGACGAAGCTCGTCGGTGAAAAGCTGTCTGATGCGCTAAGCCAGAAGAGCGGTATTCAAATCGCGAGCCTGCGCTTTTCTGGAATCTACACCGACATGCATCGCGCGCAGCTTCTCGAGCGCAAGCAAAATCCGCTGATCCGCGGCACCGGCGCGTTGTGGAGCTATATCGATGTGCGCGATGCGGCGCGGGCTTGCCGCTTGGCGCTGGAAGCTAATTTCCCCGGCCATCGAGCGTTCAATATTTGCGCGCCCGATACCTTCATGGACGACCCTACACAGGAACTTGTCAGGCGCTATCTTTCCCAGGTAAAAGACCTACGCAATGGCTTGGATGGGCGGTGCAGCGGATATTCCGTAGATAAAGCCCGGGCAGTGCTAGGGTTCGAAGCAAAATTGCTATTGAGAGAGTAATTCAACGGGATGATGTCGTCATGATCGACTTGCATGAGTTTCTCAAAGTTCTGGAAGAAGAGCACGAGCTCGCGAAGATCCGGGTCGAGGTCGATCCGAAGCATGAGCTCGGCGCGATCTGTAAGATTCACAACGAGCGGCCCAATAGTCCGGCGCTGCTGTTCGAGAAAGTGAAAGGTCATGGCATCCCGGTGGTCGGTCAGCTGTTGGCGACCGATAGACGAGTGGCTTTAGCGCTCGGACTCTCACAGGAAAATGTTTTCGACGAAACGGTCCGACGGGCGAACAGCCCGCTGCCGACGCGGCTGGTATCCAATGGTCCCTGTCAGGAACTGGTCTTCGAAGGCAATGACGTCGATATCACCAAACTGCCGCTGTGCACGAATAATCCGCTCGACGGCGGACCGTATATCACGGCGGGCCACGTCATTCTCAAGGATCCCGAGTACGGCAAGAATCTTTCCATCTACCGGATGATGTTGGTATCAAAAAACGAAGTAACGATTCGTTTTACTCCGGGTCATGACGGTCATGACTTCATCAAGAACGCGGAAAAACGCGGCGACAAGAAGTTCGAGGTCGCGGTATGCATCGGTGTGCCGCCTTCGGTTTACGTCGCCTCGCAATTCGAGCCGCGTATCGGCGTTTATGAGTTGGAAATCGCCGGCGGATTAGCCGGCGAACCGATCGACGTCGTCAAATGCCGCACCGTCGATTTGGAAGTTCCCGCCCTGGCGGAAATCGTGCTCGAAGGTGAGCTGACGATTCCCGCCAAGACCGGCAACGAAGGACCGTTCGGCGAGTTTTGCGGTTACACGACGCAACGCGTGCCGGGCGAAAGAATCATGACGATCAAGGCAATCACCCAGCGCAGAAACCCCATCTATCACAACATCTGGCTCGGCAAACCGCCGCATGAACATTTGTATGTGGATGCGCTCACGTACGCGGTGGCGGCCTACCAAGAGCTGAAGCCGGCTTATCCGGCGCTGAAAAAAGCCTACGCGCCGCCGTGGGGAGTATCGATCGTGTTGATCTTGCAGCTGGAAAAGCGGCTGATGCGCCAGGGCATCGTCGATAATATTCTCGCGGCGTCGCTCTACACCCGAAGCGGCAAATGGAAACATGTGTTGGTCGTCGACGAGGATATCAATATCGAAGATTCCAACGAGGTTCTGTGGGCGCTGACCACGCGTTTTCAACCGGCGACGGACATGTATGTCATTCCACGGGGTATCACCAGCACGCTGGAGCCCTCGGCGACGGCCGAAGGCGTGACGTCCAAGCTCATGCTCGACTTGACCAAGAAGCAAAACTTCCGCGGCGAGGTCGCCGAGCCGACGGATACGATGCGCCAGGCGGTTTTGCACCGCTGGAAAGAATATGGTTTCAAGTAGCGGAGCGCGTTCAATGTTCAAGGTTCAAAGTTCAATGTGCTCGGATAAGCGCTTTGCGGGTTACATCGATGAGGAAATAAAGGAGTGAAAAAAGGTCGGAAAACCTGGGGTAAAAAGGTTACCGTGGCGGATATTCCCCACGTCGGGCCCGGCACGCCGGCCGGTGAATGGTTTCGCCGCTATTGGCTCGTCGTCGGCATCGCGCGTGATCTCTACGACATTCCTCAAGCAGTGAAAGTTCTCGGCGAAGAGCTGGTGCTGTTTCGCGATCGAGCGGGACAGCTTGGATTGCTCGGCGAGCATTGTCCGCACCGCGGAACGTCGCTGGAATATGGCGATATTGAAGACGGGGGACTTCGGTGTGCATACCATGGTTGGTTGTTCGATGTTCACGGCCAGTGTCTCGAAATGCCCGCTGAGGCGAAGGACAGCAAATTTTGCCAGAAGGTGAAGCACCTTTCCTACCCGGTGCGTGAATTCGGCGGTTTGATCTTCGCCTACATGGGAGCGGACAAAGATAACCCGCCGCCGCTGCCGAACTATGCGCCGCTCATCGATCGCGGCGGACAACGGCAGATCGAGCCGGTGCGTCACTGCGATTACAATTGGTTCAATTTCTTCGAAAACTCGGCGGACCCGGCGCATGTATGCATCCTGCATCGCAACGCCGGTTACGGCCAACAATCCTGGGGCGATCATTTTTTCAGCTACTCGGAGATGCCGCACTTCGATTTCGTCGAGACGGATTACGGCATGAAGGTCGTCATGACCAAGCCGGGGCCGACGGAGGACACAGAATTTATCGATGAAATGAGCCTGGCGTTGCCGAGCATTATTCAAGTGGGAGATACCGAGTTCGTCCACGCCAAGATGGACGCGGTGGCGCTCATGAACGAGGGCTCGCAGTGCGAGCATATGCTTTTCCTCACGCCCAACGATGACGATCATTTCATGATATTCACCGCCGACAATTACACCGGTCCGGTGGAAAATTTCTTCGAGCGTCTTAAAAAACTGCGCGCGCGCGAAACGCCGGCGCAGGAAGTGAAACCCTACGACAAGCGTAAGTACATGCCCTACAAAGGCAACATTCGCCAAGAAGATCTCGTGACACAGGGGACCCAGGGACTGCTGGGCGAAAGAGACGAACAGCTCGGCGTTTCCGATCGTGGCGTCATCAAGTTTCGGAGAATTATCCGGGATGCGATCGAGACGGCAATCAATGGCGGCCAGCCAAAGGGTGTTGTGGCGGAAGAAGACGCCCGCGAAATTTATCGATTGGACACGCGCGTCGGCGTGCAAGAGAAGAGAGATTCCTCGTCGCTCGGCTCCTCGGAATGACACGCGAGACCCCGTTCATGCGTTTGATGTCATCCTGAGCCACGCGAAGGATCTCGCAGCTGTAAGCGTTGCAAAGGGGAAGGAATCAAAACTTGGCGCGGAAATAATCCAGGACGTTGGCAGTAAAAGGAGAAGACGATGATTCGTGGAGTTTTGTTACCGATTATCACGCCGTTCGATGAGAAAGTTCGTGTCGACGAACAAATGATGCGCCAGTTGGTGGATTTTCACATCAAAGCCGGCGTTCAGGGTCTGTTCGTTCTCGGTTCCACCGGCCAAGGGCCGGCGATGACCATCGATGAGCGCAAGCAAGCGGCGGCGATCGCGCTCGATCAGGCCAAGTCGCGTGTTCCCGTCGTCATTCACGTCGGCACCGCGGATGCCGGCAGCACGGTGGAATTGGCGGAGCATGCGGCGGCGCATAGAGCCGACGCGATGGCGATTGTGCCGCCTTACTATTATTCGGATCACACCGAATACGAAATCATGGCGCACTACAAAGCGGTGCACAAGGCGGTGCCGCTGCCGATTTACATCTATGAGAATCCCAAATATTCCGGTATCTCGATCCCGCCCGGCTTCGCGTTGCGCATGAAGGAACAGGTGCCGGCGTTGAAAGGCATCAAAGTTGCCTACGGCCAAGGCGCTTTGCTCGAATATGTTCGTTTGCTTCCCGACGTGTCGGTATTCACCGGCAACGCGGATCTGTTCGGTCTCGTGCCCTTCGGCGTCGCCGGCATGATCAATCCACCGACGAGCTTTGTGCCGGAGATTTGCGTTGAATTGTTCAACGCGCTCGACAGCAAAGATTATCCGCGGGCGGTGGAAGCGCAGAAACGCGTCGACACCACGGCGCGTATCGTCGCGGTGCGCTTGCGCAAGTATGGCCGGGTGCCGCTGCAGGAAGTGTATCGCATGCGCGGCTTCGCAGTGAAACGTTTTCCCAAGTGGGACACCGAACAGATACCAAAAGAAGAAGTCGTGAAGCTCGAGCGGGAATTGAGAGACGCCGGCATTCTCGGGCAGTGAACGCGAAAGTCGCGCCGATCCATACCTGGCTTGAAGCTGTGCGAGAAACGACTGTTCAAAAAGTTTTTTGTCTCATCCTGTGGTCGTTCGTCTGGCAGGCCCTTTTATTTCTCGCCAACGCGCGCGCTGAACCGATTCGATTAGCTTACAGTTCGATCAGCGGCGCGATGGCGTCCCTATGGGTGGCGCAGGATTACGGCTACTTCCGCCGTCAGGGGTTGGATGTACAGTTGCTCTATATCGGCGGCGGCTCGGTGGCGACCCAGGCGCTGATCGGCGGCGATGTCCAATTCGTCCGACTCGGCGCCAATTCCGTTGTTCAGGCTTCGCTGAGAGGGGCGAGTCTAAAGATGATCGCCAATACCATCAATACGCTGGTGTTCTCGCTGATGGCGCGGCCGGAGATTCAAACGGCCAAGGATTTAAAAGGCAAAAAAATTGGCTTAACGCGCCTCGGCGGTTCGACGGACTTCGCGTTGGATCTGGCGCTTAAAAAATGGGGGCTGCGGCGCGGTGCCGACGTGGCGGTCATTCAGACCGGCGGCATGCCCCAACTGCTCGGCGCCATCACCGGCGGAGTCGTCGATGCCGGCGTGGTTTCACCGCCGACGAACTTGTCCGCGGCAAAACTCGGCCTTAAGGAACTGGTCGATTTCGGCGAAATCGGCATTGTCTATCCCAATTCGCCGCTGGCGACGACGCAGCTTTTCCTGGAAAAAAATCGCAGCACGGCTTTGCGACTATTGCGCGCTTATTGCGAAGGCATTCATCGGGTCAGAACGGACAAAGAAGGAACTATAAAAGTGCTCGCTAAATACACAAAGGTCCAAGATATGGATATTCTCGCCGAGCTCTACCGGATTTACGGCGTGAAGTACCTCGAGCCGATTCCAAAGGTTCGGCTCGATGCGGTGGATGAAGTGTTGCGCTCCGAGGTGAAAACGGCGGCTCCCGTAAAAGCGAGCGACTTTGTCGACAATAGTTTAGTGACCGAGCTCGAGCAGCAGGGATTGTTTCAGACATTGTATCGATAGGAGGAACGAATGGCTTACCGAGATCTGCGTGAGTGGATGGAGCAAGTCGATCAGTTGGGCGAGCTCAAGACCGTCGAAGGCGCGGATTGGGATTTGGAGATCGGCGCGATTATCGAAATGGCTCGCAAGGAGTCTAAAGTCGCTCCGTGCATTGTGTTCGACTCCATCAAGGGCTTTGACAAGGGCTTAAGGCTGGTGGCCGGCCAGCTCAACTCGATCAAGCGAGTCGCGCTTACCTGCGGTATGCCGACGGACATGTCGACCATGGATCTGGTCGCCGCCATGCGCAAGAAGATCAAAGAGATGAAACCGATTCGTCCGCGGGAGGTCAAAGACGGCCTTTTCATGGAGAACGTCTGGGAAGAAAAGGACGTCGACGTTCTGCGCTTTCCGACACCCCGTTACAATATCGGCGACGGCGGACGCTACATCGGCACCGGCCATCTGACGATCACCAGAGATCCCGAAGAGGGCTGGCTCAATATCGGCACTTACCGTGTCATGATTCACGACAGTAAATCTGTCGGCCTTTATATTTCGCCGGGACGCCACGCGCGCATTCAGATGGAAAAATATTTCGCTCAGAATCGTCCCATGCCGGTGGCGTTGTCATTAGGTCATGATCCACTTCTATTTATGGCTTCGGCGTTCGAGGTGCCGTATGGTCTCTCGGAATATGATTTTGCCGGTGGCCTGAAAGGCGAGCCCATCGATGTCGTGACATTGGCGCGAAGCGGTCTGCAGGTGCCGGCGACCGCGGAGGTTGTCATCGAGGGAGAGTGTCTGCCGGCGGACCAAAAGACCGAGGGACCTTTCGGTGAATGGACCGGATATTACGCGAGCCACGTGCGCGAAGAACCCGTCATCCGGATCCACCGCATGTATTTTCGCAATGATCCGATCATGGCCGGCGCGCCGCCGAGCCGCCCGCCGACAGAGGCGACTTTCTACAAGAGTTTTTGGCGCTCGGCGATGGTTTGGGAAGAGTTGGAGCGCGCCGGCGTGCCCGATGTGGTCGGCGTTTACTGTCCGCCCGAAGGCAACACGCGCCTGCTCACCGTGGTCGCCATTCGCCAGCGCTATCCCGGGCATGCGCGTCAGGCGGGTGTGATCGCTTCGCAGTGTCACGCTGCCGCCTATCTGGGGCGTTTCACCGTCGTGGTAGACGACGACATCGATCCCACGGACATGAAGGATGTGTGGTGGGCGATGACGACGCGATGCGACCCGGCGGAGGACATCGAGATTCTCCGGCGCTGCTGGAGCGGCCCGCTGGATCCGATCGTTCAACGCGGCAAGAAGGGGTTCAATTCGCGCGCCGTCA
>Ga0137403_10004060_pt1 | contig 17332 bp, 16 predicted proteins | sample CZOMad2_1_16fung_FD_122057 | JGI IMG/M metagenome (GOLD analysis project Ga0137403, IMG submission 122057) | Vadose zone soil fungal communities from Angelo Coast Range Reserve, California, USA - CZOMad2_1_16fungal (Hybrid Assembly) | ecosystem: Environmental > Terrestrial > Soil > Vadose zone...
GGTGTCATGTATTCAATCCCGCTGCGGCGCGCATTGGTGACGACTTCGGACTTGCCGTATCCGGAAGGCGTCGCCTGTGCTGAAGTGCTCAAGGTTGGCAGCACCGGCGATTCTGCGCACGCTTCCGATATCGAACATGGCCGCGCCGGTCTGCTCGCGGTCTTGTGGGGCTCGATCGTTTCCGCCGTCTTCGCGGTGATCGTCGGTACGCAAATTTTCGCAGCAGACGTTGCGCAAACTTTTCGAATCGGCAGACTGGGCGCAGTCAGCGGCTATGACTTCGCGTTATCATTCGCGCTGTTAGCGATCGGACATTTGGTTGGCCTTTCGGTTGGAATCGCGATGTTGATTGGCGCACTGATTGGTTGGGGCTGGGGTGTACCGCATTTTTCAGCAATCGCCGGCGATATCACGACAGCCGCCGCTACGCTCGCGCAAAAGACCTGGAGCACGAAAGTGCGTTTCGTCGGCGCCGGCGCGATCGGTGTTTCGGCGATCTGGACGCTGCTGAAATTGGTGAAGCCGGTTGCGAGTGGCCTCGCGAGTGCGATGGCTGCCTCACGCGCGCGCAAAGCCGGTAAGGCCGACACGCTGCCAATCACCGAGCGCGACATTCCCATCGGCATTGTCGGTCTTGTCACCCTGGTGTGTATGCTACCGATCGGGTGGTTACTCGGTTATTTTGGCAACACGAGCGGTCTCGGTGCGCATCTCCCAACGCTCATCATTGGCGGCGTCACGTATGTCGTGTTGATGAGCTTCTTCGTTTCAGCGGTCTGCGGTTACATGGCAGGGTTGATCGGTTCGTCGAACAGCCCGTTGTCCGGTATTGGCATCCTGGTGGTGATCGGCGCTGCCTTGCTGCTCGTGATTGGCGTAAAACCCTACGTGTCACCAGATGCAAGCAAATCACTCATGGCCTTCGCACTTTTTACCACTGCGGTCATCTTCAACGTCGCCGCGATCGCGAACAACAACCTTCAGGATCTGAAAACTGGGCAACTAGTCGATGCGACGCCGTGGAAACAACAGGTCGCGCTGGTCATCGGTGTCATTGCCGGCGCGTTTGTAATTCCGCCGGTGCTCGATCTTGTGAATCACGCTTACGGTTTCGTCGGTGCACCGGGCGCCGAGCTGCGTCCCCATCCATTACCAGCGCCTCAGGCAGGTCTGATCTCATCACTGGCACAAGGCGTGATTGCCGCGGACATCGATTGGAGCTTGATCCGAATCGGCGGATTGAGCGGCATCGGTATCATTTTGTTGGACGAAATCCTCGCGCGCACGACAAAGCACATGCGCGTTCCGCCGTTGGCCGTCGGTCTCGGAATTTATCTGCCGACGCAAAGCACGTTGATGATTGTCGTCGGCGCGATTGTCGGTTGGTTCTTCGACCAACGCGCTAATAGCACTCCAAAGCCCGAAGCGACGAAACAGCTTGGCGTGCTTCTCGCGTCGGGCTTGATCGTGGGGGAAAGCATCATCGGCGTCATCCTGTCCGCGATCGTCGTGTTCTCAGGCAAAGCTGCGCCGCTTGCCCTGGTGGGTCCGGGGTTTGAAACGGCCGGGGTTTTCATCGGCGGCGTCGCGTTCGCGGCTACCGCGTTCGTGCTTTACCGGTGGGTCTTGCGAATGGCCACCCCAAGATCGGCATGAAACGGAAATGGAACTGGCTGATTTGGGTTGGGTTTGTCGTTACCGTCATTGGATTGTTGTCTTATGGATTCTTCGCCCGTTTTCCAATCACCCGCGATTTTCCATGGGCAAATCTTTTGCTTCTTGGAATCGGCACTGCGTTGTTGATCTTCGGCCTTTTTCGCGCTTTTGGCCGGCCGCAGCTTTATCGCGGCAAGATCTTCGGGTCGATCCTCACGGCGATCGGTCTGTTTCTTTTCGCAGTTTTCTGCTACGAAATCTTTTACGTCCTCCACCAGGTTCCGCTCTCCGCTCAGGCGCCGCACGTTGGGCAAAAAGTGCCGGACTTCATTTTACTTGATCAAAATGAAAAACCGGTTGGCTTGGGTGATTTGCTTTCGGGCTCGAAAGCGGTCGCACTAATTTTTTATCGGGGGTTTTGGTGACCGCTATGCAACTCCGAGTTACGGAGTTTCCAGGAAAAGCTTCCGGAGTTTGATGCGCGCGGCATTCGCGTTGTCGGCATCAGCGTCGATCCGCCTGAGATCAACCGCCGGCAATCGCAGAAGCTCGGCTACACATTCTCGCTGCTTTCCGATCCCAAAGCGCAAATTATTAAGCGTTACGATGTGCTGCATCCCGGCGCGGGACCGAAAGGTGCGGACATTGCGCGACCCGCGGAGTTTCTAATTGATTCCAACGGCATCGTTCGCTGGGTGAATCTCACCGAGAACATTGCCGTCCGCGCGCGGCCCGAGCAAGTCCTCAGCGCGTTTGAGAAATTCAGTCCACCGGGCAGTGATTGACGGCGCTGCGCCGAGTCAATAACTTCAGCGCACGTGCATTCCGAATTGGAACAACTGCTCATTCTCCAAGATCGCGAACAAAAGATCAGACAGATTCGCACCGAAATCGAGACCATACCGCTGCGGCGCACGAGCTTGGAAGCGCAATCGGCGGCAAGCAGGGGCAGCGTTGAAGCCCTTAAGCAAAGAGCGCGACATGTAGAAATGGATCGCAAGAAACTCGAACTGGACGTGGGAACTCGCACCGAGACGGTCTCACGTCTCAAGACCCAGCAATATCAGACGCGCAAGAATGACGAATTCCAAGCGATCGGGCACGAGATCGATCGGTATGAAAATGAGATTCGAAAGATTGAGGATGATGAGTTGGAGCTCATGGTGCTAGCCGACAAGATCAAGGCGGATTTGGCTGAAGAAGAAAAGAAAGCAGCTGCGGCTCAAGAATCGATTGCTCGACAAACAGCTGACCTCGACGAAAAATCGAAAGCTTTGGAATCCCAGTTCGAAGCCTTAACGAGGGAGCGCTCCGAGTTGGCGGAGAAGATCGACGAGGATTTGCTTGGCCGCTTCGAACGTCTCTTCAAAAGCAAAGGCGATGCGGCTGTCGTTGCGATTGAGCACGGCGTTTGCACCGGCTGCCACATGAAAGTGACGACCGCCACCGCCTCGCAGGTCAGAGCAGGAAAAGAAATGGTAAGCTGCGAAAATTGCGGCCGAATTCTGTACTTCGGCGAATAAATCGACGAACTCCTCCCCCGGCGCTTCGCGTCCGCTTCTCCGTGTGAAAGAGAGGATTGAAGATGAGTGTGGTTCAGTATTGGGTCACACATTGAACCGGAAAAGAATCACGTCGCCGTCGCGCACAACGTAGTCTTTTCCTTCCAGCCGCAGTTTGCCGGCTTCGCGAGCCTTCGCGAAAGAACCGAGCTCAACGAGATCATCGTAATGGATTGTTTCCGCCGCGATAAAACCCCGCTCGAAATCCGAGTGAATGGTTCCGGCAGCGCAGGGTGCCTTGTCGCCCTCGTGAATGGTCCAGGCACGCGTCTCTTTTTCACCTGTCGTAAAAAATGTACGCAGACCGAGCAGGTGATAGACGGCGCGAATGAGCGCGTGCACCCCGGTATCTTCTACGCCAAGACCGCGCAGGTATTGGGCTGCTTCATCTTCACCGAGATCGACAAGTTCGCTTTCAAGATGCGCACTGATCACGATTGCCTCGGTGGCAAAATGATGTCGCGCGTAATCCTCGACTGCTTTGACGCGTGTCGCGACATTGTAACCGGGGCCGCTGATCTCGTCAGCTGCAGCGGCCAAATCCTTTTCGGCAACGTTGCAAGCGAAGATCGTTGGCTTCGAGGTCAACAGGAAAAATCCACGTCCGATTGTTTTCTCTTCCGGGCTCAATTCCGCAGTGATCGCCGGCTTTCCCGCATCGAGATGCTCCAATAGTTTTTCGATGACGGCGTTTTCGATCTTCGCTGTTTTGTCCCCGGCGTGCAGTTGTTTCTGTAATCGGTCGCGTCGTTTCTGCAAAGATGCCAAATCTGCAAGCGCGAGCTCGGTGTTAATGACTTCGATGTCGCGAACTGGATCAATTGTCGCGCTGACATGATGCACATTACTATCTTCGAAACAACGCACTACCTGGACAATGGCGTCCACTTCGCGAATGTGCTGCAAGAATTGATTACCGAGCCCTTCCCCCGCGCTCGCGCCCTTAACCAGACCAGCGATGTCCACGAATTCAATGGCCGTGGGCGTGATCTTTTTTGAATGTGAAATTGCAGCGATTTTCTCCAGCCGCGGATCGGGCAGCGTCACGATCCCGAGGTTCGGATCAATTGTGCAGAATGGATAATTTTCCGCCGGAGCTTTGTGCGTACGCGTGACAGCGTTAAAAAGCGTCGATTTCCCGACGTTCGGCAATCCGACAATTCCAGCGCTTAACATTCAGCCCCAGATGAACACAGATTTACACAGATAGTTTTCTATCTTTACCAGGAACAGTCTGTGTTTCATCTGTGTTGATCCGTGGCGAAAGATTTATCGGGCTGGCGGGATTTGAACCCACGACCTGTCGCCGCGGCGACTGCACTACGATCTAACCGATTGAGTTCGTCCCGACCTCGACCTGATTCGTAATATCGCTCCTTTTTTGTGGCATCGGCACGACTAAAAAAGCTCTCGCTGTGGACTAGAGTCCATGAGAGGCCGTGGCGGGTGACTTTGGAATGACCCAGATTGTGGCGCCGAACACGTTCGTACGGATTCTCACACGAGCCGATGTAGCGGCGACTCGTCTTACTTCTGCGCAACACGTAAACGTAAAACACGGGCAATCAGGTACTCAATGTTATCGGGCCGGCGGGATTTGAACCCGCGACCTCTTGAACCCCATTCAAGCGCACTACCAAGCTGTGCTACGGCCCGCTGGAGCGAATACTGTTTGCCAGTTCCGGGTCTGAGGCAAACGTTTCGCCTCGATGCAATGAAAGCGGCTCTACTGCAATATGTTCATGTCCGCTCGGTCGCGGTCGTAATTCTTCTCTTTGGCATCAGCGATGTCCGCGCGCAGTCGCGCAAAAACGTACGGTTAAATGAAACGGCCTTCCTGTTCGCCGCACAACTGATCAGACAGGGCTACGTTATTAGAGATCACAAAGGCGCATGGAGTGAACATCGCCCCTCAACAGACCAAGAGAATAATTTTATACGCGCACACGGACTCAGTGAATATGCAAAATGGCATCTAGGGATCGACGATCGTTACTCGGAGAATACGAAGCGCAGATACAAATTTCCGTACGGCGATTTTGAAAATGTTCACCGTTGTGGGCTGCTCGCAGCGAAGGCCAGGGCTCGCCAATATGGCTACACCGAAATCGAAAACGCCGCGACAGAACTGGAACGCGCAATAAGGGGTAAGCCGCTAACTCTGCCAAGCCGTTAAAAATGCATCGATGAGCTCCGGTAGTTCGCTGCTATAACCGCCTTCGAGAACGACTGCGACCGGAACATCGATCTGGCTCAACCACCGGCCGAATTTCGCGAAATCTTCGCGTTCGAGACCCATCTGCAACAGCGGATCGTGTGCATAGGCGTCGAACCCCGCCGACACAAACAGCAAATCGGGTTTGAACTTAAGCAGCTGTTCCAGCGAATAGTTCGCAACATTCAGATGCTCATTTCGCGCGGTAAAAGGAGCGATCGGATAATTATCAATGTTCGCAAAGGATTTCGCTCCTGTCCCTGGATATGCCGGGAATTGATGAATCGACGCAAACCGAATTCGCTCATTGTGCGCTACGATCGCTTCGGTCCCATTGCCGTGATGCCCGTCAAAATCCCAAATCGCAACGCGCTCGGCGCCGTTTTCCAATGCATTGAGCGCACCTACGGCAACGTTGCTGAAATAACAGAAACCCATCGCTCGATCCCGCGTCGCGTGATGTCCGGGTGGTCGCATCAGGCTAAACGCGAATCCTCCGCGCAATGCCGTGCGCGCTGCCTCAACCGCAGCGCCGGCCGAATGACGTGCGTATGTATCGATCTTCGGATAAAATGGCGTGTCGAGATCGAAATTCTCCCGCGCAGTTGTGATGCGTTCGATATGCTGACGCGAATGCGCGTACAACAACTCATCATCGGTCGTCGCATGTGGTTGCTGCCATTTCCAGTCAGGGTGCCGCTCCTTTAACAATGGCGCCGTGCAGGCGATACGCTCTGGCCGTTCCGGATGTCCCGGGCTCGAATACTCCAGACAATCTGGATCGTAAAAAATGGTCATCGAAGTTGCAACCTAACGATCCAACGCATATTCGACTACGACAATGTCACGACTGGTCTGTCATGTTGAGCGAAGCGAAACATCTCTGTCTATTGCTGCAGGCGATGAGTTCAAATACGAACTGAGATTCTTCCCTTTGCTCAGAATAACACTTATCAAACAGCTCGTACGGCGATGCTAGACAACCAGAAAATTGTGGTAGTGATGCCGGCGTATAACGCGGCGCGTACATTGCGCCAGACTTACGATGAAGTCATGGCGCATGGCATTGTCGATCTGGTCATCGTCGTCGACGACGCGAGCCACGATGAGACGGCAGCGATCGCTCGCATTCTGCCGCATGTGCAAGTGGAGGTGCATCCGGAGAATCGTGGTTACGGCGCGAACCAAAAGACCTGTTATCGCCTGGCACTCGCCGCAGGCGCAGACATCGTTATCATGATCCATCCTGACTATCAGTACACGCCGCAGTTGATTCCAGCGATGGCGAGTCTGGTGGCGAGCGGTCTTTATCCCTGTGTACTTGCTTCGCGCATTCTCGGGGGAGGGGCACTTCGCGGTGGCATGCCGTGGTGGAAATACGTCTCAAACCGTGCCCTGACCCTTGTGGAGAATCTTCTCATCGGCGCAAAGCTCTCCGAATATCACACTGGTTATCGCGCATTTTCGCGTCAGTTACTGGAGCGGTTGCCAGTGGAGAAAAACTCCAATGACTTTGTGTTCGATAACCAAATTCTCGCGCAAATTATTGCGCTCGGCTGCGCGATCGGCGAAGTCACCTGTCCAGCGCGTTATATGCCCGAGGCATCCTCAATCAATTTTCGCAGAAGCGTCCGCTATGGATTGGGCTGCCTGGGAACAGCTCTGCGTTTCCGCTTTGCGCGCTGGGGCCTGGCCCAGCCGATCGCCTAAGCGTCAGTCGGAATGTAAGACTGCCAGTTTACTAACCTCGCACGACGTAATGACCACGAATCCAAACGTGGCCATGGCGTGACCAATGCCCCGGGACCCACACGTAATAGACGCGGCCCGAATAATAACCGGGGCCTCGATAATATGGCCGATCGCCAACCGCGACTGTTACCGATCCTGGGTAACCCCCGTAATAGGGCCCGCCACCGTAATACGGCCCGGTACCATACCCGGCACCATACCTGGTACCGTAATAAGGTCCGTACCCTGGGGTCGCCGTGTAATAGCCTTCACAGCCTATCACACCGAGTGCGACGGAAACTAGAGCGAGCCGGAGAATAAACGATTTCATTTTCATATACTGATATTCGGATTCGAGAGAGAATTCACGTGCTGGTGTTTACCAGCAGGGCGAATTTCCTCGCCCTCTCTTAAACTGACATGACCTCGTATGATTGTTCTGTACAACTCCCACGCACATGCACTCTACACGACCCCTTGGTCGAGCATTGAATCGGCGACTTTGACGAAGCCGGCAATATTGGCACCCACTACAAGATTACCGGGTTGGCCGTAATCCTCAGCAGTTTCCCATGAATTGTTGAAGATCGTCGACATGATATGACGCAAGCGCGAATCGACTTCCTCGCGCGGCCACGGCAAACGCATCGAGTTTTGGCTCATCTCGAGGCCGGACGTCGCCACACCGCCGGCGTTTGCCGCTTTGCCGGGACCGAACAGAATTTTTTTCTCAATAAAAAGATCCACAGCCGCCGGAACGCTCGGCATGTTGGCCGCTTCGGAGACCAAATAGCAACCGTTCTCAATCAGTTTTCTTGCGTCTTCGCCGGTGATCTCGTTCTGCGTCGCGCAGGGAAATGCGCAATCGCATTTGATTCCCCATGGCCGTTGGCCGGCTACATATTTTGAGCCGCGGAATTTTTTTGTATACTCCGCGATACGCCCCCGCCGCACGTTCTTGACGCTTTTGACAAAAGCCAGTTTTTCTTCCGTGATGCCGTTCTTATCGTAGATCAACCCACTCGAATCAGACATGGTGATCGGTTTCGCGCCGCACTCGATTAATTTCTCGACGGTGAATTGCGCGGCGTTACCTGCTCCCGAGACCGTGCAGACTTTGCCCTCGATAGTTTCATTGCGCGTTTTGAGCATCTCCTGCGCGAAATAAACCGCACCGTAGCCGGTGGCCTCCGGACGCATCAGAGAGCCACCCCAATTGAGCCGTTTGCCGGTTAGCACGCCTGTGAATTCGTTCGCCAGCCGTTTGTATTGGCCGAAGAGATAACCGATCTCGCGCCCGCCTACACCGATATCGCCCGCAGGCACATCGGTATGCGGACCGACGTGTCGGAACAACTCGGTCATGAACGATTGGCAAAAACGCATGACTTCGTTGTCTGATTTCCCCTTTGGGTCAAAGTCCGCTCCGCCCTTGCCGCCGCCCATTGGCAGACCAGTGAGCGAATTTTTAAAAACCTGCTCGAACGCGAGGAACTTGATGATGCTCGCGCACACCGTCGGATGAAAACGCAACCCGCCTTTGTAAGGGCCGAGCGCGCTGTTCATCTGGACGCGAAAACCCCGGTTCACCTGTATCTGGCCCTTATCGTCAATCCATGGAACCCGGAACTGAATCATGCGTTCCGGTTCGACCAGACGCTCCAGAATTTTGGCATCCCGGTACTTCTTGTTGCGCTCGATCACGGGACGGATCGATTCCAGCACTTCGGTCACTGCCTGAAGAAACTCAGGCTCGTTTGGATTACGTTTTTTGACGATTTCGAGAACTTCCTGAATAAGAGCCATAGAATTTGCGCGAGCCTAATCTCGTCGCCTCGGAATAATAAGCCTGGTGCGCGATGCAGGGTTCGAACCTGCGACTTCTTGCGTGTGAAGCAAGCGCTCTGCCCCTGAGCTAATCGCGCTAAGTTGCTGTCGTTCAATCATTTGTAGCAGTTTCGCAGCCCTGCTTATTTTGCTCTTGTCACTGTCTTATGATACTTTACACTATCTGACATGATCACAAGCAACGTTTGGAAAAAAGTCAAAAGGGAAGCTGGACTATACCTCTACCGACCGACCGGGCAATACTTCGCCAGAGTTCGTTTCAAGGGCAGGCTTTACAGGAAAAAACTGAACGCTGGCGATCTGGCGCTGGCGCAGCGCAAGCTGAGGGAATTCAAAAATGATTTGTCGCGCACCGACGCGACCAAAGGCAACGCCAGCCTTTCATCCGTGCTCGATGATTACGCGGCCACGCTCACGGGCGCAAAGACCACGCTGGAAAACAAGCGGGCAATCGTCACAAAGCTGAAACAAACGTTCTTCGGCGCTGACAGCTTGCCGTTGCGGACGATCAAGCCGACGGCGGTGGCGGCGTGGCTCTCGAAACATTATGGCGACAAGTCTGCAAGCTCTTTCAATCAAGCGCTGACAGTTTGCCGTGACGCGTTCTCTGCGGCCATCGCCGACAGGATCGTCACGGAATCTCCGGCTACCGGTTTGCGGTATAAAAAGCCAGCGACACCGATTCGCACCGTGCCGACCAGCGAGCAGTTCAAAGCAATCGTTGACGATATTCGCAGCCAGCGTTGGGCCGCCAATGCCGGGCGATCAGCGGATTTCGTGCAATTTCTTGGCCTCAGTGGAATAGGAACGGCTGAGGCTAGTGCACTGACACGCGCCGATGTCGATTTGAAATCCGGACGCATTGTCGTGCTGCGGAAGAAAACGTCGGCTGGATTCGTGGTGCCGGTTTTTCCCCAACTTAGACCGCTACTGGAAAGGCTTTGTGCGAGCAAAAAGCCGCACGAGCGACTGTTTAAGGTGCACGGGGCGAGAAAGGCAATCAGCCATTGTTGCCGGAGGCTCGGATTCATGCGCGAAGCCCCCGACGGGCGACTGATCGCGACGTTCACTGCCCGATCATTTCGCAGATTGTTTGTCACGAACTGCCTTGAAAAAGGCATCGACGTTCAGACCGTCTCGCGCTGGCAAGGGCACCGCGACGGCGGACGATTGATTTTATCGACATACGGTTTTGTCACGGCTGTTCACAGTCAGCACATGGCACAATTATTGACTGACGAGCTGCCAGCGAACGTGTTGCCGATCACAGCCGCCACGGTTGGAAGCAACTCGCGAGAGTAAAAAGGGAAAGGAAACAACATGGACGTTAAAGACGCAATCGTAATGGACATTCTCGGACGGGAAGTTCCGGCGCAAATGGTAGTTTGCCCAAACTGCCAGAGCGTCCAGTTCTTCCTGTTCGCCATTGAAACGGTGGCTGGATTAAACGTAGTCCAGCACAATCACATTCAATGCACCGCTTGCGGCGAAGCATATTGCCAAGGCGGATGCGACATCCCCTCTAGTTTAGGATGGCCGCGCTGATGACAACTGAGCAGCCTGAGAACGTGGTGCCGATCACGGCTGCCACGGCATAAGACAGCCGCTCAAGACTAACATAACAGTTTAAGCCGTTTCATTAGTTTCAAGCAGAGGCCAATTTCCGGCTGTCGTTTGTTCGCTTGGTGCTTTGGCTCACCCCCGTTCCACCGAGTAACGCGGCAGCCGGAGCTTCCATGAGTGTTGAGAGTTTCGCGCATGAAACAAAAAGCCGCCACACGGTGAAGTGTGACGGCTGATTGTGAACTTGTTTGCTCTAGCCTGTTACGGAGAACAACCCGGGGTCAGCAAGCCGTTATTGTAACTATTCAGCGTATTGGCGTCGATGACCATCCGCTGGCCATTTGTTGTATTCGGCCTGACCCTGTATGGCGCCCTGCCGGATAGGGAAAGCACGTCGTCCACCGGAGCTACGGCTGCTGGAACTCGAAGTTTCTAATGACCACCTCCACCTCTTGTCCGTCGGTCGGCCCAGCATTGGGATGATTGGGAGGCCAATGGACCCAAGGGTTCTGGCTTGTGTCGTAGAAATTGCCCAACCAGAGGTTGATGTGGAACCGTGCGCAACCCGGTGTCGGGACGAAGTCCCTTAGCTCGGGTGGTGTCGTCCAGGCGACTTTCTCCTGCGTGGGGAGGTTATGGAGCTTATGAATCCCGTTATACTTCTCGAAAGTAACCTGGCCCTCGCGCCACCTCATGACCAGCGTGATCTTGTTGGTATGTCCGATGTCGTAGCGCGTCACCATTCCTGGAGCTCGCGTGAAATCCTGAAGCGCGAACTGCGCGTTGTCTTGGCAAAGCGTCATGTTGGGGAATTGTCCCGTAAACCCCGTAAACGGGCAGGTTGCGGGCATTACGTGGTCCCAACCCCACCGGGAGATTTCCGCTAAATCGATCTCGCGGCGAAGGTTGTTTGGGGGCCCGGTTGGTGGATCAACGCGCTCGTACGTGAACATGCCGAGTGCCACATTTGGGTCGTAGGTTGCAAAGTTCCTGTTCAGGGGCCTCACAATTTCAGCGGTGACCAGATAGTCGCCATAGCCAAGGTTGGCTTGGGTCCCATCTGCGCGGAACATCAATACCGCTTCGGCCCCGGCCCATTCAAGTACGCCGTTGTTGTTCCAATCTTTGGCCATCCTGAGATGCAGGTCGCCTTGACGGTCCACAACAACGTGCTCGGGTGCAAAAGTAGTCCCGAGGCCGCCGTTGTAATAATACCCCCCGGGTGGATTGTATGTGAAGGCCGTCCACCATTGATAGTTGTTGAAATTCACCAGACATCCCGTCCCGTCGCAATGGTTATCGGGCGCTATGCCGTAAGGCGCCAGTGTGCTGGTTGGACACGGCGGACCGTCTTGCGCGAAGGCTACGCCCCCGCCCATGCCCAGGACCGCAAACGCCAGGTAAAGAAGCTTAGTTAATTGTTTCATGTGTTTGCTTTCATTTCTTTTGTTGAGGATTAGATTGTTGAACTGCACTAACTGCAATCCAGTTCCGCGCAGAACCGGGAATCAACTTGACGAGGCGCTTTGAAGAAGCGGCCTCACTTCGGCTGACTCGGGACTCCATTTGGAGCTGGGGGGATTGCGCTAAACGGTGTCTCAGCGAACGTCCAGCCCTGCGGCTTATTCAGCCCGTGCCGAAGATAAGTTGAAACTGTCGGATGACGAAATCTTACTGAATGCGCCTTGTATACTGGAATATGGCGCATGTCAAACACATTTTACGACGACGTTTTTTAGCGTATAAGGTTTATCGCTTTCAGCCGGGCGTGAAGAACGAGTTGTAAAAAATTGCGAATGGCAAAATCCAAAAAGAACAAGAACAAAAAGAAGCTCAACCTGACGGTGCGTGATGAGCAACGAAACAAACTGGAACAAATGGCCTCTTTAGAGAACCGTTCCGTCTCCAATCTTATCGAGGTTATGGCCGATGAACGCTGGAAGCGATTGACTGAGCAGCAGGGCGTTGGCGCCGCGCCGCGACTGTGAATAAGCAACCCTCCGATAAAATCATCGGAGGGTATGGTCGTTGTACGTCGAGGTGATTCAAACGTGACTGGCGGCGAGCCTGCCGCTATGCAGGGAAACAACTCCGCGGTGAGTCACTCCTCCCGCAATGGGGGAAATTGATTCCGGTCGGCATACGCTGAGCACAGGAACCGATTAACACGAATTTAACGCTCAGGCCGGTGCGACATACTACTATGAACAATATGTGTGGTTTGGGGTGGCCGACCCTTCAAATGCAACAGCACTCGCGCAGGTGTCTGCGTCGGAAGGACGTAAGGGTGTTGCCGGTTGCAAGCAAGCCGTTAGTACTTTTTAATCGGACGTGTTTTGCACGTTGGCGGCGGGGCTCGTTTTGGTTCACGGCTTTGAGAGTCCTATAGGCTAAGAGCGACCAGTTATTCTCCTTCGATACAGAAGCAAAATATTCAGCGCCACGAAGATCGCGCAATAAACAAACGCTAGAACGTTATATGACGGAGGAGGGACTGATACACCCAGCCGCTCGTAGAATGCAGTGATGAATACAGTGATCTTCGCGTCCTCAGACGAGGCAATCGCAAGCAATACTAAGGACAACGCGATATCAAATGGCCACTCTCTTCGCTTTATGCCCACGGAGGCTAGAATCTCTCTTTCTTTACCGTAACCTTGATTTCCTGAGATTGCACCAGGAAAGTAGATTGCACGCCCGGAGGCGCCCAGCATTAGCGACCGTTTGAACATAAAGGCAGAGAGTACGAAAGTTACAGTGTAGCCTAGAAGCAAAGACCCGACGCCGCCGACCCATTGCGGAAGTCCGGCGGGGAAGAACAATTTATAGATTCCGATTAGCGAACCTATGGCGGGTAGGACGTAGCTGTACACGACCTGCACTATTGTTGGTCGTCTCCAATGTTCCAGCACTGCCGCGACTTTCTTATTGAGCTCAGTTCTGTCCTCTTCGGTAAGCGTGTCATCTAGGTAGATGCCTCGCTCTAAAGTTCGGAAGCGACCATGAGCATGAACGATTACCATGAACGTGACCAGGGCACGTATTACGCCGAGAGGAAACGTGAGTGCCTCTCCTCGCCAAAGCCAATTAATCACGTACTTCCAGAAGCTTTCAGATAAGAATGAAAGGTAACGCCACCTGCCTGGAAGTATGTTACGGACAAATATAATGGCGTTCATCGGGAGGAACAATAACATGTCAACGAGCAAAGCGAGGTAAGACATGATGAAGTTGAACGAACCGATCACAAACGGAGAGAGCGAGAACGTCGGCAGCGAGAAGCTCCTCCGTTCGGCATCCTTATATAACGCTTCGAGTGCATCTAGGGTTTTATCCCAGCGTGCTCGGTTCTCGTCGATGCTCTTCTTTTCTACGGGTGCGCCGCAGCCCGGGCACGCAGCGGCGTTCGAGCTGATTTCCCTGCCGCACTCTTTACATTTGATCAGCGCCATGGGCTGAGAGGGTCAAGAGGTCTACCGAGAGAATTGTGCCGAATAATTCGGCATTTAGGAAGCGGAATCAGTCGGAAGAGTGAGAAGCACCCGCTACCAGTCTTTGAAGTCGCCCGCGTGCTCGTGCGTTTCGATCACGTTGCCCACTGAATCGTAAACGCGAATCACAGTATTGTGCGTAGAAGCTCGCTGACGACGCGATGAATTCTCTTTAACTTGAAAATCTCTCGCTTGTGCGTTTTTGAGGGCTGAGAGGGTCAAAAAGGGGTCGCAGAAAGGGGTCAGAATCTAACGACGTTGCCCTGTACGCGCTTTTCAGGGCGAAAAGGGGTCAAGATAGCGAAAAGAGGTCATTGTCACTGCCTTATGATACTGACACCCTGAATCTCTGATAACGTGAGATAGCGTCAGCAACACTCTGTGTCAGAGGGAACAGCGACAATTACGCGCTTTACGAGAGAAGGGCGAAAAACGCCCTGAAATTGCGTGTGAAGCAAGCGCTCTACCAGTGAGCTAATCGCGCGAGTCTTCAGAAGTGAACAAAATAGGGCGCACCCGAGGCAGCGCAAGCACGGCTGTAGCGCGCGCTGTCCTCAGCGCATTGGGCAGCAGAGCGGGATTGGTTATCACAAGGTCCGCTGACGACAGTGGACACTACAGCCCGAGATCGATTTTCGGCAGGCGAAGCGCTTGCCCCGCAATGCATCCCATTCTAATTAGACGCATGTCTGAATACAAAATCACCCTTACGTGGAAACGCGGCGATAAGCCGTTCGAATACCAGAAATATTCGCGTGATCACACATGGAAATTCGCTGGTGGACACGAGATGCAGGCGTCGGCTGCTCCCACCTATCTTGGTAATCCAAACCTTGTCGATCCGGAAGAGGCGTTTGTGGCCTCGCTCTCCAGTTGTCACATGCTCACGTTCCTGGCCATCGCGTGCAAAAAGAAGTTCGTGCTCGATGAATACGCCGATGAAGCTGTCGGCCATATGGAGAAAAATGCCGAAGGCAGACTTGCCATTACCCGCGTGGTTCTAAGGCAGCGGCTTAAGTTCTCCGGCGATAAACAACCAACCGCACAAGAGATCGAGGAAATGAACCATGCTGCCCACGAGCAGTGTTTCATCGCGAATTCAGTGAAGACCGAGGTCAAAGTCGAAACACAGACTTAGCCACACCTCGTGTTGTAGAGGCGTTTGTGTCAAACGCCGAATTGACATTGAAGGCGTTTGGCACAAACGCCTCTACAACGCCTTTTGATCTGTGCAATCTGTGTGAATCTGTGGCTCAATAGGCCGGCTCATGAATTCGAAGACTGACTCCCAACGCATGGAGAAGATTGTCAGCTTGTGTAAGCGGCGCGGTTTCATTTTCCAATCGAGCGAAATTTATGGCGGCCTCAATGGCGCCTGGGATTACGGCCCAATCGGCGTCGAACTAAAGCGCAATCTTAAGAATTATTGGTGGCGCGTGATGGTGCACGAACGGGAGGATGTAGTCGGCATTGACGGCTCCATTCTCACTCATCCGGCCGTGCTCGAAGCATCTGGTCACATCCGTGGTTTTAAGGATCCGATGGTTGATTGCTTAGTAACCGGCAAGAGATTCCGGGCCGATCAAATCGAACCACAGCGAGGCTGGGTTTTCAACTTCATCGGAGCAGTGGATTTCGATTCATTCTTTAGCTTAGTTAAAGAAAAAGACTTTCCCGAACGGTCGACGATTTGGTCCCGACTAGATCTGGCGCCACTCCTACGACAGATCTTTACGAATTTGTCATGGCACGTGGACGAAAAGCGAAGGATCGGCTACTGCCATCTAACCGACCGATTTGATGAGCGGAAGGAGGCTCTTCGAGCGCTCATCGCACAAAAGATATTTAGCGTCAGTTCGCTACAATCATTCTCGGCTATGGATTTAAGCGGCGATAGAAAATCCGTAATGTTATCGGACGTAAAGCGGTTGAATCCAGCGATTGTTCTGGCTCAACAATTTTATCGCAAGCGAGGCATTAGCTATCCAGTTGTCTTTGTGACTACTGTTCAATGGGCTGAAAACTCCACTCGTTACAATCCCGAAAATGGCTCGCTGTTGACACCACCGAGAGAATTCAACTTAATGTTCAAAACGCGTACCGGTCCCGTCGAAGAATTCGGCGACTCCATTATAGCCGTTTCTCATGCGGGGGCGACAGGACCTGCTGCGAGCGCACCGTCTGTAACATCAAATCAGCCTGAATCGTGGTCCCTGACGGCCGGGACTTCAGCGATAGCTGAGCATGTGTCAACAGCGACAGACAAAGAGGAAACGTCAGTCGCATACCTTCGGCCCGAAACGGCACAGTCCATATTCGTTCAGTTCAAGAACGTACTAGAGACTTCGCGCAAGAAATTGCCGTTTGGCATCGCGCAGATCGGCAAGGCGTTTCGCAACGAAATCAATCCGCGCAATTTCACTTTTCGTTCCCGTGAATTCGAGCAGATGGAGCTGGAATATTTTTGCCGGCCAGAGCAAGGGATGGAGCTGCTCGAATACTGGAAGGAAGAGCGGCTCAAATTTTACGAAAACATCGGCATTCCTCGTGAAAAGCTACATGTTAAGACCGTATCGGACGAGGAGCGTGCGTTCTACTCCAAAGGGACCTACGACATCGAATACGATTTTCCGTTTGGCCGCCAGGAGCTCGAAGGCGTCGCGTATCGGACGGACTACGATTTGTCGCAGCACCAAAACGCCAGCGGTAAATCGCTCGAGTATTTCGACGAAGAAACGAAGGAGAAACTTATCCCGCACGTTGTCGAACCTAGCGCGGGAGTTGACCGCACTGTGCTCGCTTTAATTTGCGAGGCGTATGCTGAAGACCTAGCACCGGATGAAAAAGGGGAAATGGAAACACGCGTTGTGCTGCGGTTTCATCCGCGGATCGCACCGATCAAATGCGCGGTGTTTCCGCTGTTGAAAAAGAAAGAGCCGCTCGTCGCCAAGGCGAAGAAGATTGTCGATCTTCTAAGGCCGCACATGTTCGTTTTTTACGACGAATCGGGCGCGATCGGTCGACGTTATCGTCGCCAGGACGAAATTGGTACGCCATTTTGCGTCACCGTGGACTTCGAAACACTCGGCGAGAAAGATGAAAAACTGCGCGATACCGTCACGCTGCGAGAGCGCGATTCGATGAAACAGGAACGCATTGCAATTTCTGACTTGCTAGCCGCGCTTTCAATGCGAATTGCATGAGGAATGAAAGTTGAAATCTTTACTCTCTGTGATGCGGCTACTGTGGATACGGCAGGGAAGTTG